>Ga0307472_100000084_pt1 | contig 26722 bp, 22 predicted proteins | sample atmos_gasesAM5C__2_FD_204582 | JGI IMG/M metagenome (GOLD analysis project Ga0307472, IMG submission 204582) | Hardwood forest soil microbial communities from Morgan-Monroe State Forest, Indiana, United States - atmos_gasesAM5C_05 | ecosystem: Environmental > Terrestrial > Soil > Temperate...
TAGCCTCACCAGTGTCTCAACTCCCATTCCCTTATATCGATGATTTGGTCACCATCCGGGGCGACTGGAAGATTACCGACAAGCAGACCGCCTATCTGCGGTATGGCCGCGAGAAGTGGACAAACCCGAATGACCAGCTCGGCAATCCGTTCGTCACGGACCTGTCTCAATCCAACGGCGACACCAACCAGTTTCATAGCATGGTGATCGCGCACAACTACGTGATCTCGCCAAACAAGATCAACACCTTTGCGGTTCAGTTCCAGGACTTCGTGAACGCAATCGGCGCGGCACCGGGACGGACCTTTACACTCCCGACCGAAGACGGTGGCGTGGCAACCAACCCGGAGATCTGCTTCAAGCCAAATCCGGGCTGCGGTGGGGGCCCCCCGGAAGTCGAAGTCGGGCAGAACGTGAACGTTCCTCAGCAGACGCTCATCCGAAAGTATCAGTTCCGGGACGATTTCGCTCTCAGTGTCGGTCGTCACCAGATGAAATTCGGCGCCAACTATATCTACCTGGCCAAGCTGGGCGGATTTTTCTTCTTCGGCGCGAATGGTTACCAGGTGACTTTCTGGGACAATCCAAGCCAGATTCTCTCCAACCCCGTCACTTACCCGCAAGGTCTTTCGACGCCGGGTGCGGTTCAGGAACTTACCTTCAACACTGGAAGCGGCAACACTGCCCAGCCTCCGGCTCATTCCCTGGGCTTGTACTATCAGGACGATTTCAAGGTCAGCCCTCGGCTCACTCTCAATCTAGGGCTTCGCTGGGACGCCAATCCCCTGTTCCTCACGCCACAGTTGACCAACGATCCGAACTCGACGAACCGGGCGATCGGCGTCCTGAAGCAGGTATTGGCAGCGGACATCGTCGATCCGGTCGCGGCTGAAGGTGTCGCTCGAGCGCAACTGCTGGCCGGGAACGACTCGCTTCTCAGGAAAACGACGGCGGACTGGAAGGAGTTTCAACCCCGTATTGGCTTCGCCTGGGATCCCATCGGCTCTGGCAAATTAATCATCCGCGGCGGGTATGGCATCGCGAGGGACCAGATCTTCCAGAACCTCACCTTGTTCTCCATCCAGCAGGAGCAACCTACCATTTACCAAACGGTTCTCGACCTGACAACGAATGCTCGCGGCGTAAACTGTACTCCAGCGGCAGGCGGCACACCGGAGACAGACCTCTGCCGATTCCAGTTTGGCGTCACCCCTTTGCCAGTGCCAAATATTACGCCCAGCCAACTCACGCCGGGTGCGACCGGCCGTATCATCGATCCGCATATGACCGACCCATGGTCGCAGCAGATGTCTATCGGGACCGCCTGGCAATTCTCAAATGAATATGCGTTCTCCGCTGACTATTATCATGTCCTCGGAACACATGAACCGCGCGTCCTTCAAATGAACCCCGTGTTGGCCTCGCTCTGCGACCCACTCTACCCTAACTCGATTCCGGCTGATCCGAGGTGCGTCAACGGAGCCGGCACTCGCTTGCTGGACGCAGCCTTCATTGATGCTGGTCTTGCGGTTAAGAACGGAACGCCGCGACTTGGCGAGCTTCGCGACTACTCGACTAACACGCGCTCGCTCTATGACGGCATCAACCTCCAGGTCCAAAAGCGGTTTTCTCACCACTTCATGTTCCAAGTCAGCGACGTGATCTCGTGGTCGCGCGGATGGGGTGGGCTGCCGACTTCTTCTTACGGCGGCAGCGCACTGAACATCACTCCAGAACGCGAGTTCCTTCGGGGCGAATTCGGCCCCGCGAACTTCGACGAGCGGAACCGCTTTACGGCGAGTGGCGTCTTCAACGTGTGGCGTGGACTCGAAGTTGCGCCGATTTTCCAGGCATCTACAGCCCGCCCCTACACAGCCTTTGCAACTTACGACGTCGATGGCGACGGCCGTTCTACTCTCGATCGGGCCTGTGCCAACGGCAGTACGAGTCTGGGATGCACGGAGGTGCCTGTCAACAACTTCCGAGGCAAGGCGTTCATTCAGCTCGACCTGCGAACGGCATACGCCTTCAGCATCCGCGAGAACATGAGGTTGCGGTTCATCTGGGAGTTCTACAATTTATTCAACCGGAACAACTCTTGCAACTTCGTGGACAACAACGCGTTTGCAACCGTAAATAACGCGCTCGTTCCAAATGCGAATTTCGGTGCGCCGCAGGGGTATTGTGGCGGACAGGGTCCCGGAGCAACTTTCGGGAACGCTTACCGCTCACAATTCGGGTTCCGGTTCGAGTTCTAGCAATCCGCAGACAACTATGAGGATGCGAGTGGTGCGATGGCAAGAACTACACCAATCTACGTTGCAGTCGTCGATGACGATGAAAATCTGTGCCAATCGCTTGGCAGGCTCCTTCGGGCAACAGGCATTCAACCGATCACCTACGCCTCAGCGGAAGCCTTTCTCGCTGACACACGGCGTCCTCAATTTGGCTGCCTGGTGCTCGATATTCAACTCGGTGGGATGTCGGGCATCGAACTTGGGGAGGAGCTCGTGGCCCAGGGCGATCACACCCCTTTCATCTACATCACCGCGTACGACGAGCCCGACATGCGCACAAAGGCCGAAGCTGTGGGCTGCGCAGGTTATTTCCGAAAAACCGATTCCGGTACCGATCTGCTGGAAGCGATCAAGAAGGCGGCGGTCTGAGCCGCACGATATGAAATCGGCGTTTTACATTTTAGCAACAACGTCCGGCGGCCGGGTGTGATCAAGTTTGTGAATTGTTATGCCAGCATACAGGGTACGCAGTTCGGGCAGACTTCCAATGTGACCATCAACATCGAGCGGTACTCAACGCCAATGCGCTCGAGAAAATGCGCTCGAAGGGAAGAATCGCGATTACCGGCACCCTGGGCTACGACATAGCTTCGTTCGAAGGATTCCGACCGATGCTGGCTACAAGATCCGCATCTTGACCAATCGCTCGATTCGATTCGGCGAGGCCTGGGTGAATGGGCGATCGGCTGGCCTGGCACAGTTTGGGAAGCGGCTGGGCCGACGCAGTGGATACGTCTCCGGAGGTCTGGAATGCAGAAGGCAATCCGCGTCAGAATCGCAGGTTTCATCTCCGCCCTTTTACTGCTCCTTGGCAACTCGGTTTGGGCACAACAGCTGGCCGACCGGCCGCGGCAGGCGGCGATGCGCACCCTCGCCTATGACGCAACCCGGGAAACTGTGGTCGAAGGCACGGTTCTGAGCTACACCGCGGAATCACTCACCCCACCGATCGGCGCCCATCTCGTTCTGCAGACCGCAGCCGGCGCAATTGACGTTCATCTCGGTGCGGCCTCCTTTCTTCAGGCCAACCACTTTTTCGTCGCAAAGGGTGATTCGGTGAGAGTTGTGGGCGTCAGTTCCGCCACGCGGCAGGGCACCGTCTTTCTGGTGCGGGTGATCCAAAAGGCCGGGCAGTCTCTCGTGTTGCGAACCGCGCACGGCGCACCGCTCTCCCTCGCTGGCGCCCGCGCCCTGGGCGCGCAGAAGTCCCAGCAGCAGGAAGGTGCGCGATGACCACCTCGACCAAGCGCTTGGTCCTGCTTGCCGCGGTCCTGCTCGCTTCACTCACCGCGGCGTGCAGCAACGGCGGAACTACTGTTGTCGAGCCACCGCCCGCGCCTCCAACCGGAAACTTCTCCAACGCGAACTTGAAGGGTCAGTACGCTTTTTTGATGAGCGGCATGGAACTTTGCTCCGGGTTGAGCAGCTTTTTCACACGAGCCGGCAGCTTCACTGCTGACGGGAGCGGCCATATTACCGGTGGTCTTGAGGACGTCAACGTGTGCACTGGGGTTTTCACCCTGCAATTTACCAACAGCACGTACTCCATCACCGCCGATGGACGTGGCACCCTCAGCCTGACAAACACCACCGGCACGACAAACTACAGCATCGCCCTTTCTTCCGCGACCCAGGGCGTCATTGCGCAGATGGATGTAAACTCAACTGCCAGTGGCTCGTTTCAGAGGCAGAACCTGGCGTCCTTTTCCGATTCGGCGATCGCCGGAGGCTACGTCTTTGACTTCGCTGGCATCAGCGCCACGCTCAATCCCGAATCCGTCATCGGCCGCTTCAACGCAGACGGCGGACGCAGTATCAGCTCTGGGCTGTTTGATTCCAATGAAGCTGGCACGCTATCGGATCAACAGCTTTTTCCGACCGGCGCGTTCTATCAACTGGATACGAACGGCGACGGGACCAACTTTGGCCGCGGCACCGCTAACATTGCTGGGCACAATTTTGCCTTCTATATCGTCGATGCCACTCGCTTGAAGCTCCTCGGCACCGATTTTCCCGAAGGATTCTCCGGGGAGGCGTTTGCGCAGCAAAATATATCTTTTACTGCAGCCTCACTGAACAGCGGATTTGCGTTTCTTATTGGAGGAGCCAGTTCGACCGGGCCGATTGCCACGGCCGGCCGCTTCACCGCGGATGGCGGTGGCAACCTGACTTCGATTTTCCTCGATGAGAACAACGATCGCACTGTCACGCTCCTCCCCTCGCAGGGCGGCACGGTCACCGGAAATTATACCGTCGATGCCAACGGACTCGGCGGCGGCACGGCAACTTGGACGGATACGAATGTTGGGACGTTCTTCTTCATCTTCTATTTGATCTCGCCCACCAAGGCCGTTTTCCAGGAGACGGATTCGTTAATCGCGAGCGACGGCACTCTCCTAGCCCAGACAGCCGGCCCGGTCTCGCCCGCCACCTTGGCGGGGAACTTCGCCTTCTTCTGGAGCGGAGTAAGCAGCGACGAAGAGGACTTCGTCGGCCAGTTGAAGCTGACCTCTGGCTCCGGAAACAACGCCACCGGCATCATGGACTTCAACGAGTTTGGAGCGGCAGAGCAGTTCTTCAATATCCAGTTCGACGGCTCGCTCACCATTACGCCGCCTGGTACGGGTCCGAACACCTTGGCCGCAACAACTACGCTCCCGTCGCCGACGACGTTCAACTTTACGGCCTACGCCGTGGATTCAAATACTGTGTTTCTTGTCGGTGTGGATAACAACCGTGTCATCGAGGGTTCCCTCGTGCGACAACCTTGATGGTCAGGAATCGGGAAACGGTGCCCTGGATTCCAGACGCCAAATGCGATTCGAATAGCTGAGTAATTACTAAGTGAGGTAACTGTTGAATGGAGAGATTTCCTCGCGCTCACGCTGCGTGAGCGCGAGAAGCGAGCGCCGCCGGACCGCCGGAACAAACCCTCCGTGATGCGACACCAGACAACGAATGGACGAATGATTCTTGCCGAAGGCGCGCCCAATCTCATGCAACGACTGTCCCGCCCTCCAACGACACCACATGTCGCTCTTCTGCGCCGCCGAAAGCCCAAACCGTTTCTCTTGGATCATAAACACCACCTTTGAAAGCAGACTCATACCAGATGGTGTTGCATTGACCCGTTGAGCCCGCATTCCTTACCGGCCACGGCGACATCCCTTCGTCGGTCCGCGCCATGCGGGGTGGTGCGGCGGACTTTCTAGAGAAGCGCGCACCGAAAGACAAAGTCCTCGACGCTGTGAAACGCTCGCTTGCCCGTGATACGTGCGAACGCGAGTCCCGGACCCGGCAGCGCAACCTTGCGCGCGCGGTTCGACGCTCTCAGCAAACGGGAACTCGAAGTGCTTGCCCACGTCGTGCAGGGGAGGCTCAACAAGCAGATTGCCGGCGATCTCGGCATCCACGAGCGGACGGTGAAACTGCACCGCACTGCGATCACGACGAAGCTCGGGGTGCAGTCCGTCGCAGAACTCACGCGGTTGACGCTGCAGGCGGGCATGTTCACGGCGTCTAGGCCGACCTTCCCCAAAGGGCAGTAGCCGGCAGTAAGCGCTCACTCCTATAGTGCTCATCGAACCCGGGCAATGGCTCCGAGGTCCCCGGGCAGAACCCGGCGCTCAATGTGCCGGTGTCGGGTGGTCTGTTCATTCCCGCGAACAGCATAAAGAACGGTAACCTGTCATTTACCGTCACCACCCTACCGCCTCCAAACCCGACGCCAGCACAGGCGGGATGTCCAAACAATAATTGGACCGCGAGCTACTCGGAACTTACATTCTCGAACGGGAGCCTCAGCGTCCTCCAAGACCTAAACGGAGACGGTGTATTCTCCAATCCCGGTGAAATCGTCATTGGGCCGACGCCGGTTTCAATTTCATGAGGACGGGTAGCGCGCGGCACCGAAGTTCTCAGGGCTGAGATGTTTGTAAAAAAAGGCGGCCAGTCAAGATTGACTGGCCGCCCTACAAACCTAGGGTCGCGACCGCAGAAAGCATTATGCTGGCACGCCCCAAAACACTGTGCCCAATTTTGTGCCCACCCTCAGTAGTAAACTAGCATACTGGATAGCAGAGAGGCGAATGTGAGAATCGCTTGTACTGGCGCGTAAAATCAGCGTGATAGCAAACAATCGCACTCAGTCGTAGTCGCCTTTGGACGGTCTCTTAATCAGCGGGTTGCGGGTTCAAGTCCTGCCCGGCTCACCACTTGGAATCTATCAAAAGGCGAAAGCATACTGCCGCACGTCGCCCTTTTGGTCGGAAGAATGCCAGCAGAACGAAACACGCCTTAATCAATAGCTTACGAAGTTCAACGCGTTCCTGCCGCCTCACTGCGGAGTCTCTGCCCTAGCGGCTGCTCTTGGCGACCGCTGCGATATGCCTCGCTATCTTGGCTTCGCTCTTGGGCCAGCTCTTGTTCAGCGGCAAACCAATCGTCAAGGTCCCGACCGTCTCCGCCGCCGCGGCGCAGGTAAATCTCGTAGGCCCGCTTTTCGATCTCCTCGTGGCTCACAATCTGATCAATGGTGTCTCGCATCGTTGTAGCTCCGTGAGGCTTGAATTCTACTTAAGCCATCGACCGCGATTCATAGGCTTATGCCGCCTGCCTCGCAGAATCTTTCGTCGACCGACGGCTAAGTGTGCGTTTTGATCGCCTGAATTCGTCTCGAGAGCAGCGTTTTTGCCTTGTTGAGTTCACGCCGGCGCGCCGGACTCAGGTTACGTCCGGCTCTATTGATGTAGTAATTGAGCATTCGCATGCCGGATTGAGGGCCTTTTGGGGACACCTTCTTAGAGGCCAAGCTTTTTGCGATTACGGGCCCGCTCTTGTTGAAAAGTCCAGGGGGAGGAAACGTCGAAACAGTCTTGACCCTGGCAACCCAACGCTTGCCAGATCTTCTTCCACTCAATGCTTTCCTAGCAGGCATACCGCTAGATCAATCCGGGCTCTCAATTAACAGAGTGACAATACATGAGCTCGACTGCAATACACTGATGCTTGTAAGCGAAAAACTCTCGGAGGGCTGACCCTAGCTCACGCTAGCCGGCTGCTTGAAGGACGCCGGCAATGAAATTGACCAGGCGTAGCTCGTCGACCCAAGTCGCCTTGTGCTGCGGATCGACGTGAGTGAATGCCGGCGTGATCAATACCGCCCGCAAATCCCGGCGAGGAACTTCTTTTTCGAGCCAGAGGCTTTCAGCGGGCGGGATCACGGTATCTGTCGCGCCATGGATGATGAAAACCGGAACGCGAAGATTCGCGATTTGGCCATGAGGCGAGAGAGATGCGAGTTCGGCTGCATCGGCATGGATGGCGGCGAGAAGCTGCGGACGTACCAAATCAATTCGACGGGACATGAGTTCATCAACAAGTCGTCGCGCTGGGGGACTTAGCTTATCGAGCCAGGGTTGAGCATTCTCCGGCTCTTCCCACAACCAATACTTCAAGGCCTCGTGCGCGGCGGGGATGTCCTTTGCGTCGAAAAATTGAGAAAGGTGCGCGTAAACGAAGACGGATGCGCCGTAATCGTGCGCCGGCGCTGGGATTACGTTGCCATCTGGAAACTCTTCTTGACCCGTTGCGAGGAAGCGCGAGACGCGCTCGAGATTGTCGTATCCTCCGAACAGCACGAGCACGCGCATGTGCGGCGTGTACTGCGGGTCGCAGGCCGCCAAGAGCGCCAATCCTCCCGAGAAACTAAGCGCAATTACTGCGACGGGTCCGGTGCCGAGACGCCGCTCGAGCCATGCGGGCGACGCGCCGATTGTGGGAATAGAAGAAGCGTCAACGTGATAGTCGGCGAGCGAAGCGAGCACAGGCGTCAAGACCGCGAAGCCGCCGCCGGCGAGAGCGCGTGAAAAATTCACGAGACGTGGATCGTAGATTCCAAGATGGTGGACCCCAGGCAAGACTACGATGCCACGCGGTTTTGCGATTCCGGCCGGAAGGTACAAGCGGCCAGAGACGGATCCTTCGTTCGTCTCGACGAGGACATCTTCGGTTGAAACGGCATTTGTTTCAAATCGCAGGAGCGGACCGTTCGCTTGCGGATCGATGAAACGCGTCAGAAGAGCATGGCCTCTTAGTTCGTAGCGCAGTTGGTTGATTCCAAGAAGTAGCGGAGGGATAGCGAGTAGCCCAATGAAAACTCTGAGATAAGGAAGAGAGCCGCGCCCTGACTTTTGTCGAGTGATGCTGACTTCCGGCCGGGCTTCATCTGTGGCCATCGGCTTGGGTTGTACCTTTTCGAACGGGGAAGCGATAGCGATCAGGAATCGCTAGACGGATCTCACGGCATTCAATCCGAGGGCTTCAACATAGAACCGGTTCACGTACTCTTTCACCATACGCCGAGTGCTGAACTGCGGGGCCACACGCTTGATCGATTCTTTCATCACTTGAACAAAATCATGTGGAATCTCATCGTCGGCTCGCCGGTAATACATGGGAATTACTTCATCCTCGAGTAGACGATAGGCCGCGTCGGCATCTGACGGCGTGCGGTCGCCCTCGATGTCTCCGCCGCCGAAAGCCCAGCCGTCCTTGCCGTTGTACCCCTCAATCCACCAACCGTCCAGGATCGAAACGTTAGGCACGCCGTTCGCGCCCGCTTTCATCCCGCTGGTTCCGCTGGCTTCGAGCGGAGGAATCGGATTGTTAAGCCAGACGTCAACGCCTCGAACCATTCGCTGAGCGAGCCGCTGATCGTAGTTTTCGACAAATGCGATCCGCGCACCGAATTCGGGATTTTGCGCCAGCTGAAAGATTTTTTGAATCAACCGCTCGCCTTCAACGTCGGAAGGGTGCGCTTTCCCGGCAAAAATGATCTGGGCCGGTCGCAAAGGATTCGTCATCAGGCGCTTCAGGCGTTCCAAATCGTGCAGAAAGAGATCGGGACGTTTGTAAGCAGTAAAACGACGCGCGAATCCAACGGTGAAAATCTCCGGATCCAGCAACGCTCCGCAGGCGATGATACTCTCCGCGCGTGCTCGCTTCTTTTGCCAGCGCTGCCGCGCCCGGTCGTTGACTTCCGAAATTAGAAGCGCTTTTAATTTTCGCCGCAGTCTCCACAACTCCACGTGCGGAATCCGTTCCACGCGTTCCCAGATACCGGGCCGGTCCTGATCGTTCACCCAGTTGGGGCCAACGTAACGGTCGAGCAGCGGCTGGAGCCAGATCGGGTCCATCCATGTCAGCAAATGCACACCATTGGTGATGGCGACAATGCCCGTTTCGTCTGAAGACTTCTCTTTACTTGAGAAAACGTCCGCCCACATTTTTCGAGAAACTTCGGCGTGTTTTTTGCTGACCGCGTTGCAGAATTTGCTCATTCGGAGAGCGAAAACGGTCATATTGAAGCCGGCCCCAGGATCAGATGGGTTAACGCCAAGCTGCAGCAGCGCATCGCGGTTAGCGCCAAAGCGATTGTAAAAATTGGCGAAGTATTTTTCGAAGAGCGAAAATGGAAACACGTCCGTGCCCGCTGGCAGCGGGGTGTGCGTCGTGAACACCGAACTCATCCGCACTTGCTCGAGAGCGTCCTGGAATTTCGTGCCAGAATCCACCAGTACGCGGAGGCGTTCCAGTATTGCTAGCGCCGCATGTCCTTCGTTGATATGAACCGCGGCAGGCCGGATGCCGAGCGCCTCGAGGACGCACATGCCTCCCATTCCCAGCACAATTTCCTGCCGCAAGCGCTGCTCCGGATCGTTAGTGTAAAGACGATTCGCGATCGCTCGATCCCACGGCTGATTGCTTTCGATGTCCGTATCCATTAAATACACGGGGACGCGGCCAATGTCGGCTCGCCACACCAGCACGTCGACCGGCGGATCGAATAGCGGGACTCGCACGCGCAGGTGCGCGTTGTTTGCATCTAGAACGGGCTTGATCGGATCGTAGGTTCGGTCGAGTTTTTTTTGCTCATCCTCCTGCCACCCATCATCACGAAGGTTTTGCGTGACGTAACCCCTCGAATAGATCATTCCGACCGCGACGACCGAAACGGCAAGGTCGCTGCACTCTTTAATGTAATCGCCTGCCAGCACGCCCAATCCGCCAGCGTAGAGGGGAAGCGATTCGTGAAATGCGTATTCGGCCGAAAAATAAGCAAGAGGCGCATTCCCTCTTCCGTGCTCGCTTGTAAACCAGCCCGTTTGCGTGCCAACCTCCCCGTCAAACTCGTCCATCACTGCATCGTAGCGCTCCAGAAAATCTGAATTGCGGGCGGCCGCTTGCAGTGTCTCCTCCGGAAGCATCGCCAGCATGCGAAGCGGATTGTGACCGCTCTCGCGCCAGGCCTGCACGTCCAAGGCCGGAAACATCTCGCGTGCCGCGCGGTGCCAGCTCCACCACAGGTTATATGCGAGTTTTTCGAGTCCGCGTATTCGTTCCGGTAAGTTAGGAAAGCGGGGGAAGGAGCTTAAGTTTTGTTCCATTATGAGCGGTTGTGGCCCTTTCGATTTTTACTCCTAACTATACTCACAAAGCATCCTCCTTCGGTCAACGAGGGATTCAACATCGAAATGCCAGAAGTGCACGGTAAGGTCACGTTGTCTTCGGCGAGATGCACAAAGCCGCGCCGCCAGCAACACCCGAGTCTTCTCCATAGTGTGCGCGGACGAGAGGAATTTCGCCACACCGTGAATTGACGCACCATTTCGCTGTTTGCTGGTGCATGCGCCCGAACCATCCTGCGATCAATTCGCCCATCCCCCCGCCCACCACGATCACATCGGGATCGAAAAGATCGATCATGTTGCCAAGCCATATCGCGAGTAGGTCAGCGGTTTCTTCCAAGAGTGCGGTCGCAAGTGGATCACCGCTGTGCCAAGCTTTCGCCACGATTTCTGCCGTCACGGCGTCTGGATCGCCGCCCGCGAGAGCGAGCAATGTTCTGGCTTCAACGCCTCTGGCCGCAAGCCTCTCTCGCGCTCGGTGCGCGAGAGCCGGTCCTGCCGCTAGCGCTTCAATGCACCCCCGTTTGCCACAGGGACATAGCGGCCCGCGATAGTCGATCGAAACGTGTCCGCCTTCGGCAGCCGCTCCTGTGCGTCCGTGGTAGATGGAGCCGTCGAGTACAAGTCCCGTGCCGATGCCCGTGCCGATCGTGACGTAAAAAACTGACGGATATCCGGTACCGGCGCCCCAGCGCGCCTCTGCAAGAGCCGCCGCATTCGCGTCGTTATCGAGCAGTGTTGGCAACCCACGAGATCTCTTAACCTCATCGACAAGAGGGAAATTGCGCCAGCAAGGCAGATTCCCGGGATTTACGACGATGCCGCGCAACGGATCGACGGGCCCGGGACTTACGATTCCAATGCCAGCGATCGAGGTTTTACGGGCCGGTTCTGCGCTCAACGCGGCATCGATGGCCTCTTCGACGGAGCGTAATCCAGCCGCCGCGTCTTCGCGGCTCGTCATGGGTACGCGGACCTTCGACAGAATCTCGCCTCGCGACGTTACAAGCCCCGCCGCCACCTTAGTGCCGCCAACGTCGACGCCCAAATACAGTGGCTCGTTTGATTTCATCTCGCTTGGCTTTGATTATTCAACGGTTCTTCGCATCCGTCGAGTCCGGCGCGCTTGGAGTTTCGAACCGTGAAATCGCACGGGACTCGGGTGTAAACTAAAACCATGAGCGACAAAATCAAGAAAACCGATTCTGAGTGGCGATCGAAATTGACGGACGAGCAATATCACGTCACGCGCCAGAAGGGAACGGAACCTCCCTTCAGTGGCGAGTTCGCAGATACGGAGACGGAGGGAACGTACGTTTGCGTATGCTGCGGCCAGCCGCTCTTCAGCTCCGACGCGAAATATCATTCAGGTTCCGGATGGCCGAGCTACTGGCAGCCGATCGCAGCCGAAAACGTGGAGCTCGATCGCGATTCGAGCCATGGAATGACCCGCACGGAAGTTCTCTGCAGCCGCTGTGATGCGCACCTTGGCCACGTCTTCGAGGACGGCCCCCAGCCCACGGGCCTGCGATATTGTATCAATTCGGCTGCGCTCGACTTAAAAGCGAAGAAGGATAAATAGAGCGGCAATTAGTTCCCACTCGACTGAGCAAAGGCCTGCTACCTAACGTCCCGATACGCAGGGTTTCTCAGTGATCGAAGAAAATAACCTGGGGGTGCTTGTCTATCGAGTCCGTGGATATCGCTCGAATCTTGCTGGGTGACGCAACGTAAATCGCGAGATTCGTAGGAATGCCTACTGGCGTGTTAGTCGCCATCGTACCCTGCCCGCTTGATCCCACGGCATAGTTCCCCACGAAAGCTTGGGCTGGATTCTGCCCCGAGGAGTCCACCTCGTCCACCACTCCCTGCATGGTTCCGGTGCCATTCGCTGTTGTTTGGCCGATGATACTGCTGACAGAATTGTCTGCCGGTGCCGGAGCGCTCAATGCGTAGCTGCCCATCACCGACGCGGCGGTGAAAGGACCGCCGGTCTGATTTTCGAGCAAGCCTACAGTAGCGGTTTTATCCGAGCCAACAAGGAACCCTTGGTTGACGCCAGTGAGATAGGCTGCCGCCATTCGAGGCCCAAACGCGCCAAAGCCGGTAAATTCCACTCGCCCGTTCGTTGTCACCAAGTACGTGCCGGGAATCAACGCACCCTGTGAAATCGTGCCTCCGTCGTTTTGGTTGAAATTTACGGTCGCGCTGCCCGAGACACTCGAGGCCAGCAATCCGACAAACGCGCTCGCATTCGGACTATCCAGTCCAGTTCCGCTAATGACGCTTGCGCCGCTCAGCGCCATATTATCGAAAACCACGGAAGGATTCTGAAGGATCATCTCGCCGCCGATTTTGGGATGTGTTGCGTCGGTGGTGTCGATCTCGATCACGAAAAGATTCCCTGGCGACACGAAATAGCAGATGAAATTGAGCGTCACTTGGGCTGACGACGGGATCTGGAAAACCAAGGTCGCGGCGACCCGACCTGCCGTGCTGCTTGACGAGAAATTACCGGATGTTGGGACTGCGGGGCTATAAAGCCCGGCGTCATTGAAATCGAGGGTTCCAGGAGAGAACGTGGAAGCTCCGTCCGCATGCAGCACTCCAACCAGGGCTGCGGGCGCTGTCGTAAGATCCTGCCCGGAGAAAGCAAACGCATAGTTTCCGCTGAAGTTCGCAGCGGAGAAACTGCCACCCACTTGCGGCTTGATGATTCCCTCGCCGCGAGTGGGCAGCGGCGGTGGCGTTGTACTACCGGTATCGTTTTCGAAAAAGCGGGCATTTCCCGCCGAATCCAGAACCAACTGATAAATCGCCGTGAGTTTCTGGTTGGTCAGAGTATTGGTAGCTGTCAGCGTCAGCGTTCCGCGTCCATCTGTTCCGAGCGTATACGTGCCGGAAAGCGCCGCGTTAATCGAGGCTCCGGACACCCGATTCATGTCTTCAGTGCCGCTGCTAATGTTCCCGGCACCGTCTGCGGTGAATTGTCCGGTTGCCAGCACGACGCCCTGCGTATCAAATCCGCTGAAGAAAAACGCGTAGGCCCCCCGAAGCAGGGAGTTGGGATTTGCGGTGCCCGCCGCGATCGAAATGCTGAAGCCTCGCGAAGCGGTGACAGGGACCGTTTCAGAATCCTGCACACTGAGCGTGAAGCTCACAGGCGTTCCGCTCACCAGAATCGGGGTCCCGGTGATTTGACCCGAGCTCGGATTTAAGGTCAGTCCCGCTGGCAATTGGCCGGAGGTGACGCTCCAGGTATAAGGCTGCACGCCTCCGGTCGCCTGCACGGATGTTGAATACGGCGTAGCAACCGAACCTCCCGGCAGCACGCTGGGCGTTACTTGAAGAGCTGTCAGAGCGCTCACCGTAATAGAAAGCGGCAATGGAGTCGTAGCGGTTTGTGGTGGGATAGCAGAATCTACAACCTGCAATGTGAATTGAGACGTGCCAGCAGTGATTGGCGTGCCAGTAAACTGACCAGACGTGGTGTTAAAGGTTAGACCCGACGGAAAATTGCCTGAAATCTTGGTCCACGTAAATGGAGGCACGCCTCCGGAAGTTACGATCGATTCAGTGTAAGGTGCATTGACGGTGCCCCCCAACAAAGCTCCGCTCGAAAGGATAGAGAGCGCTGGCGGCGCACTAATTTTGATCGTGTATTGAGGCGAAAGAACTTTGATTGGCGGATTCCCGTTGTCGGCAACCTGCACCGTAAAAGTGTTTGTCGTGTTCGCGCCCGTTGGCTTGCCGCTAATCGTGCCGGATTGGCTGATCGTCAACCCCGCCGGAAGGCTTCCTGAAGCGATCGTCAGAGTCAGGGGGGCTACTCCGCCGGTCACCGAGACCGGAAATGAGTAAGGAACGCCGTTTGCGCCGTTTGGTGGCACAGTCGTTCCGAACGTGGGCGCAATGACCACATCGATTGTCACCGTGGCCGTTGCGCTTTTATCTGCCAATGACAGGGCCTCCAATGAGACCGAAAGCGTGGCCGAAATGCCGCTGGGCGCGGTGTACTGAACGCTGCTGGATGTCGCATTCGTGAGCGTTCCGCAGCCGGCGCCAGAACAACCGGATCCCGTAAACTGCCACATCACGCCCTGGTTGGAGGTGTCGTTCGCGAGCGTCGCCATAAAGGTAAGCGACTGCCCGGTGTCGACCATTTGGGTCGTGCCGGGAATAATTTGAACCGTGATCTTGTTGGCGGAACCCCCCCCACCGCAGCCGGCCACAAGGGTAATTACAATGCACGCGAATGCTAGGAGTACGGGTCCGGGGAGAAGCTTTAGTCTTCGCATTCCGTCCCGTTGGTTGCTGCTGTTCTTGCTCGCAGGATTGCCTGTCATTCGGGCATACGACTTCGAAGTTGTCATATCACCTTTTCGGATGACTTCTCTGGTACGCCCGCTCTGGGATGAGAGGACTCCCCGCCAAACCCGCAGCTTAAGCGAAACAAGTTGAATAACAAAACGTTTCGGGAGTGTCAACGCACATCTCCACTCCCTACCTCTCGGACCGATCACCCGTTTTGACGCTCCGCTTGATAGTTCTCGCTGCTGTCCAGGATAATGCCCGGCATGATTCAGCCATCTGGATGCGTCGAATGATTCGCTCGTTGCCTGCTGCTGCATCCGTTTTGTTCGCTGCGGCGCTCTTTGTTCCGTTTGCAGCGCAGGTAGGATTCCGCTTCATGTTCTAGGCGTGCTTGGGCGGGAATTCGCCTTCCCAGCCAGCTACGACGACAGTTGCAAGGCAATTTCCGAGGACGTTCACCGCGGTGCGCGGCATGTCCATCAGCTGGTCGATTCCAAACAGGAGAAAGAACGGTTCGATCGGCAGGTGAAATTGCGTAGCGGTGGCGAGCACGATTACCAGCGACGCACGCGCCACGCCAGCAGTGCCTTTGCTGCTGAGCAGCAACGTCAGCATCATCACAATCTGCTGGCCTGAAGTGAGATGCAGCCCGGCAGCTTGCGCCATGAATATCAGGGCGAGCGATTGATACAGACTTGAACCATCCAGATTGAAGCTATAACCCGTGGGCAGCACAAAGGCGACTATGGAGCGCGGAACTCCAAGCGCTTCCATGTTTTCCATCGCTCTCGGCAAAGCTGCCTCGGAGCTTGCGGTTGCAAAAGCGATGGTTACCGGCTCGGCCGCCGCTTGCGCGAATCGCCGGATAGGAACCTTTGCGAAATACGCGATGGGCCACAGCACGAACGCCACGAAGGCCACAAGCGCAAGATACATCGTCGCGAGCAGTTTCAGTAGCGGCAGCAGAACACCCAACCCCATGTGGCCCACGGTGTAAGCGATCGAGCCAAACACTCCCAAGGGCGCTGCGAGCATCACGATATTTGTGAACTTGAACATCGTCTCGGAGAGACTTTCGGCGAAAGCTACCAGCGGTTTTCGTTTTGCTTCCGGCACCATCGCCAACGCAATTCCGAAAAGAATGCTAAAGACCACGACTTGCAGCACCTGCCCTTCCGCTACCGACTTCGCGATGTTCTCCGGAAACACGTTGAGAATCAGATCGCTCGCCGAGTGCGGAACGACAGCTTGCACATCTTCCGATGCTGACGCCGGCATCTGAATTCCCACACCGGCACGGCTGATATTGATCGCCGCGAGGCCAATGAAAATCGCTACCGTCGATACAATCTCGAAATAGACGATCGCTTTGATTCCCATCCGACCCACCTTTTTAATGTCCGCATGGCCTGCGATGCCTACCACGAGAGTCCCAAAAAGCAGGGGAGCGATGATTACTTTAATCAGCCGGAGAAAAATCACGCCGAGAACCTGGAATCGCATCGCCAAGGCAGGCGCGTCGTATCCCAGTTCGGCTCCCGCCGCTAGGCCAACGAGAATCCATGCAGTGAGCGATCTTCGAGTTGCTGCGTACGCAGCTAGCAAGGCGATGGCAATCCAACGCACCACTTCGAACGCACCGGCAGAAATTCCGGCAATGCCGGAATAGCGTGCGACTCCCATCGCAGCCGCGACGAAAAGGACCGCGACCAAGACAAAGAGGAGCCCACGAGTTGTAGAACGGAAATTCATTTGACGTTGTGGTGCTGGCGGCGAACGTTATGCTGCTCGGACGCCAGTGTCAACCGCGTGATTTGGGCCCCGGCAACTTAGCAGCAGCATTTGCGCATCTGAAGAAATTTGAAATATTACTTCTGAGTTTGGGCAAGCCTGTTGTCAACCTCGGGGAATTTCTAGTATAAAGGTCGGCTCTGTAGCAGCCCGGCAGTCCTGCTGGTTCCCATTGATACGGAAGCGTGAATGAATCGCGGAGGAATGCCTTGATTGAAGTTCAGGATCTGACGAAAGCTTTCGGCGAAACTACTGCCGTAGACCACATCTCGTTCGCCGTGAACAAAGGCGAGATCTTGGGATTCCTCGGGCCCAATGGCGCCGGCAAGACAACCACGATGCGCATGCTCACAAGCTTCATGCCGGCCACATCCGGGACTGCGCGCATCGCGGGTTTCGACGTTTTCGTCGATTCGCTGGAAGTTCGCCGTCACATCGGATATCTCCCGGAGAATCCGCCCGTCTATCCGGATATGACGGTTGAAAGCTACCTCGATTTCGTCGCCCGGATTAAAAGCGTCCCGGCGGGAAAGCGGGCGCCGAGCGTTACCGATGCGCTCGAAAAAACAAATATCACCGACAAGCGCGACGAACTGATCAAACGTCTTTCTCGCGGATACAAGCAGCGCGTCGGTCTGGCGCAAGCGCTCGTACACGATCCCGATGTGATCATCCTGGACGAACCAACCGTGGGCCTCGACCCCAAGCAGATCATCGAAGTCCGTCACCTGATCAAAAATCTCGCCGGAAATCACACCATCGTACTCTCAACGCACATTTTGCCCGAAGTGAGCATGACGTGCGACCGTGTGGTCATCATCAACAAAGGCAAAATTGCAGCCGTCGATACGCCGCAAAATCTCACATCGCAGCTCAAGGGTGGCCAGCGCATCCGCGCGGAAGTCCAGGCATCCGAGCAACCGCTGCGCGAGCTGCTCGCGCAGATTCCGGGCGCCAGCCGTGTGCAGATTGAAGCAGCGCCGGTGAAGGGGCACGTACTGGCCACGATCGAGGCCGCCGAGGGCAAGGACATTCGCAGCGCAATTGCCGCCAAAATCGTCGAGAAGGGCTGGCCACTTTTTGAGCTCAAAGGCGTCAGTCTCAGTCTTGAGGATATTTTCCTCGAACTCACCACCGACGACGCCGCTCACGCGCAACAACCAGGCAAATCGGAATGAATAAGGAGCGATGACCGCGATGCGAAACCTGTACGCCATCTATCGCAAAGAGCTGGCTCACTATTTCGTTTCTCCGGTGGCTTACATTCTCATCGGCGTCTTCCTGATAGTGTCTGGATTCTTCTTTAACATTATTCTCGCCTCGGCAATTCAATCGGCCTTTTCCGCCGAGATGCAGAGCATGCGTTTCGGCGCGCCGGCAGACTTCGACGTTCCGGGAGCGGTGTTGCGCTCCTTTCTAGGCCTGCTTTCCACCTTGGTGTTGTTCATAAGCCCTCTGCTGGCGATGGGCGTGTATGCCGAGGAGCGTAAACGCGGAACCATCGAGTTGCTAATGACGTCGCCAATTACCGACGCCGAAATCGTGCTCGGTAAATTCTTCGCTTCGCTCACGCTCTACGCGATCATGATCCTGCCCACCGCCATCCTTCTCGGATTTATGAATTACCGAAGCGATCCGCATCTTCCATGGCGGATGCTACTCGTTGGCTATGCGGGAATACTTTTGCTCGGCGGTTCGCTGCTGGCGCTGGGCTCGCTCATCTCTTCATTCACGGAAAATCAACTCATCGCAGGTGTCCTGACTTTCGCAGTGAGCCTGGTGATCTGGGTAATTGATGCGGGAAGGCGTGCGGAAGGCTGGAAAGGAGATCTGTTTGGGTACCTGTCGCTGGTTCGGCACTACGACGATTTTGCCCGCGGTATCGTGGACACGTCGGCCCTGATCTATTACTGCAGTTTCATTTTTCTCTGTATGTTTTTGACGGTGCGCTCGCTCGAGTCGATGCGCTGGCGTCGCGCGTAAGAGCCAATGCATTGGCTGCGTAATTGAGTGGAGGGAATCATAGGATGAAATTGGACCGGAAAGAGCTGGCGCGATTTCTCTGGATGATGGCAGCGGCGCTGCTGATCGCCGGTTATCTGCGCTACACGATTCAGGGCGAGCTTCTGCGTTTTAGCAAAATACTTTTGATCGGCGGCGGCGTTGTATTCGTCGCGGCGCTGGTGGTGGGTTTTCCGTACATCGTTCAATACTTCTCGAAGCGTTCATCGAAGCTCGGCACGAATACCGCAATCCTGACGCTCGCCGTGCTTGCGATTCTCGTCTTCCTCAACTTTGTTGGCTATCGCCATCACAAGCGGTTCGATCTCACCACGGAAAAGCTCTACACACTCTCCGACCAAACGAAAAAGATTGTCGGCGGACTTCGGAACGACGTGACGCTCGTCCACTTCGCGAAATTGCCGGACCCTGCGCTCGACGATTTGATGGCTGAATATGTAAATCTCGGCCCTCACGTGAAATATCAAGCGGTTGACCCGGAACAAAAACCGGACGTCGCGAAGCAGTACGGTGCAACGCACATGGGTGACTTGATCGCGGCATCTGGCTCTCGCACCGAACGCATCGAGCCGGGCGTCCGGGGCCAGGTTGGCGAAGAAGATGTCACCACAGGGCTCATTAAATTGACCCGCGATAAATCGAAAATGGTCTGCTTCCTAACCGGGCATGGCGAAAAATCTGTGAGCGACAGTTCGGATGCTGGCTATAGCTCGGCCAAGCAGGGCCTTAAGAAAGAGTCCTACACCGATAAATCCGTGAACCTTGTGGCTGATAATGGAGTGCCTGCGGATTGCGATGTTCTGGTGATCCCAGGACCCACGCAGTCATTCTTGCAGCCAGAAGCGACGATGATTTCGAAGTATCTCGGCGAAGGTGGCAAAGTGCTGATTGAGGCGGACCCGGAAACTGATCCCAAGCTCGGGGACATCTTTCAGGCGTGGAACATCAAGGTCGGGGATAACGTCGTGATCGATGCGAGCGGAATGGGCCAGTTGATCGGCGCGGGGCCAGCAATTCCGCTCGTCACAACCTATGGGTCGAGCCCGATTACGAAAGGGTTCACCGGCGGCATGACGTATTTTCCGCTCGCACGCACGGTCTCGATCGCCGACACTTCGAAAACCGATCCCGAAGCGGTCGAGCTGCTGAAGACGTCGCCGCGCAGTTTTACAACTCCGAATCTGAAAGAGAAAAAGATCACTTACAACCCGAAGACCGACACACTCGGGCCGCTCTCGCTGGCCGTTGAGGCCAACCGCAAAGCGGGCGACAAAACCGAGCGGCTGGTGGTGATTGGTGATTCGGACTTCGCTTCGAACCGCGCCGTCAACGACTATCGCAACGGGGACCTTTTCTATAACACGATCAATTGGCTCGCGCAGGACGAGAATCTGATCTCGATTCGGCCGAAGTCGCCAGCGAATCGCCGCGTAAATATGACGACGGGACAAGAAGCGGCGCTGCATTGGCTCGATCTTGTCTTCTTCCCCGGCGCCGTGATTCTTTCGGGGGTTTATATCTGGTGGAAACGGCGGTAGGAATACCCGCTCAGCAGTTCGGCGGCAAAATCAAAAAGCAACGATGATAAAAAAATCCACTATGTTCGTGCTGCTTGGCGCGATTGCGCTAGGGGCCGCTGTTTATTACCTTGACTGGAAGCGCGGCCAGAAGGACGCGGAAAAATCGGTCGCGGACACATCAAAGGCCGCCTTCTCGCTACCGGCCGGCTCTGAAATTGTGTCGCTTGTTCTCGCGCGCCCGCAAGTGGCCGATGAGGTGCCGATTCATGTCGAAAAGCAGAATGGCACCTGGCAGATTCTGCAGCCGCTTCAAACCGAAGCCGATCAGCATGTCGTGAGTTCGATCGTCGAGACGATCGGCAGCGCGCGTGTCGAATCAAACCAATCCGGAACGCCGGATCGTCTCAAAGTGTACGGTCTTGATCCGCCCGCAGTTTCCATTGAATTCAAACTTCAGAATGGATCGCAGCACACGCTCAAACTGGGCAACAAGGATTTCACGAACACGTATGTGTACGGCCAGATTGATGGCAAGGACGTCGCTCTGCTGCCTACCGCTCTGCGCACGCAAACCGATCTGTCGGTGAATTTGCTGCGCGATCACAATGTGCTGCATATAGTGGAGAGCAATGTCAGCTCGTTTTTGCTTAAGAATCCGGCGGGCCAGATTGAGGCGAAAAAAGAGAAAACTTGGACATTCACGAAGCCGGATGCAGGCCAGCTTGCTGACGACTCAGACGTCACGTCGCTGTTGAACTCCGTGGCCGGAGCGCAAATGACGACCGTTGTCAGCGAGTCAGCGGACAACCTCAGCAAGTACGGCCTTGGTGCCCCGGCGATCACGTTCACTGCAACCAGCGACAACGGGAAAGCCGCGACGCTACTCGTGGGCAAGAAAGAAGGAAGTGATTATTACGCGAAGGACTCCTCGCGCCCCACTATTTTCAAGGTGAATGAAACCCTTTACAAGAAACTCACGCAAACTTACGGTGATCTGCGCGACAAAAAATTAGTGCACGTGACGCAAAGCGATATCACTCGTGCCGAGTTGCACAATGAAAATGGCACCATCGTTATCAGTCTGAAATCAGAACAAGATTGGATTGCGGAAGCGCCGCCGGACCTGAAAGGCAAGGCCATTTCAACCTGGAAGATTTTTCCTCCCATCACTAATGCTCGAGCCGAAGCGATCGTTGACCATCCGAGCGCCGACATCCAGACTAAGCTCGCCAAGCCGCTCGTTCAGATGTCGCTGACGGCCAAGGATGGAAAGAAAATAACTGTGAGCTTTACGCCCGTGATCGGAGACTCTGTTTACGCGAAGACCAGCGACGTAGCGACCGTTTACAAGCTAAACAAGAACATTCTGGCCGATCTGAATTCGAAGATATCGGAGTTTGCGATCGAGGATTCGCCTTCGCGCTGACGGTTAAGCGGCAGCGCCAGAATGGGCCAACTCACTCTCGCGCGGCCAGGTAGCAAGAAGTGTGACTTTTCCGTTTAGCCGTGGTGCGTAGATGTAATAGACGGTCGATCGACTCGCGACTTCGTAAAACCCCGCTCGCTTTGGATCAGGAGTAACCTTCGCGCCGCATGCCAGCACGCGCTTCAGAGTCATCACCGCTTCTAGACCGTGATTCCGAAGGTCTTCGATTTGCAGATCCCGCTTCTGGCACGGCATCATGGCCCCCTCCAGCCTTCTTTCTGTGCTCTCCCTCTGCTCTCTTACTGATACGCCCGGCAGCGTCCAAATGTTGCAGCCCTGCGACTTTATTTCGAAAAGTGTCATCAAAGGGATTGGACGCAGGTACCAGCACAAAGTCGCACCCATTTTGTAGTTGATAGTGCGAAAGTTAACCCTCAATTTGTTACTTGCGCGGCCGCCGTGGAATTGCGATAGTCCCTGTCACAGCAGTCCCATCAGAGGAGCTATGGCAAAAACGACAAAGCCCGGCAAATCCAGCCGAATGCGGCGCGACCGCCGCAGAAAGCACCGCCACTGGCAGGTCACGATCTACTATAGAGACGGCGAGAAGTTTGCGCGCGTCTACATCGACCGCGAGAGAGCCACCCGTTTCGCCGAGCGCCAGAAGCGATCGCCGGTGGTTAAGTCCACGCGCATCATGGAAGTTGATTAGATTCAGCGCGACGTTCATCGATTCCGCTATTTTCGCTGCGAATCGCGCTGCGACGGACCCTTGGCGGCCCCTCGGTTCGTAGTTTGTTCAAAAATTGAGACAACGAAGCTGACCTCGCGCCTTGTCCGCCTATAGGCGGCGTGCTATAAATGTAATGCGCTCTCGCGGGATTCGTATAGTGGTAGTACGCGACCTTGCCAAGGTCGAGGCGAGGGTTCGATTCCCTCATCCCGCTCCAGCCTTCTGCTGCATTCGCGATTCGCTGAATTCCTGTAGTGTCATCCACGCGATTGCGGCGCTTGCCCTGCCATGCTAGAGTCTCGCAGCTCAACTCAGATGCTTGCATATCTCTGCGGCCCCATCGAGTTTGCTCAGGACGGCGGAAGGTTTTGGCGGCGCAAGCTAGCTCCGTTTCTTGTCGAGCAACTCGGCCATCGCGTTTACGATCCTGCGGAAGACGAGAACAAGAACCTCTCCGACGAAGAAGCTGCGAACTTTCGCAAGTGGAAGACGACTGATCTCGATCGTTTCCGGCGTGTCATCAGGAAAATCATCGCATTCGACCTCGATCTGATCGAAAAGCACGCTGATTATCTGATTTGCTATTGGGATTCGGCCGGTGCGCAAAGCGGCGGCACTTCCGCGGAACTTACGGTGGCGCATCGAAAGGGCATTCCCGTGTATCTCGTAACGCCGCTGCCCATCGAACAGATTAGCGGCTGGATGCTTGGTTGTTCTGATCGGGTGTTCGCGTCCGTCGAACAGTTGAGGGAATTTCTGGCGGCCCGATTCGCTCGCGAAAAGCAGACGCAGCTCTGGAAGCGTTGATCGTACCCGCTGCTGATGGAAAAAATTCTCATCGCCGTCGGGAGTGCCCGCAAACCAAAGGTGGAAGCCGTTCGCGATGCGCTCGCCGTCATTCGTCCGTTTCTGGATGGCAACGGGGATTGCGAAATTGTGCCGGTCGAAGTGGCCAGCGGGGTCCGGCACACGCCGCTCTCGCGCGAAGATTTGATGGCTGGGGCACGACAGCGCGCTGAGACGCTCGTTCACATCGCTCGCGACTCCAATGCGCCCTGGAAGTATTTCGTTGGACTTGAAGGCGGGCTCGACGTGATTCACGAAGACGCAAAGCGCTGGGTGTTCCTCGAAAGCTGGGCATATGTCGCGGACGATATGGGACGTGGCGCATTCGGGCGTTCGGGCGCCGTCCTGCTTCCGGAAGCGCTAGCCAAAACCGTGCTGGACGATGGAGTGGAACTTTCCGAAGCGATTGACGCGTTTGCCGGCGGCCACCGGATTCGCGACGCGCAGGGAGCGTGGGGAGTGCTGTCGCGCAACCTCATCACTCGGCAGGATGCGTTTCGGGTTGCGGTGATCAGCGCGTTTGCTCCGTTTTTCAATCGCGAAATTTTTTCCAATGCGGAGCGCAAAGCGGGAGCCTGAATTTTCACTTCGCGGTGTGTTAGCCTACCGGCAGGAGGTAGCGAGTGGACATCGTTAAGGGCAACATGGGTTGGATTGAGGTCGTGGTGGGGCCAATGTTTTCCGGCAAGAGCGACGAGCTGATTCGCCGGCTGCGACGGGCTGAAATCGGCAAGCAGCGCGTGGAGATCTTTAAGCCGCTGATCGACCAGCGCTACGCCAAAAATGGAATCGTTTCGCACTCCGGCCTCGAAATCGCCTCCGAGCTTGTCCAGACGGGCAACGATATTCTCGACAAGCTGCAAGCTCGCACGGAAGTGGTTGGCATTGACGAGGCGCAATTCCTCGGCGAATCCATTGTTGAGGTGTGCGTGAAGCTTGCAGACCTCGGCAAGCGCGTAATCGTAGCAGGCCTCGATACCGATTTCATGGGCCGGCCGTTTGAACCGATCCCGCGCCTGCTTGCCGTGGCCGAAGAAATCACCAAGCTGCTTGCGATTTGCATGCGTTGCGGGAATCCGGCGGTGCACACGCAACGGCTGGTTGCGTCGGAAGAGCTGATCGTGGTGGGCGCTGGCGGAATGTATGAGGCTCGATGCCGCCGGTGTTTCGAACCACAACTCGCGCACGAGAAAATACAGGAGCAAACCGAGACCAAGTTGGAAGATCAGAAGGAAAAATCGCGCAATACACCTGATACAGCGCAAGCCCGTGCTGCGACGCACTAAGGATTTATAATTCGCTCATGAGCGCGAGGAAGGTTGCGCTGTTCATGGCGGTAACCCTCGACGGCTTTTTTGGGGGCCCCAATCACGAACTCGATTGGCAGCTAATAGAAGAACATCCTGTGTATTCCCCGGCCAGCCGCGAAACGCCTTGCAACCAACCGCTCGCCGCACGAATCCCTATTCACCTAGAAGTTAAAACATCCTAAAATAGGCCCAGGGTAGCCGAGCCCATGTACTTCCGGACCACTATCGCCATCGCGGCCCTGCTTGCCATTTGCGCGAATGCGCCCGATACGACTCGCGCCCGGGGCTCGCTTCCGATCGTTTCCGATCTCGGTCCTCCGCCTAACCTTCCAGTTTCTGAGCCCGCGACGGAGATTTACATGTCAGTCGGCCAGCGTCCCGAACGGCCATCCGACCTGCGGCCTCAGTCGCGCATCGAAATCATCCGCTACGTCTCCGGAGAATTTGCCAAAGTGGTGAAACCTCTGCCGGCAGGAAAGAAGGGCTACAAGGTGCCGGTGGGAAAGCCGATCGACGACAAAAATCTGCAGACCGCTCTGCGTTTTCAAGGTATCGCCGCTCGTCCTGGTGATACGGTGCAAATCACAAGCATCGAGTTTCATCCCAAAGAAATCGTGGTTCAGGTGAACGGTGGCGGCCACAAGAAATTCAATCTTCGCGAACACCTACAGGTTGGAATCGGCGGCCCGATGGGACCAACCACAACCACCCCGGCCCCAGCCCCGCCACCCGGCGGAGGTCTCCAGCCGGGAAATGGGGCTGAGCTAATTCTCGAATACGGCCGCGCGGTGCCGGATATGAGCGCCGAAGATCTGATGCACGATCTGAACTATTTCCTCGATTTTTCGAAACAGCATTCCGCTGCCGTGGATTGGGTGGAGTCGCTGCCGCCGCAATTCAAGCAAGCGATCAAAGATCACACCGCTTTGGAAGGCATGGATCACGAAATGGTTCTCGCATCGCTGGGACGCCCGGATCACAAAGTGCGCGAAACAAAGCCTGGCGGCGAGCAGACTGAGGACTGGATTTACGGCGCTCCTCCCGCTAAGACCTTGTTCGTTACCTTCTCCGGCGATCGCGTCGTAAAAGTAAAGCAATACGATTGAGCCGCGTTGACATTTTCTCCCTCGCGCCCTAGCATTCCCCGTCGAAGAAACGCCTGCCGGTTGTACCGACGGTTCGCATCGAAGAAGCCCCCGGAGGAATTATGCCAGTGAAAGTGGGAATCAACGGTTTCGGACGCATTGGCCGCAATATTTTTCGAGCGGCGCTGGGCGATCCGGCGATCGAAATCATCGCTGTAAACGACATTACCGATTCGAAGACGCTGGCGCACCTGCTGAAGTACGATTCCATTCTTGGCAATCTTTCCAATAAAGTGACGCACACGGACGACACGATCGCCGTGGACGGCAAGAGTTTCAAAGTGTTTCGCGTGAAAGATCCCGCAGCTCTCGACTGGGCTTCGGTGGGCGCGAATATTGTGGTGGAATCCACTGGGTTGTTTACGACGGGGGAGGAAGCTCGCAAGCACATCCGCGGGCCGGTGAAGAAAGTGATCATCTCCGCGCCGGCCACCGATCCCGACCACACGATTGTGCTTGGCGTGAACGACAAGACGTATGAACCTTCGAAGCACCACGTTGTTTCGAATGCTTCCTGCACGACGAATTGCCTGGCGCCTGTGGCGAAGGTGATTCAGGACACTTTCGGAATCGTCGTCGGCACGATGACCACGATTCACTCCTACACGAACGACCAGAAGCTGCTCGATCTGCCGCACAAGGATTTGCGGCGTGCGCGTGCGGCGGCGATTTCAATGATTCCCACCTCGACTGGTGCGGCGAAGGCGCTGCATCTTGTGATTCCCGAGCTGAAAGGCAAGCTCGACGGCTATGCGATGCGCGTGCCGACGCCCAACGTGAGCGTGGTCGATCTCACGGTAATTACCGAGAAGCCTGCGACCGTGGAAGCCGTGAATGCCGCGCTGAAGCG
>Ga0307472_100000085_pt1 | contig 26697 bp, 24 predicted proteins | sample atmos_gasesAM5C__2_FD_204582 | JGI IMG/M metagenome (GOLD analysis project Ga0307472, IMG submission 204582) | Hardwood forest soil microbial communities from Morgan-Monroe State Forest, Indiana, United States - atmos_gasesAM5C_05 | ecosystem: Environmental > Terrestrial > Soil > Temperate...
GTTTCGATCGCCTTGCGAACCAGCGCGAGCGAGGCAAGGGCGCCGTCCAGCAGCCGGCGGAACTCGGCGCTGGCGCGCAAGTCGGCCGGCGCCATGCTGTCGCACTTCTTCAGGAGGGCGGCGTAGGCGTCGCCCTTGGCTGCGACTTCGGCGCTGATGTCCGCGATGGTCCAATCGGGCGGGCTGTCGCGATAGACGAACAACGCGTCCATCGCGCCGTTGGCGTCGAGCACGCAGTCGGCCAGGACCTCGATATGGCTGGCGCGACGCATCGCCGAGATCCCGGCGCGGATGCCGAGGAGCGAGTCGCGCGCGATGTCGGGCCGGCCCATGTCGATCATCATCGCGGCGGCGATGACGCGCATCGGCACGTCGACCAGCGTGGTAATATAGAGCGGGTTGTCGCGCAGCGCCGCCGGCGGCGTCTTGCCGAAGCGGGCGGCGAGCGCGCTCCAGGCCTCGCGCAGGCGGCCGAGCTCGATTGCGGCGAGGTCGACGTTTTCGGTACGCAAGTAGCCGAGCGCGACGCGGTTATGCGATGCGGCCTCCTCGACGGCGGCGTTGAAGAGGGCGAGCTCGTCGGCGCCGGCGGGCGACGCCGTCAGCGCAAGGCCAAAGATCGCGGCCCTGAGGAGACCCAAACGGGCACCCATGCGCATGCTTTCACCGAAGTTTGACCAATTGGGCCGTTCAGTCACACTATATATGGCGGCCAGCAACATAGCGGCCATGACATCCGGCGGGGGACTCCGGCATTTGTCACCATTAACCTTTCCGGGAATGGTGTAGCGCATGCAAACGCGACGGCAGGTCATGATTGGTGCCGGTTCGGCCGTTCTCTGCGGCCTTGCCCCTGGTCGCGGCCGAGCCGAGGAGCCGATCCTCACCGACGACGGCCTCTATCGGCAATCATGGTTCATCGAGAGTTTCCTCGAGCTGGCCGACGATCTTGAAGCGGCGCGTAAGGCCGGCAAGCGTTTTGCCGTGATGTGGGAGCTGCGCGGCTGCCCCTATTGCAAGGAGACGCATTTCGTCAATTTCGCGCGCCCCGACATCGCGGACTATATCAAAGCCAACTTCGAGATCCTGCAGCTCAACATCGTCGGCTCGCGCAAGGTAACCGATTTCGACACCACGGAAATCAGCGAGAAGCAGCTTGCGGCGAAATACGGCGTGCGCTTCACCCCGACGTTCCAGTTCTTCCCGGAAGCGGCGGCGGGCCTCAAGGACAAGCCGGTGACGCAACGTGAGGTCAGCCGCGCCGCCGGCTATCTGCGGCCCGACGATTTCCTTGCCATGTTTCGTTACGTCCGCGAGAACGCCTACGAGACCAAGACATTTCGCGACTTTCTCAAATCGGCACGTGGCTGAAGGAAGTCGCTACACGGCACGCGTGCGACGACATGTACATTCTCAATACTGAATATGAATTGTGCGGGTTCCACCATTTGCCTATGGTGCGGGCCGACGCAGGGGTGCTCAATCGTTTCCAGGAGATCGACGAATGCGACATCTGACCCGCCGTGATGCGCTGGCGCTGGGAGCCGGCGCCACGGCGTTCGCCATCGTGGTCGAGAGCGTACCGGCTTTTGCCGCGCCCAAGGAGGCGGCGGACGAAATCGCCAAGTTCAGCGGCGGCAAGGCGCTGGAGCCCGGCAAGATCACCATCGACCTGCCGGAGATCGCCGAGAACGGCAACACGGTGCCGCTGTCCATCATCGTCGATTATCCGATGAATGCGGAGAAATATGTCAGCGACATTCTCGTAGTGGCCGACGGCAATCCGCGGCCCGGGCTCGCGACCTTCCATCTCACGCCGATGTCGGGCCGCGCCGAAGCGGCGACGCGCATCCGCCTTGCCGCAACGCAGAACATCATCGTCGTCGCCAAGACCAGCGACGGGAAGTTCCTCACCGACCAGAAGCAGGTGAAGGTCACGATCGGCGGCTGCGGCGGTTGATCGGAGCGTTTCCGGCCAAGTGTGCAGCGGTTCGCCGCAAGAAAATGCGATCAATAGAATCCAGGGGGATTCCAGGAGAACACCATGGCCGACAAGCCGCGCATCAAGCTTCCCAAGGACGCCAAGACGGGCGAGATCATCCAGATCAAGACGCTGATCAGCCATGTGATGGAGACCGGCCTTCGCAAGGACGCGAGTGGAAACGTCATTCCACGCAAGATCATCAACAAGTTCACCTGCGAGTTCAACGGCAAGCCGGTGTTCTCCGCCGACATCGAGGCGGCGGTCGCGGCCAATCCCTATCTGCAGTTCGCGGCCAAGGTTGAGGAGAGCGGCACGTTCAAGTTCACCTGGATCGACGACGATGGCACCGTCACGACGGCCGAAGAAAAGATCACCGTGGCCTGAGTGTGGAATGCCGCTCGTCTTTGAACCTCTCACCGTCAACATTGCTTGGGAGCAAGCGTGATGAACCCGGGCGTCATCGCGAGCGTCGGTATCGGCGTTATGGTGGCCGCGCTGGCCGTCGCCTCTGTGTCGTCCGTCGCGCCGGCCGGCGCGCAGACCAAGGGGCCGGCGCCACTCGCCGCCGGCGACGCGGCGTTGCGGCCGTGGAAACGCTATGGCGACTGGCCGCAACGCGACTACTCCAAGTTCAACACCCTCGCGAATCTGGCCTCGCCGCCGCCGACCAAGGAGCCGCGCAAGCTCGACGCCTCGATCACCGGCGACGCGGCCAACGGGCAGAAGCTCGTCGCCGACCGCACGCGTGGCGGCTCGTGTCTCGCCTGCCATGTGATGGGGTCGGCGGGCAACGCCGATCTTCCCGGCAATGTCGGGCCTGATCTCTCCGAGATCGGCAATGCCGGTCGCGAAGACGAGTGGCTGTTTAACTACGTTTATGATGCCCGCGTCTACAATCCCGACACGGTGATGCCGCCGTGGGGTACGCACGGCCTATTCGACGACAGGGAGATCGGCGACATCGTCGCGTTCCTCAAGTCGCTCAAGGCGCCAGCAAACTACCGCGCGGCGGTCGACGATCCGACCAAACGCCCACCGCCGGTCGAGAAGCGCGACAACCTCGACGCCATGGTCAACCCCGGCATGTGGGCGGTCGAGAAGGCCGAAGAGCTGTGGAACAAGCGCAGCGCATCAGGTTTTGCCTGTGCGACCTGCCACGGCAAGGCGACCGAAACGTTCAAGACCTGGGCCGCTGGCATGCCGAAATGGGAGCCGCGGCTCGACAAGGTGCTAAGCGTCGAGGAATTCGTTACGCGCCACGCCAAGGCGACGACTGGTGACACCTGGCTGATGCAGAGCGAGGAGAACATCGCGCTCGCCGTCTATCTGCGCTACGTCGCCAACGGCGCCGAGATCAAGGTCGATGTCGACAGCGGTCCGGCCAAGGAGGCGTTCGAGCGCGGCAAGGCACTGAGCGCGCGCAAGCTTGGGCAGCTCAACTTCTCCTGCCTCGACTGCCATTCGCCCGACCGCGGCGGCCTCAAATGGATCCGCGGCCAGTGGCTCGGCGAGCAGAAGGGTCAGTTCGACCACTTCCCGACCTGGCGCACCAACCTGCAAACGGTGTGGGACATCCGCAAGCGCTTCCAATGGTGCCAGGTCAATATCCGCGCCAACGAACTGCCGCCCGACGCCAAGGAATACGGCGACCTCGAACTCTACGTCGCGGCGCAGAGCGCCGGCCTCAAGCTCAACGTTCCGGGAATACGGCATTGAACGCGGCGAATGCGGCACTGAGCTCGGGAATACCGCACTGAGCTTCCTGTTCCGTGGGACGGGGCACTGAGGTTCCTATCCCTCCCTCGTCAGGGGAGGGTAGCCGACCGGGTGGGGTGCATATGGCGAACAAGCGTACTCATCGGCGCTGGGCCAGCGATGGCCACTGGGGCGCACTGCCATGATCAGCCGCCGCGAAGCCCTTCAGGTCGCCGCCGCGGCGGCTGCGATCACGGCGGCGAACGGCCTTGGCAGTCTTGCCCGGGCGGCGGCGCGGCAGCGGCTCACCCAGGCCGAGCTGCTGAAGTTCGACAGCCTCGGCAACATCACGCTGCTGCACATGGCCGACGTGCACGGCCAGCTCGTGCCAGTCTATTTCCGCGAGCCGTCGACCAATCTCGGCGTCGGCGAGGCGAGGGGGCAGCCACCGCATCTCACCGGCAAGGAATTTCTCGGTCGCTTCGGTCTCGCCGCGCGTTCGGCCGCGGCCTACGCGTTGACGGCGGACGATTTCCAAGCGCTGGCCAAGACCTACGGCCGCATCGGCGGGCTCGACCGCGCCGCCACCGTGATCAAGACGGTGCGTGCCGAACGCGGCACCGACCGCGTGCTGTTTCTCGACGGCGGCGACACTTGGCAAGGCTCGCTCGGCGCTTACCGCACGCTCGGCCAGGACATGGTCGACTGCTTCAAGCTGCTCAAGCCTGACGCGATGACCGGCCACTGGGAGTTCACCTACGGCGAGAAGCGGGTGAAGGAGCTGATCGGAAACCTGGGCTTCCCCTTCCTCGCCCTCAACGTGCGCGATACCGAATGGCAGGAGCCCGCCTTCGACGCCTACAAGATCTTCGAGAAGGGCGCGGTGCGGGTCGCCGTCCTCGGTCAGGCCTTTCCCTATACGCCAGTTGCCAATCCGCGCTGGATGGTGCCCAACTGGTCGTTCGGCATCCGCGAGGATGACGTGCGCGCGACCGTCGCCAAGGCGCGCAAGGACGGCGCGCAGCTCGTCGTGCTGCTCTCCCACAACGGTTTCGACGTCGACCGCAAGCTCGCCGCTCGTGTGGTCGATATCGACGTCATCCTCACCGCGCATACCCACGACGCACTGCCGCAGCCGGTCAAGGTCGGCAAGACGCTGCTGGTTGCCTCGGGGAGCCACGGCAAGTTCGTCTCGCGGCTCGACCTCGACGTGCGCGGCGCCGAGATCAAATCCTTCCGCTACAAGCTGATCCCGCTATTCGCCGACGCCATAGCGGGCGATCAGGACATGACGGCGATGATCGAGAACGTCCGCGCGCCGTTCGCGGCGGAGCTGCGTCGCGACGTCGGGAGGAGTGAATCGCTGCTCTACCGGCGCGGCAATTTCAACGGCACATTCGACGATCTGATCTGCGCCGCTATCCTCGAGCAGCGCGACGCGGAGATCGCCCTGTCGCCCGGCTTTCGCTGGGGCACCACCGTGCTGCCGGGGGCGCCGATCACCGTCGAGGACATCCACAACGCCACCGCGATGACCTATCCGCAGGTCTATCGTCTCACCATGACCGGCGCGCGGCTCAAGGACATCCTCGAAGACGTCGCCGACAACCTGTTCAATCCCGATCCCTATTATCAACAGGGTGGGGACATGGTTCGTTGCGGCGGCCTCGGCTACGCGATCGACGTCGGCAAGCAAGCGGGTCAGCGGCTTTCGGGGCTGACGCAGCTCAAATCCGGCGCGCCGATCGAAGCCGGCAAGGACTATGTGGTTGCCGGCTGGGCGAGCGTCAACGAGGGCGTGCGGGGCCCGCCGGTCTGGGATCTGGTGGAAAAATATGTGGCCGACAAGAAGGTCCTGCGCATCGCGCCAAACACCTCGGTGAAGATCGCCGGCGCCTGATTGCCACCGTGCCAATATATTCATAAACTCGAATATGACGCGGCGCGAGAATCGCGCGCAGGAGGAACGTCATGGCCGATCCGGCCGATCCCCCATCGTCGGACCGGCTGTCGCGCCGGCGTCTGCTGCAGAGCGCGGCAGCGCTGGGCGGTAGCGCTGTTGTTGGCGCCGACGAGAGCGTGTTGGCGGCCAATCCGAACAACCTCCCGCCGAACGTTCCGCCATGGACGCGCTCCCTCGGTGACGGCGTGGCGGCGCGGCCCTATGGCCAGCCGTCGAAGTTCGAGAAGCACGTCATGCGGCGCGACGTGCAATGGCTGACCGCGAGCCGTGAATCCTCGGTAAGCTTCACGCCGTTGCATGAGCTCGACGGCATCATCACGCCGAGCGGGCTCGCCTTCGAGCGCCACCATGGCGGCATCGCCGAGATCGATCCCGAGGACTACCGGCTGATGGTGCACGGCCTCGTCGGCAAGCCGCTGATGCTAACGCTCGCCGACCTGAAGCGCTTTCCGCGCGTCAACCGCATCTACTTTCTCGAATGTGCCGCCAATTCCGGCATGGAGTGGCGCGGCGCCCAGCTCGATGGCTGCCAGTACACCCACGGTATGATCCACTGCGTCGAATATACCGGCGTGCCGGTGAAAATCCTGCTCGCCGAGGCGGGGCTGAAGACCGCTGCCAAATGGATCCTGGCCGAAGGCGCGGATGCCGCCGCCATGGGACGTTCGGTGCCGATCGCCAAGGCGCTCGACGACTGCGTGATCGCCTATCGCATGAACGGCGAGATGCTGCGCCCGGAGCAGGGCTACCCGGCGCGGCTGGTCGTGCCCGGCTGGGAAGGAAACATGTGGGTCAAGTGGCTGCGCCGCATCAAGGTCGGTGACCAGCCATGGCAGGCGCGCGAGGAGACGGCAAAATACACCGACTTGTTGGCCGATGGAAGGGCGCGCCGCTTCACCTTCGTGATGGACGCGAAGTCGGTGATCACCGCGCCATCGCCGCAGGCGCCGGTGGCGCACAAAGGGTTCCTGGTCGTCACCGGTCTCGCCTGGTCCGGCCGCGGCAAGGTCAGGCGGGTCGACGTCTCGTTCGACGGCGGCAGGAACTGGCGCGCGGCGAGGATCGACGGGCTGGTTCTCGACCGGGCGTGCGTGCGCTTCTATGCCGGGATCGAATGGCACGGGGAAGACTTGCTGCTGCAATCGCGCGCGATCGACGAGACCGGCTACGTGCAGCCCACCAAGGGGGACCTGCGCAAAATTCGCGGGGTGAACTCGGTCTATCACAACAACGGCATCCAGACCTGGCACGTGCTGCCGAGCGGCGAGGTCGAGAATGTCGAAGTGTCGTAGCGCCGCTGCCGTCGCGGCGGTCTTTCTGTCGCTTGCCCTCCTCGCGCCGCGCGGCGTCGCGCAGACGCGAAAGCCCGCTGCCGAAGCGAGCGCCGGCCAGCGCGTCTACGGCATCGGCCGCGAGGCGAAGGCGGAAGAGATCGCCGGCTGGGATATCGACGTGCGGCCGGACGGGCAGGGGCTTCCCGACGGCCGAGGCTCGGTCAAGGCCGGCGAAGCGGTCTACATGGCAAAATGCGCCGCCTGTCACGGCGAGTTCGGCGAAGGATCAGGGCGCTGGCCGCAGATCGCCGGCGGCAGGGGCTCGCTCGCGTCGGACGATCCCTCGAAGACTGTCGGCTCCTATTTCCCGTACCTCTCGAGCGTGTTCGACTACGTGCGGCACAGCATGCCGTTCGGCGATGCGCAGTCGCTCGGCAACCACGAGCTCTACGCCGTCGTCGCCTATCTGCTGTTCCTCAACGACGTGGTCGACGAGAATTTCGTGCTGAGCAAGGAGACCTTCGCCAAGGTCCGGATGCCGAACGAGGCCGGCTTCCACGACGACGACCGCGAGCGGACGGAGCGCGCGTTCTGGAACCGCAAGCCCTGCATGACCGACTGCAAGGCCGCGGTGAAGATCATCAACCGCGCGCGCGTGCTCGACGTCACCCCGCAGGAAGCCGGTCCCAAGCCGCGCTGAATCTGAACCCTACGCGATCTTCCCGGCCGGCTTGATCGCCTTCATCACCACGGTGATGACGGATACGACGTTGTTCTGCCCGCGCACGACGCTCTTCATGTCGGCTTCGGACATTTCGCCGCGCTGCAGCTTGCCATGCCACGGTTCGTCGAGCGCCATGTTGACACCCTGAATATTGAAATCGACGCCAATCTCGGCGCCAAGTGGCGAGCCGGGAAAGCCGCGCGCCTCGTATTGGCGCTGGAAGCCTTGCGAGAACAGGGCGAGACCGTCGACCGTGATTGGGCGCACGTTCATCGGATCGTCGAGGAACATGTCGTGACGTGGATGAGTGGCGACGACCGTCACGGTGGTGCCGTCCCGGCACACGCGATACAATTCCTTCATGACGCCGATATAGAGCGCGGGCGTTGCGCCGAGCTGCTCGAGCACGTGCGACAGCATGACATCTTCGGCGGCATCGTCCGGCCATGGCCAGGGCAGCTTCTCGAGATCGACCAGTTCGTCGGGATTGCATGACGGCAACTTGTCGACATTGACCCAGCCGGACATCTTCTTTTGGCCGCAGCCCAGGTTAAGACGCATGGCGCACTCTAAATGATTGATGGGAGCGGACATTTATCAGCCGTGGCGCAGCCAGGCAATGTCCGATTCAGGCCTTCACAGGCGCTTGCGCGACCTCTATCAAGACGCCGTCACTCGGGGAACATCGGCGCATGGCAAAGCTCTCTCTCTCAGTCGCGATCGGCGACTACGACCGCAATCGACCCTTGGTCAACGGCGCAGTCGCGATCGACGGCGTCGATCCGGTGTTCATGACGTTGTCGCCGGAGGAGATCTTCTTCCGTGCCCTGCGCACCGACGATTTCGACATCTGCGAGCTCTCGTTGTCGAGTTTCACCGTCAAGACGGCGCTCGGCGAGGCGCCCCACGTCGGCGTCCCGGCCTTCGTCTCCAGGGCATTTCGCCACACCTCGATCTATGTGCGTACCGACCGCATCAAGGAGCCCAAGGACCTCAAGGGCAAGAAAGTCGGCGTGCCTGAATATCAATTGACTGCCAACGTCTGGGCGCGCGCGATCCTGGAAGAGGATTTCGGCGTCAAGCCGTCCGACATCCACTGGATCCGCGGCGGCATCGAAGAGGCGGGCCGCCCAGAGAAGATCAGCATCAAGTTGCCGGCTGGCGTACGGCTCGACAACGCGCCCGACGGCGCGACCATCTCGGGCCTGCTCGATAAGGGCGAGATCGACGGCTTCATCGCGCCGCGGCCGCCCGCCTTCATCGAGCGCGGTCACCCGCATGTCGGCTGGCTGTTCCGCGATCCCGCCGCCGTGGCCAAGGACTATTTCAAGCGCACCGGCATCTTTCCGATCATGCACCTGATCGGCATCCGCCGCACCCTGGTCGAGAAACATCCGTTCCTGCCGGCGGCGGTGTTCAAGGCGTTCGAGCAGTCGAAGGCGGCGGCGCTCGTTGCGCTCAGCGACACGTCGGCGACCAAGGTCACGCTGCCGTTCGTCGAGGAGCAGCTCAAGGCGGCACGCGAATTGATGGGCCACGATTTCTGGGCCTACGGCCTCGAGCCAAACCGCAAGACGCTCGAAGCATTCCTGCGCCATCACCACGCGCAGGGACTGTCGCCGCGGCTCGTCAAGCCCGAAGAGCTATTTCATCCGTCGACGCACGAGAGCTTCAAATTGTGAGACCGAGACAACGGGTCGTTACTTTTTCGCCGCCTTCAGTCGCACGTGAATGTTCTTCTCCTGCGTGAAGGCGAGCATTTCCTCGATACATTCCTCGCGGCCGATGCCGGACTGCTTGAATCCGCCGAACGGCGCGCCGAGGAAGTGCTTGCTGACCTCGTTGATCCACACGAAGCCGGATTGCACCGCCATGGCGGTGCGATGCGCTGTGTTGAGATCGTTGGTCCAGATCGAGGCGGTGAGGCCGTATTCGACCGAATTCACCGTTTGCAGCATCTTCGCCTCGTCGCTCCACTTGAACACCGAGAGCACCGGGCCGAATATTTCCTCACGCGCGATACGGTTCTTGTCGGTCACGGCAAACACCGTCGGCTCGATATAGAATCCCTTGGCGAGCGCCGGGTCGGCGGGCGGACCGCCGCCGACGATGAGCTGCGCACCTTCCTCTTTCGCGGATGCGATGTAGCTCATCACGCGGTCGAACTGGACCTTGGAGACGATGGCGCCCATGGTCGTCGCGTGGTCGGTGGGAATTCCGGGCTTGAACACCTTGATGCGTTCCTTCACCCGCGCGATTACCGCGTCGTAGATTGTCTCATGGATGAAGGCGCGGCTGGTCGAGCCGCACGACTGGCCGCACCAGGTGAAGTTCATGCCGCCGATTACGCCAGCGGCGACCTCATCGGGGTCGGCGTCGGGATAGGCGATCAGCGCGTTCTTACCGCCCAGTTCGAGCATGACCGGCTTCACCGTGTCTGAGGCGGCGCGCATCACCGCGCGGCCGGTCGGTACGCTGCCGATCAGCGCGATCATGGCGACGTCGCTGTGGGCGGCGAGCGCCGCGCCAACCTCCTTGCCGCCAGGCACGACGTTGAACACGCCAGGCGGCAGGACGCCCTCGATCAGTTCGAACAGGCGGAGCGAGGAGAGGGGCGCCTGATCGGGCGGCTTGATCACTACCGTGTTGCCGGCGGCGAGCGGCGCCGCCGACTTGCCGGCGCAGAACATGAAGGGATGGTTGAACGGAATGATGCGGCCGACCACGCCGCGCGGTTCGCGCACCGAGAAATTGACGACGTCGGGGCCCATCGGGATCGAGTTGCCCTTCATCTCGGTGACGAGGCCGGCGAAGAACTCGGTCTGTGCTGCGGCGACATTGGCGTCGCTCACCATTTCCTTGACCGGATTGCCGCAATCGGCGGCGTCGATCATGGCGAGTTCCTCGGCATGGTCGCGCAGGATCGCAGCGATGCGCTTGAGCAACCTGGCGCGTTCGAGCGGCAGCACACGGCGCCAGTCGTCGAAGGCGCGCTTTGCCGCATCGACCGCCGCATCGACATCGGCGGCCGAGCCGTCGGCGACAGGCCCGAGCGACTCGCCGGTGCCCGGGTTGATCGTGTTGACATAGCGCCCCGATTTCGGCTTGGCCCATTGGCCGCCGTAGTAGCAGTCGCGATGGCTCGGCAAGGTGAGCGAGTGTGCGGTGGCTGCCTTCAGCTGGGTTGTGACGGACATGGCGTGACCTCCGATATGATCGTCTCACGTTGGCTGCTGACGATGTTCCGAAGCACGGTGGCGACGATGCCCGATCGGCTCATTGCCCTCACCCGACGTCCTCGCTTTGCGCGAAGGTCGACCTCTCCCCGGCGAGGTGGAGCCCACGGTGAGCGAGTACCCACGTTCTCGAATAGACCGCGGATGCCTCAGTGCTTCGCCGGCTTCTGGATCTGGATCAGCTCGGCGAGCTGCTCCTTGGTCAGCGGCTCCGCGATGAATTTTAGCTCGACTGCTTCCGGCAGCATGCTGTCGAGACCCTTGATGTCGTCGGGCTGCAGCAGGGATTTCGGGAAGAATTCGTCGCGCACCTTGCGCGCGGTCGCCTCCGACACGCCAACGAATTCCGCGTAGTCTTTGATGACTTGCGGATTGCTGCTGTACATGTAGTCGATCGACTCGCGATAGGCCTGCATGAAGCGTGCGAACACCTCCTTCTTGTCCTGCAGCGTCTGCGCGTTGGCGACGATGGTGCGGATGGTCTGGCCGCGCACCAGCGTGGCGTCGGTCGCTTTGGCGACGACGCGGATCTTGCCTTCCTCGATCTCCTTGAGCCCGAATGGTGGCGACGCCCAGCCGACGTCGACCTGATCGGTCATCACTGCGGTCAAGGTCGCCGACGGGCTGCCGGTCGGCGTCGGCTTGGCGGTCAGGCTAAATTCCTTGGTGAAAGCACGCACGATGCTGTCGGTCGAGGAGCCACGCGTCGAGAAGGCGATGGTCTTGCCGGCCGTGTCCTTGAGCGTTTTGATCGGCGCGGACGTCTTGGCGTACCAATAGTCGGCGGCGCCGGTCGCCTGCGCCGCGATGATACGCACCGGCGCGCCCTTGGCATAGGCGCCGATCGCGCCCAGCGTGCCGACGGCGAGGCCGGCGTCGGCACTGCCGGCGATCACCGGCTGGAGCGTCTCGCCGCTGCCGGACGTGTAGATCATGTCGAGCTCGATGTCGTGCTTCTTGAAGATGCCGGCCTTGCTGCCGAGGTGGGTCACCGCGGTGTCCCAGTTGCCGCGCTGCCCGATCGTGAGCTTGAGCTGGTCCACGGCCGCGGCAGGCGCGGCCGATGCCATGACTGCGGCGGCAGCGGCGGCAAAGACGAGGGGGGCGATGCTTGTCATGTCGATGGACCTTCCCTGTTTTGTTGCTCTTGCTGTTCAGGCTCGTTTGAGGGAATCGAGGCCACCGAGCCGGCCGATCAGTGCGTTGGCGCCGATGGCAAGCACAAACAGCACGATGAGCATGGCGTACATGCGCGGCATGTCGAACAGGCTATAGGCCTGGATGATGAGGAAACCGACGCCGCGGTTTGACAGCTTGGTCTCGGCCAGCAACGTGCCGATGATGGCGACGCCGAGCCCGAGCCGCACGCCGTTGATGGTCGGATGACGCATGGCCGGAAGATAGATCTTGGTCGCCATCTGCCAGCTGTTGGCGCGGAAGCTCCGGCCGACGCGGATCAGTACCTTATCAATCTGGCGCATGCCGGCAGCGGCGGACAGCGCGATGGGGAAGAAACACGACAGCGTGCCCATCGCGATCTTCGATCCCGGCCCGACGCCGAACCACATGATCATGATCGGGAAGAAGATGATCTTGGGCGTCGGGCCGAGATAATAAAGAAACGACTCGTAGGTCCGGCTGAGGAAGCGGTTGGCGCCGAGCACGATCCCGACCACGAGGCCGGTGATGCCGCCGATGGCGAGCCCGGTGCCGATCTCGCTCGCGGTCACGCCCAGGTGATAATAGTAGTCGGGGCTGGACAGGAGCTTGTACACCGCGCCGCCGATCGCGAGCAGCGAGGGCACGACGTCGCGGTAGAGCAGCCCCGATCGCGCGACCAGCTCCCACGTCACCAGCAGCGTCAGCACGATGACGATCCGCAATTGAGTCACCGGATCGCCTAGCGCGGTCGGCGCTGGCGCTGTTCTCAGTCGACCGGTCTCAGCCATTTCTCAACCCGTTCGGTGAAGACGAAGAAGCAGACGCTGACCAGGATGACGAAGCAGATCGCCGCATAGGTTCCCGCCAGGTCGTAGCGCTCGGCGAGATCGTTGATGAGCTGACCGAGACCGCCGAAATTGATGAGGAACTCGACGCCGACGATGTTGATCAGGGTGAAGATCAACCCGAGCCGCACGCCGACGAAGATGGTCGGTAGCGCCGCGGGAAAGAGGATCTTCACGAACTGCTGGACCGGCGTGAGCCTGAAGCTCCTGCCGACATTAAGCAGCACCCGGCGCGTTCCGGCGAAGCCTTCGATGGTCTTGAGGATCACCGGCGGCAGGCCGGCGACGAAGCCCATCATGATGATGGTCCACATACTACGGCCGAAGATCACCAGGAATAGCGGATACATCAGCACGGTCGGCGCTGAAGCCATGGCGGCCACCCAGGTCTCGCAGGCGCGACGCAGCAGGCTGAAGCGGTAGAACAGGACGCCGATCGAGATGCCGACGAGCGCAATCATCAGGCCCGCGATCATCGCTTCCTTGAAGGTGAGCCAGAAGCGCGCGACGATGTCCTCTTCCAGGATCACGCGCTCGAACGCCAGCGCGATCTGCGAGGGCATCGGCACGATGTACCGGTTGATGGCGTTGAGGCGGATCAACACCTCGACCGCGACGAAGAACGCCGCCAGCGTCCCGAGGCCGAGCGCGAAGGGAACGAACCGTCCCCTTGCCATGGCGGCGGCGGTCATGACCGCTCCCCGCCCTTGCGCAGCGTTTCGTCGTCGTGCATGCCGCGGCTCGCTTCTTCGCGCAGATCGCTCCAGATCTGCGCGACGTAGCGGCCGAACGCCTCGCTCGACACGATCTCCGAGCTACGCGGCCGCGGCAGGTCGATCTTGACAATGCGCTTCACCTTGCCGGGGCGGTAGGTCATCACCACGATGCGGTCGGCGAGCTGCACCGCCTCGGTGATGTTGTGGGTGATGAGCAGCGTGGTCTGCTCGAGTTGCTGCTGGATCTGCAGCACCTTGTCGCCGAGCAGCAGGCGGGTTTGCTCGTCGAGCGCGGCGAACGGCTCGTCCATTAGCAGGATCTTCGGCTCTGACGCGAGAGTGCGCGCCATCGATACGCGCTGGCGCATGCCGCCGGACAATTCGGCGGGATAGCGCCGCTCGAATCCGTCGAGGCCGACCAGCGACACGAAGTGGCGGGCACGCTCGAGCCGTTCGGCCTTGGCTATGCCGGCGATCTCTAGCGGGAAGGCGACGTTGTCGACCACCGTGCGCCAGGGGAAGGTCGACTCCTCCTGGAATATCATGCCGATCGAGCGATGCGGCCCGGACACGCGTTCGCCGCCGACGGTCACCGTTCCTCCGTAGCCGTCGAGCAGGCCACCGATGACGTTGAACAAGGTCGACTTGCCGCAGCCCGACGGGCCGATCACGGCGAGGAACTCGCCAGGCGTGACATCGATCGACATGTGGTCGACCGCGGTCAAGACGCCGTCCGGTGTCTCGAACTGCATGACGATGTCGTCGACGACCAGGATCGGCTCCGGCCGTGTTTTGCGCGAAGCGTCGTCGCTGACGCTCATCGCAATGGTCGGTGCAGTTGCCATCACGTCGATCTCATCTGCTTTGCGGGATCCTGCTCGTCACGCGCGAGCGCCTATTCGGTCTTGCGGGCAAAGGCGCTGCCCATCGTGCGCGCGCCATAACCCGGCTCGATGCGCACGTCGACAACGGCGACCGCGCCGCGCTCGACGGCGGCGATCGCTTCGGCGAGCGTCGCGTCGAGCTCGCTCTGGCTGTCGACAGGGCCCCATCCGCGGGCGCCCTGCGCGCGCGCTATTGCGGCGATATCGATCTCGGGATCGAGCATCTTCTGGCCGATCCATTTGTTTTCGACCGGCCGGTTGCGCATGATGGCGACGCGCTCCTGATGCACCTCGTCGTTGTAGAACGAGCGATTGTTGGCCACCACGATGAGCAAGGGAATGCGGTAGTGCACCGCAGTCCAGACCGCCGTGCAGCCCATCAGGAAATCCCCGTCGCCGCAGATCGCGACCGGCAGCCGGCCCGAGCCCTTCAAGGCGAGGGCCGCGCCGACTGAGCTGCCCGGGCCGCCGCCGACGCCGCCGCCGCCGTCGGAACCGAGATAGTCGAGCGGGTGGCGGAAGTGCCAGAACGAGCCCTGCCACGACAACGACAGGTGGGTCAGCGACACGTCGCGCTGGCCAAGCTTGTCGCGCAGGCTGTGGGCGAGGTCCTCGATGCCGAGCGTGCGCGCGTCCTTGGACGGCTGGTACAGCGGCTGCGTCTGCAGCGTGGTCTTCTTTGCCGCCGTCGGGCCGATGGCGTGGAGGATCGCGGTCGCCGTCAAGTCGGGGTCGGCGGCGATGAACAGGTCGACGGGGGGCAGGCCCTGGTAGTCCATGCTCCAGCCGTTGTGCAGGTGCTGGTCGAGCGAGACCTGGATGACCTTTGCAGCCGGCGAGCCGCCGAGCGTCATGAGCGTCCCGGCGAGATCGATCCAGTCGAGGCTCAGGATCACGTCGGCCTCGCGCAGGAGCGGGGCGAGCTCGTCCTTGGTGTGGCTGGTCGGCGCATGGACGTGCAGCGGATGGTCGGTCGGGAAGGCGGCGGCGGTCTTGAGGCTGGTTGAGACGCGTGCGCCGGTCGCCTCGGCGAGCTTGACGCGGTCGTTCCAGGCATCGAGGTCGCGCGACGCGCGCCCGGCAAGGATCACCGGGTGCTTGGCCGACCGGAGGAGGTCGGCGGCCTGGCGGACGAGATCGGGCGAGGGCGCGGTCTTGACCGGTGGCATGTAGCGCTTGGCGTCGATCGGCGGCAGCGACTTCTCCAGTGGCGCTTCCTGCATCTCGGCGTCGAGATTGATATAGACCGGGGCCTGCGGCGCTGAATTGGCGAGCCACAGCGCGCGCAGCAGCGCTTCGCGCGCGGCGCCCGGGGAGGCCGGCTGGTCGTCCCACTTGGTGAAGTTGCGCACGATCGCGCCCTGGTCGGCGGCGGTGTGGATCCAGTCAATCCATGGCCGGCGCTTGGCGGCGTCGACCGGACCGGTCGCGCCGAGGATGAGGACCGGCTTGCGGTCGCACCAGGCATTGAAGATCGCCATGCTGGCGTGGAACAGGCCGACGTTCGAATGCACGGCCGCAGCCATGGCGCGATCGGTCACCTTGGCATAGCCCTGGGCGATGGCGACGGCGGCTTCCTCGTGCAGGCACAGCAGCATCTGCGGCTGGCGATTGCCAAGATAATTGACCAGGCTGTCGTGCAGCCCGCGATAGCTCGCGCCCGGGTTGAGAGCGATGTAGGGAATGTCGAGATCGCGCAAGGTCTCCGCCACGACGTCGCTGCCGAAGCTGGCGACATTGCCGCCTGCCGAATTGGGACGCTCGATCGCGCCGGTCTGCGGATCGGCTGAATTCTGAGGCCGGCGGGCGGTGGGCCCGACCGCATCACGTCTCGACTGTGTCATTTCCGGTGCTTTCCATCGGGGGAGTTCGGCGGGCTGATCCAACCCGATCACACGCCTCGGCGCAACCAGTCACGACAATCGTCGCGCGCGTGCGTGTCGCCATGACCGATCCCCCTTCGGTTATTTTTGCCGCGCTAACGCGCGCCGGCGCTCGTTCTTCGGCACAGTCAGTCAATATCGTTCGCGCGGCCGTCGGCGAAGCGAACAATGATCCGCCAGCTCCGGGCCCACTGCTCAACAACCCAATCACGTGCCCTGCCGCAGGCGCGCCAGGACCTTGAGCCCGGCATAGCCGTCGGCCGGCTCGATTCCGGCCTTCTTCTGGAAGTTGCGCACCGCGAGCATCGTGTCGTTGCCGACCCGACCGTCGGTGCCGCCGGTATCGAAGCCCGCGGCGGTGAGGCGGCGCTGCACCTCCTGGAGTTCGGCCAGCGTCAGCGGACGTTCGCTGCCGGGGAAGGACTGCACGAACGGCGCGCCGCCGAGAATGCGGTCGCCCAGGTGCACAATCGCCAGCGTGTAGTTCATAGACGGATTGTAGCTGCGCACCGCGAAGAAATTCGGACCGAGCAGGAAGGCGGGGCCGCCGGCGACCGGGACCCATGGCCGCGCCGTGGCGTTGGGCTGCGGGAAGGGCTGGCCGTCGGCGCGCGCGACGCCCGCCGCCTGCCACGCGGCATAGGTGCGTGACCTGTTGCTGGTGCCGAGGCCACCGCGGCGCACTTCGTAGCCCCAATGCTCGCTGCGGCGGTATTTCCCGCGCTGCACGAGATAGCGCGCGCTCGACGCCAGCGCGTCATCGGGTCGGCCGAACGGCGAGACGCGCCCATCGCCGTCATAGTCGATGCCGACGTTGAGCCACACTTCCGGCATCCACTGGGTGTGGCCCATGGCGCCGGCCCACGAGCCGCGCATCTCCTCGGGTGTGCTCCAGCCCCGCTGTATGATGACCAGGGCGTTGAGCAGTTCGGCTTCCCAATAGGACCGTCGGCGCGGCTCCCCCCAGGCTAGCGCGGCGAGCGCCGGGATGACGGGACGCATGTGGTTCTTCTGCACGACCGGATCACCGAAGGTCGATTCGACGCCCCAGAGGCCGAGGATCACCGCGCGTTCGACGCCGAAATCCTGCTCGATGCGCGCGAGCAGCGGCGCGATCTCCTTGGCGCGCTCCTTGCCATTGATGATGCGCCAGTCGGAGACGCGGCGGTTGACGTATTGCCACAGTTCCTCGCGGAACTCGGGCTGATTGCGGATCTGACTAAAAACGGTCGTATCGGGAGTTATGCCGCCCATGACGCGCGTATATGTCTCGCTCGATACTCCACGCGCCAAGGCCCGCGACCGGAAAGTCTCGACCCACCGTGCGAACGACCCGTGTGCGCTTTGCGCGCGCACCGTGCTTGTGGCGATGCTCGCAATGCCGGCCGTCGCCAGCCCGAGCAGCAGCTTTCGCCGCGCAAGGCGAAGCGGCGGAGCTTTTCGATCGTTGCCCTTCGTCATCCGGGGCCTTTACCGGGGTTGATGATCCGCTATCGCGATTCAAGGGGTGGGGAATAAGACCTTGCTCGCTGGCCAGCGTCAATTGCGGCAATTCGCGCTGTGGCGGGGGTGCGGGAGAGGCTGCGGTGGCGGTATCGTCGCCGGCGCCGGCCCGGGCACTGGTGTTCACGCTCGCCACCGGCGTCTCGTCCATCTCGGTCCCGCGGGCACCAATCAGCCGCTCGTAGGCGGCGACCAGCGTCATGTAGGGATTGACGAACACCCATCCGTCCCGGGTCGGCACCTGCATGTCGAAATGCAGATGATAGGAGGTGCCGCCTTCGAAGCGATAGTAGTTGCCGACCTTGCCGATCAGCTCGCCCTCGCGCACGAAGCGCCCGCTCAGCACGCCGTCGGCGTCGAGCATCTTCGGGTTCATGTGCAGATAGCGGAAGCGCACGTGCTCGCCCGGCGCATTGACGATCAGCATCAGGGCGGGCTGGTTCGGCGCGCGCAGGATCGTGCCGCTGCGGGCCGCGACCACGTCGTGCAGATAGGGCTTGCAGCGGTCGGCGCCGTCGTTGCGCAACTCGCACGCGCCAGGGCGGATGTCCTGACCCTGATGGCCGAGGCCGCTCGGGCACTGGCCGACGAAGAAGTGGCGGTGTTCGCAGAAATTGTCGCGCCATGGATAGGCGTAGTTGCGGGTTTCGTCGAACACCAGCGGCCGGCCGTTGACGCGGCAGCGATAGGGCGCGCCTTTGCCGCGCCGGCCGGCGAATACCCGTCCGGTATGGTCGCAGTCGCCCCAATGCATGAAGGATTGCGAATTGGCGTAGGCCGGCGCGCGGGCGATCGGAAAGCGCACGTTGGCGTAGACGGTATAGTCGCGCACGCCGCTGTTGCCGCCCATACCGGTGCCGGGAATGAGCTGGCCCGGACCGAAATACGTAAAGGTCTTCGATACCGGAGCCGGCCGTTCGATGGCAGGACGCACGACGGCGGGCGCCGGCGCGGCCGCCGCGTCGGTCATCGCCGCGGCGTGCGGCGTGCCGCCGGCGATCCGCAGTGCCTTGAGGAAATGCTCGGCAATTTTCTCGGCCTGGCGGCAGGCCATGCGCCGCCCGTGGGCCGGCCCGTCGTTGCAGCCGATCGCCACGATATAGGGCACGCCGTAGCGCACGAACGTGTAGCGCAGTTCGCGCTCCAGGATCAGACGGCGGATGCCGGGAAATTCCGCCTCCAGCGCCGGCACCGCTACGCCGTTGGCGAGGGTGGGCGTATCGAGCTCGTAGACGAGCTCCGAGCCGGAAATCTGCACCTCGACTGGCTTGGCGAAACTCATGTCGGACAGGAGATCGCTCGGTGTGATCGCGAAGGCGGCGTCGTAGCCGGACGGGCCGGGCAGGAAGGATTTTGGCGCGCCGTATCCGGATGAATAGCGCCGGGCCGGATCGGCCGGCATCCGCCCGGCGGCGCGGTCGGCAAGCCAGGCGGCGGTGTCGAACGGCAACAGCACCGGAACAGGGCTGCCAACAATGCCGGGAAAGCGCTCGCCCATCTTGTCGTTGAGCCGTGCGAGCGTATCCCGCGGCGTGTTCGCCGCTGCCGTCGTGCCGGCGAGCGCGACCGCGACCGCATCCCAATCGACCTGCGTGTGGGTGACGCGTGGCGCTGTCATGTCGCGTGCCAGCGCCGGCCCGGCGCAAGCGAGCAGCAATCCAACAAGCAGCGGGATGAGCGACATTACGCGACAAGCCCCCACGCCGTCGCGATCACGCGCGGCCAGCCTACAATCACACTATATTCTCCTATCGTCATTCTCCTATCGTTACATTAATTCTGCTATCGTCACGTTCGGCCGTCCCGCAAGTCGGCGCAACGTCAGGGAGATCGGCGTGACGTCGCGGCAACAATGGCGGCGACATGCTATATGGACGACCCAAGGAACAATCCCCGGTCTCGCGAATTAATATGGCCGCATTCGGCCAAGCGGGGCACTTTGCAAGGAGATCGAGAATATGTCGGCATTGAGAGGTTCACTGATCGCACTAGCACTGATCGGAACGTTGTCGGCGGGGGCGGCCCTGGCACAGACGCCGGGCACCGGCGACAAGATGCGCGCCGCGGCGAGCTCGACCGCGGACGACGTGTCGAAATGGACCAACAAGCAGTGGAACGCCGCCAAGGCGAAGTGGTCGAAGGAAAAAGAAAAATGGGGAAGCTGCAATAAGCAGGCGACCGAGCAAAAGCTCACCGGTCGCCAGAGTTGGTCTTTCATCTATACGTGCATGACGAGCTAAAGACCTGGCGACCACGCCGAGGTCGAACGACCCGCCGGGTGCGAGTCCGGCGGGGTTTTCAATTGCACTTGACCGCCCGGGGTGCGATCGCTGCCGGCTCGATCATGCTGGCCGCCTGCATCAGCGCCTGACCGAGAGCGCGCGCCTGTTCGGGCGTGAGCGAAATCCAATCGAAGTCGCCTTCGTCGGCATACGATTGATTACTGAGCTCCAGACGAATGACGATCTGCTCTTCGCACACATGATAGCTGTGCACGGACAGTTCGTCGCCGTCGTCGGCCTGAATGGTGAGCGCCATGTTTATCTCGTGTGCCTTTCGACTGAACGTGGCGCGAGTATCCAGCCTAATTGCAAGAAAACAGTGCCGCAGGGCAGGAGGATTTATGCGAATTTCCGAGGCGGCGAATTTACGATTTGTTGTCCATCGGGGCTGCCAGCCGAGTGGTCTGACCCCAACATTTGCTTTCCCCATGTTGGGGCAGTCAGCCCGCTAAGTGGCGGCCGACTTGTCCAAACCGATGGCAACCACCGGTTTGGGTCGCCGGATAGGCCTGCTTAATCCTGGGCAACGAAGCCCGATGCCTTGACCACCGGACCCCAGCGCGCGAGGTCGGCCCTGACCATGGCGGCGAATTGCCCCGGGGTCTCGAAGGCGGGCTCGTTGCCGAGCTTGGCCAGTTGCTCGACCATGTCGGGGGATTTGACCGCTTCGCCGATCGCCGCGCTTAGCAGGCTGACCACGTCGTGTGGCGTTCGTGCCGGAACGAACACGCCGAGCCATGAATCGACGGCCACCGGATAGCCGGTCTCCGTCATGGTCGGGATATCGGGCAGGAAGGGCGAGCGCCGCGCGCCGGTCACCGCCAGCATGCGCAGCGCGCCGGTTTTGGCATGGGGCAGGGCCTCGCTGATCGGATTGATGCTCGCCGGCACGTGGCCGCCGAGCAGATCCTGCAGAGCGGGGGCGCCGCCGCGATAATGCACCGGCGTCATCGCCAGGCCGGCCGCGCTCGCCAGCATCACGCCGACGAAATGGGGCGTACCGCCCGCCGCCGTGGTCGCATAGCTCGCGCGGCCAGGATTATCCCGGCACCATTGGACGAACGCGGCCAAGGTCTTCACGCCTTCCGGCACGGCCGACCCGATATTGTAGGTCAGCATCGACTTGGCCACCGGCGCGACCGACGCGAGATCGCGCAGCGGGTCGTAGCTGAGCGAGCGGAAGCTGTGCGGATAGACGGTGAGCGGGAAGTCCGGCGTGAACAGCATCACGCTGCCGTCGGGCTCGGCGTTCTTGACGGTCTCGACCGCGATGCGCGCGGCCGCGCCAGCCTTGTTCTCGACCAGCACCGCCGACGCGTAGCGGCCGCGCAGCTTGTCCGCCAGCAGGCGCGCGATGAGATCGGTGCCGCCGCCCGCGGCAAAGCCGACGATGACACGGACCGGGCGGTCGGCGGCCGGCCGGCTGATCGCCTGCGCCAGCGCACGGTCGCGCAACGAGACGGCGGAAGCGAAGCTTCCCACCGCGGCGGCCAGCATGAGGCGGCGTGTCGGCACCGGTGTGTCCACCCCCGGAGTGCGCATCCGTCAGGTTACCCGGGCAGACTGCTTTTTGAAATCCGGCCGCGCCGGATCAATCGGGAAGGGGACGTCGGGAAGTGCAAAACGTTCTCGGCTATGTGCCGCCGTTCGGGTCAAGCCTGCTCATTCGGCGGATCTGCTCGCGGCTGCGCAGCGGGCCGGGAAAGAGGCGCTCCGCTTGCGCCGCGAGCTCGCGTTCGCGGCGGGCCAGCAGCACGGCAAGTGCGATGAAAACAGCGATCACGACGGCAGCGAGGGAGATGCCTGCCGGTCGGGCCATATGCATCCATTCTTTTGCCAATCCATAGGCCCCGAACCCGATCGTCGCCGTCCATGCGAGCGCCCCGGCGACATTCGCCCTGACGAAGGCCGGCGTCGGCATGCAGTTGGCGCCGGCAAGGACGGCGGCGACGCTGCGCAACACCGGCACGAACCGGGCAAAGAAAATGACCTTGCTGCCGTGGTTGTGAAACAGGAGCTGTCCGATCTTGATGCGGTTGTCCGTCAAGTTCAGGTAGCGTCCGTAGCGCAGCAACAACCGATAGCCGAATTCGCGGCCAAGCCAGAACCCCACCATGTTGCCGGCGAACGCGGCGGCGGCCGCGACAGCTATCACCGAGGCGACGTCGAGTTGACGCGTCGTGCCGGCATAGAGCGCCGCCGCGATCAGCACCGTTTCGCCGGGCACGGGAATGCCCATGCATTCCAGAGCAATCAGCCCGAACACGATCCACAGACCGTAGTGGGGCATCAGATCAGCGACCGCCGCCGAAATCGACATGCCGTTTGCGTGCTCCATTGTGCCGACGGCGGTTGTAGATGATTTGCTTCCGTGCCGCTGAAAACTTTTTGCAGACGACGCTCGTCGCGCGGGCGGCAGGCGTGATCTGACGCCATCCATGGCGGGTTCCACGATGGCACAGGGTAAAAAGGCGACATTGCACTGCGGATTTTCGATGTAGACTGCTCTTGCCGGGGATCGTTCCGTCGATGAGAGGAAGCAATGATCCGCTGCGGGGTGCCCTGTATTGCGATGGTCATGTCAGTGGCCTTGGGCGCTGCGTCGACTGGTCCGGTGCGCGCCGCGGAGATCGGCTGCGACACATCGTATGACGGAGCGCCGGTCGAAGAAGCGATGGCCGAGAAGCTGTGGCCGGCCGGCTTTCGGCCCAGCGCCGGTCTGTGCCGTCGCGGCTTCATCCGCGGGTCGATCGCGCGTGGTGACTACGACAAGGTCCGCGAGTTCTACGCCCGACACCATCCCTATCTGACGACCTTCTTCCTGGTGTCGTCCGGCGGCGACCTCGAGGAGGCGCTCAAGATCGGGTTGCTGTTCCGCAAGTATCTGATCGAGGCGCGCGCGCCGATCAAGTTCCACGACGGGGAATTTTATCTGCCCCATGCCGAGCACGTGACCTGCAACGATGCGAAATGCATGTGCGTCAGCGCCTGTGCACTCGTGTGGTTCGGCGCGGTGACGCGGGCGGGCGTCGTCGGCCTGCATCGGCCGCGCAACGAGAACGCGTCGTTCAAGGCGCTGCCGCCCGATAAGGCCTTCGTGATCTACAAGCAGATGTTCGACACCATCGCCCATTATCTCCACGAGGTGGAGGCCCCGCAGGCGATTGTCGACGCGGTGGCCGTCACCGGTTCGGCCGACATCCACTGGGCAGATGCCCATGACGGCCTGGCGCGCGCGCCGAGTTTCGCCGAATGGGTCGACGCCTCGTGCGGCCGCATGTCGTCGCGCGAGCACGACATCATGCTGGAGTTGCAGGAGAAGACAAAGCTTTCCGAGGGCGAGCGCGACCTGCTGAAGACCTTGCTCGAACAGAGTAACGGGCGAGAGTCCTGCCAGCGGTTCCTGGTGTCGAGCAGCCGCGAGCGGCTGGCGCGGCCGGAGAAGGCGGCGCATTCGCATTGAGAGCATTGATTCGGTCGCAATGACCGCCCCGACCGGCCGCCCCTGAACGGTCCATGCGCCCCGGTGGTCGAGGACGACTTCATCGTTCTGTTGGAACTTGAATCGATTCTGATCGACGCCTGCGCGCAAAATCGTGGGTGCCTGCAAACCACTCCCCGGTCGCCCGGTGCTTGGCGTGCCGTACGGAGCTCTAGCGAACCGCGGGACATTCATTCACAAGTTCGAGATGCAACGGCAGCAGTCCTTGGGGAACCGCGGGCATCCTGCTTGTGAATTGCGCCAGGCGGCGGCTCTTTTTGATTTTGCCGCGATACTGATGACCGCCGCGACGACGGCCGGTGCAACTACATCACCGGCGCCGAGGCACAGCTTGAGCGCGCGTTGACAGATCCGACACACACAGCTCGATCAGGTTTGCGGGCCTGCGGCGCCGTGCGTGCAGCGACCCAGTGCAGGCGTCGAGAAACGAAGATGCGCAAACAAATGACCTACCGTACAGGCGAAATAACACCGAAACGGATCGATCAGGAGTATCCGCGTCAGATCGAGATTTCGATTCCGTCCGGTGGCCTCGGTACCAGGCTGAATGACCATCACGAATTTTGCCGATCGCGGCGACTCCGATACGCAACGCGCGGCATCGGCAAGGTGAGGCGCATCGAAGAGCGCGACGCCGTGCGCTACTGCTTCAAGAATGCTTGCGATGCTTATGCGTTCCAGGCGGCATTCGGCGGCGAGCGGCGCGTGGCACCAGCTGCCGAGAAATCACCGGCTCCCTCGATCGGACGCGGCGGGCTTTGGAGCAAACGGCGGACCTAAGAATTTGTGTGCGACGCAAGAGCATTTTCTGGAAAGGTGGGTACCGCAGAAAACGCGACCAACTGGAACACTTTTCGCCGATCACGCTGCGAGTTGATGGTCAACGTAAACGATAAGTGTGGCTAACCGGGTGCGCGTCGTCGGCTATGCGGCCGATCACGATGGGCGCAATGAAGGTGGCCAAAAATAAAGGACCGCAGGGGGAAACCAGGGGAATGCCGGCGGCCAATCAAGGGACAACGGCTCCGTGGGCGTGCCGCCATCCAATGAACCAATGACCAAAACAGGTGGCAGGATCGGCGCGATCCCGGGTTGTTTCCGTAACGCGTCGGTAACCCGTGCCCGACAGCGCCACGAGCCCGCGCCTCCCACGCAGTTCCAATGGCGGTTGGTCCCTTAGCCAACAATAGAGAGGGCAAACAGAAGCAAGGAGCCGAAAATGCCAACGCATGGCCGTACGCGGACCCCCAAAGGGTACCCTGGAGGGGGGCCATCCCAACTCCAGGGCCCGGCGGTTTACCCAGGTGCGCACAAGCATGACCCGGAGGCCGCCAAAGCCACATAACGTTGTTGCGGAGAGAGATCGCAATTCACTTTGACATACCTGTAGCGGCTACAGGTATGTCGTGCCGCGGGGTCTGCTCGTCGGCCTCGAGCCCGCTGGTATCATCAAGTTCGCACTCGGGGCGTTCGCGATCTGGTCGGCATCGAAGGTCTTTGCCGATCATCGCCAAACTCGCGGGTCATGTTTGAAATCCGCATGACGTGGGCGGCGTTGCCGATCACATCTCGCCTTTGGTCTCGGGGCATCTCAGAACATCGTGTTAGAGTTGGCCGACTTGTCAGGGACGATCTGTAACACATCCCAGTGCTCAACGATCCTGCCCTTCTCATCCAGACGGAAAATGTCGATGCCAGCCCATGTGGCGTTGCCCGGCCATTCCTGCCGACAGTGAAGGACCACGTAGTTGCCCTCGGCGATAACCCGCATGAACTCGACCCGCTTGTTCGGGTACTCGCGCGCCGCGTCCTCGAAATAGTCGATGAAGGCTTGTTTGCCATCCGCGACCCTCGGGTTGTGCTGGATGTATTCGGTCCCAACGTACTGCTCGACCGCCTCGCCCGGGCGGCCCTGGTTGAACATCAGGTCATAGAATGCGGTGACGTTGCGTTTGTTGCGGGCCAAGGTGTCGGTCATGGGATCATGAGCGACCCAAATGGCCTGAGCTGTCAACGTTGCTTTAAACTGAGGCCCGACCGGCGGGGGGCGGTGTAGGAGAAGGGAAGGGTGGTGTCTCAGGGTCACTACCATCGTTATGCCAAATCATCATCGAGACTCTTTGTTGAAGCTGATTTTTCCCCGAGGGGTCCAGGATAGTGTGATAGGAGATGATGGTTTCGCTCTTAATAATCTCGCATTCTGAAGATTCTCTGCGCCAAATATTGAGTTGTCGCGTCACCGCTCCGCCGCCTAAGCCATCGCGCGTCCACCGGAGTCGGTGGGTCTAAGCGATGCGAGAGAGCGATCACCGTCTGTTGGGTGAGCAATTTTATACAGATTCCCGGTCGAGGACGAGCGTAGACTTTGGCAGCTCGAGCGCCGACGCAAGGCGCCGAGCCATCATCTGGAATCCAATTTTGAGTTCCTTCGCTCCGAAGCCACGGGAGGCCACACATGCATGCTCCAACTCACGATCCACCATCGATCGAACGCTGTCAGATCTGCTGTCGAAAGCTAGTTCTCGATACGATCGCGCCGCATGTCCTACGCGGCTGCGAGATTCAAACCTTCCGGTGCTCGCAGTGCGGCTCGGTCAAATCCAAAATTGTTTCGACCCGACCACCGCTGGGCGACGCGGCACTCCAAGCGCTTTGAAAGGGTCGCGGCGGATGTGCGCCTGGGCGACGAGCTGACCAAGCAGCCGAAGGCGAAGGGCACGCTTCGCCGCGGGCCCACAATGGCAATGTTGGCTGGCGCCTGATTCATCAAACCCGCGATGCCGGCGACAATCTGTCCTAATCATGGCTCTTGTGCTTCTCGTGTTCCGCCCCCACGTACAACGGCAGTGGTCCGCCAGTAATCTAGTTCCAGGCACACACGAAGCCGCCTCGACCCCTTGTGGTCGAACAGGCATAGAGCCTTGGTCGTAAGCACGGACCAGCTCATCTCCGCCCTCATCACTTACGCGCTGATCTCGGATGTCGGTGGCCGGGCTTCGACGATGCCGTCATCGAAGTCAGCAGCACAATTGAATGCGGCCAGGA
>Ga0307472_100000086_pt1 | contig 26682 bp, 25 predicted proteins | sample atmos_gasesAM5C__2_FD_204582 | JGI IMG/M metagenome (GOLD analysis project Ga0307472, IMG submission 204582) | Hardwood forest soil microbial communities from Morgan-Monroe State Forest, Indiana, United States - atmos_gasesAM5C_05 | ecosystem: Environmental > Terrestrial > Soil > Temperate...
TTCCGGCGGTTTACCGCCGATTAGGAATGGTCGCGGAGTCATGTTTTCAATACGGGGAATTCTAAGCGCGCCACCGTAGATTAGAAAACGAGGCGAGCGAGAGAAACCGCGATCAGAAATCGCGAAGGGAAGTATCCCATGAGAGCAAGTATGGTAAAATCACTCCCGTCGCTATTCGCGGTTAAGGATACAGCGAGAAGGGAGAGGCGTGCCAAGGTTCTTCCGTGGGAGATTGTTCCCTACGGTCTGGTTAGCCTAAAAATCATGCTTGATTTTGCAGCAGAGCAGTTCTACCGCATCTCTGCTTCGTTGATGAAATTCTCAATCGTTCCTCAGTTGATATTAGAGCCAGAAGCTGGGCAGGAATTTGTTTCTGCCATATCAGCCACGGAGATTCACTGCCGTAATCTCGGTCTTGAGTTTTCGGCAAACCAAGCGACAACTATCAGGAATTATCTTCTTGGTTCGCAGAGAAAAATTCCTGCCCTGAAATCTCTTTGCGAAGAATTACAGCGCAGGATGTCGGAGGAGCTAGAGGCGAATGCTTTTTGCTACATCCCAAAGCACAAGCTTAAGTTTTGTGACAGGGGATGGCTGACGGACACAAGCTTGCCGCAGGGAGTCATTGAGGAATTTCAGTCAGCGGGACGTTGTTATGCTTGCGGAGAGAATACCGCGTGCGTTTTTCACTTGATGCGCACTGCTGACTGGGGATTGCGCCGCGTGGCCGTTTCTCTGGGCATAGTCTACGACGCACGCAATTGGCGCGGTATCGGCGAAGCGATTACACGGAAAATGGAATTGAAGTATCAGCAAAAGAGTTCCGATTGGCGGAAGGCAGAACCATTTTATGCAGAGATTTTGACCGATATTCAAGCATTGGGTCGAGGTCACAGGAATCCGGTACTTCACGAACTGGAAAAGAAATATGACGAAAACCAAGCCCTCTACATGTTGGGTGTAGTGGAATCTTTTGCTCTGCATGTTTTGAAACACATCCCAGAATAGAGAACCCTTCCGGCAGCTTGGCAGCAACCGGAAGGGAAGAAACTTCGATAGCGCAGAACTTCGCGAGCTATCGAACATGGGCTACTGCCGTTTAAGCAGGTTGCTAACCCAATGTAGTAGAGGCAGAAGGGCGAGAATTCTTGCCAAGCTAACTTCTGTCTCTACCGTCAGCGTGACTTTCACTGATGTATGTCGGGATGGCTTCCTTTCCTTGCGTTCAGGCGTGAGCGCAACAGTGTAGTTACACACTAGACTAGCACGGCGGTAGCCCTAAAATCCGATGTGGTACACGTTACCGCGACAGGACTAATTACTTTTTGTCGGACCTTCGAGGCGTGCCAGATATTCTTTGGTTTTTTCGCGTACTTTTTGGTTTATATCCCCCAGAAAGGTGTCCCATTTTGACTTTGAGAAAGCCTGCATCGCGGCGTCGAATTCGGACGGAGAAACAAAGCCTTTCTGGAAAAGAAGGTCTCTCAGCACGTAGTTTTCAGCCATGTAGTGAGCGCAAACGTGCAAGAGCGCAAGGGAATAAGAACTTGATCGCCTTTCAATCGCGGCAGAAGCGGCAGCGTCTGCTTTCTTACTTGCGTCAGAACCCATGGGAAATCCTCCTTGATTACTCGGAAATGGTAAACTCAACGAATGACGCGACCAGATAAAAAATTGAAGCCTCGCGAGGAAACGAAAAAGAAAATGCGTCCCATGACGCGGGACGCATTCCATCGGATGCTTGGTAAGGCGATTAGCTCGCCTTCAACAAAGCCCGCTCCAAAATCGACCTGAACTGCTGGTTTCCCATGTGTCGGCGATTGAATCGGAAACTGTATTCGTCTAGATAACTCTGCAAATGTTTCGGCGAAACGGAGTGATACACTCCGCGAATTCCGGTTTTGACCAGCATCCAAAATCCTTCGACCGAATTGGTATGCGCGTCGCCGCGAACGTATTCGCCATCCGCGTGGCGAACGGTGCCGTGACGATATGCAATAGTTCCACCTTGCCCACCGCGCACCTTGATTTTTGATACGCCGTCATAGACGCGGAATTCGTCGGTATAGATAACGCTGCCCGGTACGACGTGCTTGCGGATGAGCGGGTAGATTTCTTTCTTGGTGACGGTTTTCACGGTCTTGGCGATAACTTTTCCCTTGCGCTGAACAATGGCGACTACGGGAGTCTTGACCGTATCGCCGACCGCTGGACGCCCGAATTTTCCTTTGCGCTTTCCGCCAACGTAGGTTTCGTCTATCTCAACCGTTGGCCCCTCCAATTGCATATCGTCATCTGATAAGAGGGTGCGAAGGCGATTGAACATGCGCCACGCGGTTTTGTAGGTAACGCCAGTTTCGCGCTGAATCTGCTTTGCGGATATCCCGCAGCGAGTCGAGCCCACGAGGTAGGCGGCATAGAACCACAGCCGCAACGAGGTTGAAGACTTCTCAAAGATGGTTCCCTTGAGCGGATAGACGTGGTGTCCGCAGTGGTCGCAGGCGTATGCGGTACGGTTGCCGACGCGATGGTGTTTGCGGTCGAGTTTGCAGGCCTTGCAGAGGGTAACTCCATCGGGATACCGCTCGGCGGCAATGTACTCAAGGCAGGCAGTATCGTTCGGAAACTCGTTATTGAAGTCGAGGACGGAGTAGCGAAGTTCTTTTGGAATATGCTGTTTCACGCGACCGTTTGACATGTCGTTCTCTCCCTTAGACATGCCAATCGTCTCATAGGCCGTACTTGTTGTCAAGGGATACTTACCATCGCGAAATATTTGCGATTAGAAATTCGTACTGCGCTGATTTCCCATGATTTGCGGGGAATTCTAATTCCGGATTTGCGATTAGAAATCCGAGTCTGGCGGGGCTGCCCAAGTCCCGCCTGTCCCACCTTCTGCCACGACGGACTCGGACGGCGAGGCTGGAAGGGTCGGCGAATCAGACTGTCGTGCGCCATGTTGCCCATTTTCTCCATAGCCAAAACTCCCTCGACTTATGCTAACAGGATCGAGGGTGCGTTTCTATCCGTAGAAATACGGTCCTGGTACTGGCGGCGGGGTTGGGTAGAACGGCGGCGCCACAGCAAAGCAAAAGGTCGACGAGAAATCCGTCGAGCGGAAGCGGGAGCGTATTCGTTAGTTTTTATGTCACGGCTAAAAGCCGTGACCCACAAAGGCTCACAGCACGACTGTCGCGGAAAATGCGCCGCGAGCGGTAAGCGACCTGTGTGCGGCTCTTGTTCCCAGTGCCTACCGGACTGGGCTAAGCTGTGCCGCGCCTACGGCGCTTTGATGGGCCAAAAGAACCGGCAGGTCCGATTTCAAGGTTCCGGTGGAGTCCATCGGACTCCAAGAACCGGAGATGCCGGCGCTACAGCGGAGAAGGCAACGTCAAAAGGAAAGAGCCCATTTTCGAATTTCCAATTTCCAATGGCTCTGTTGATTTCCATGCGGAGGTGCAGGCGAGCTGTGCCAGCGAGGGAAGCTTTGGTCGAATCGCCCCCGCCCCGGCGAGCCGGGGCATAACAAAGCGGTGGCAAGCCACCGCACTCCAGATAAGCGGAGGGCGACGGCGGCTGGGCTGTTGCCACTCCGGAAAGAATCTCCCATAATCCTAAGTTGATGATGACCCGTCTGTTTCGCGTCGTATGGCTCCTCGTGTGGCTGGAACTTGGACTGGTGCTGATCCTCGTGCCGTGGTCGGAAATTTGGGAGACCAACTATTTTTTGTATCAGTATCCGTCGTTCGCTTTTTTCGCCAACAATCCTTTCACCCGCGGAGCGATTTCCGGATTGGGCATCATGAATGTTTTCCTCGCACTCGAAGCATTTCGCCGCAGGACAGCCGCCGTTGCCAGCCAAGGCTAGCCAACCAATCGCCCGACCGATCGTCTGTTACGTGACGGACCGCAAGGCACTTTCTGGAGAAAAGACTCCTTCCGCCCTGCTCGATAAAATTCGCGCCGCCGCAGCAGCCGGCGTCGATTGGGTGCAAGTTCGCGAGAAGGATTTGTCGGCGCGCGAACTGCTCGCGCTCGTCAGAGAAGCGGTCGCCCTGGGCTCCGATCGCCCGGGGTCAATGCAAATGATCGTCAACGACCGTCTCGACGTTGCCCTCGCCGCTGGTTCGGCAGGCGTGCACCTGGGGCACGCGTCAGTACCGGCACGCGACGTGGTCCGCTGGTGCCGCGCGGGAAATGCTCCGGCCGATTTTCTCGTTGGAGTCTCCTGCCACAGCCTCGAAGGAGCGCAAGAAGCGGAGAGTGCGGGAGCTAGCTACACTTATTTCGGGCCAATCTATGAGACGCCTTCGAAGATTCCTTTCGGTAAGCCGCACGGCGTTGAGGAGCTCGCGCACGTGGCGAAAGCGGTTAGGATTCCGGTGATTGCGATTGGCGGAGTGAACGAATCGAATGCTGCGGAATGCATTCGCGCGGGAGCGACCGGCATTGCTGCGATTCGCATGATTCAGGATGCGTCCGATGTGGACAACGCCGCCGCGCTCAAGAAGGTAATCGAAGCGATTCACGGGTTGCGTTGAAATTGCGGGCGGAAACGAAAGGCTTGCGCGGGTGAGGCAGCGCAAGCGGTGGCGCGTTGCGCTGTCTTGAGGTCCCAGCCCTTCCGGGCTGGGCTAAATTGTTTCGCGCCTACGGCGCTGAATAACGTCTTGGGATGCCCTTCGCGCGGGAATCGGGAGTTGTGGCAAGGATCAAGAATCACGGCCTGCGAGCAGGCCGCGTAACGGCTGAACCTAGGTGTGTATCGAAGGGTTTGTATCGCAGGCGGAAGGACTAATTGGGAGGAAACGACTAGGCGCTCAGCCAACGTCCCACTGGCTGCAAGCTTTCCACGTGATCGCAGATCACTTTGATCACGGCCGTAATGGGAACAGCAAGAATCAAACCCATCGGGCCCCACAACCAGCCCCAGAAGAGCAGTGACACGGTCAGGGCCAGCGCGTTGAGCCGCACGCGCCAGCCAACCAGCGCCGGCATCAGCAAGTTTGCTGCAATCAAATGAAGAAACGTCATCATCACGACGATGCCGATGACAGGCTCCACATGCTTGAACTGTTTGAGCCCAATGATGACGGGCGGGAACCAGGAGAGAACCACTCCGAAGTAGGGAATCAGATTAACAAAGCCGGAGACGAGCGCCGCCAGGAATGGGAACTCGAGCCCGATGCTCAGGAAAAACATCCAGCTCGCAAACACGAGTATTAATCCCACAAGCGCTGTGCCGATCACGTAACTGCGTAAAACGAGTGTCACTTCCGCGAGCGTCTGTTTCACTCGCGTACGCTCTGTGGCCGGGAACAGCTGCATCGTGGCGTGCCATACCTGTCGCTTGGCCGCGAGCATGAAGAACAAAAGGAACGGCACAAACGTTGCCGCCACGAAGACTGCCCCGAGGGCGCCCAGCCGGGAAAGCAACGCGTTTCGTACCGGGTGAGATTCGGCAACCGCAACGATTCGCTCGCCGGCTTTATCCGCGGGCTCAATTTCGGATACGTGGGACTCGAACGTCTCAAGTTTTTTTGAGACGGCATTGGCAGCCGCTTTCAGAGGTTTTTGGTAATTTGGCCAGTCCTGGCCGAACTGATCGAAGCGCAGGATCAGCGTCCAGGCAAGAAGCAGCAAGAGACAGATCGTCAAGAGGACCACGATCAGCGAGCCCAGCGCGCGCGGAACGTGCCATTCCTCGAGCCAGTTCACTACCGGATCCAGAAAATAGGCCATGAGCACTGCGACGACTAGTGTGACTAGAACCGTCGAGGCCCAGTAACAGAAGGCAATCACGATGCCCGCCGCAATGATTCGCGCGCTTACCGAGCTGCCGGTAGCGGGCGCCTTGGTTGGGTTGGCAGTTTCGATTGGCACCCGCGTACGATATCACAGCCGCGAGAGGCGAGGACACCATGTGCCGCGCAGGATACTGGCAATTAGCAGGATTAAACGGCGGGGTTATGAGTTGGCTCCTGTGCCACGCGGGGCCGAAAGGCCGACGCGCAACCGCGATGATAGAATTATTGGCTTGCCCTCTCGCGATTTGGGGACTCGAGTCAATGTCAACGCAACGTGCAAAGCAGCTTTTCGGCACCGACGGCATTCGCGGTATTCCCGGCGAATATCCGCTGGACGACACGACGCTCGAACGCGTCGGCTCAGCCCTCGGCCTTCATTTATCGGCTGATCAAAACGTGGCCAGCAGACCTGTTCGCGTTCTCATCGGCCGCGATACGCGCGAGTCCGGTCCGCACATTGCGGAATTGATTGCGCGGGGGTTGGCGTCGGCCGGGGCCGAGCCGGTTTCGGCGGGAGTTGTTACGACGCCGGGAGTGGCGTGGCTTGTCAACCGTGAAGGATTTTCCGCTGGCGTCGTGATTTCCGCATCGCACAATCCCTATCACGACAATGGGGTGAAGCTGATTTCGTCCTCGGGAATGAAATTTCCGGATGCCGTGGAGCACGAAATCGAGCATTTGATTCTTTCGTTCAATGACTCTTCACCCGTTTCAGGAGGCGCGGGCACCGGGCGAGCCAGTAAAACGCATCCGCATGGCGACGAAAAGTTGCACCGGGATTATCTCGGCGGGCTGTGCGCGGCTGTACTAACCGGGGCGAATTTCAAGGGAATGAAAATCGTCCTCGATTGCGCGAATGGCGCCGCGAGCGAGCTGGCTCCCCAGCTTTTTCGTATGCTGGGCGCAGAAGTTGTCGCGATCAACAACGCGCCTGACGGAAAAAATATCAACGCCGGTTGCGGTTCACTCCATCCTGAGGGAATGCAGAAGCGCGTCGTCGAATCCGGCGCCATGCTCGGTGTTGCGTTCGATGGAGACGCCGACCGCGCGATTTTTGCCAGCGCCTCTGGAAAGCTGGTGGATGGCGATGGCGTGCTGCTCGTCGCAGGGCGATACATGAAATCCGCCCGCAAGCTGAAAGGCAACGTGATTGTCGGCACCACGATGGCGAATCTTGGACTCGAACGTGCGCTCGATCGATTGGGGTTGAAGCTTGGGCGCACCGCCGTCGGCGACCGCTACGTACTCGAAGAGATGCTGCGCATTGGCGCGAATCTCGGCGGAGAGCAGTCCGGCCACATTCTTTTTCTCGACGACGCAACTACCGGCGATGGAATGCTCACTGCTGTAAAAATCGCGTCGATCGTTTCGATTTCGGGGCCGCTCGATTCGCTCGTCTCGGATCTGAAAATCTTCCCGCAGAAAATCGTGAACGTCCGGGTGCAGTCGAAGCCGCCTCTTGAATCCCTTCCTGGGGTTTCACGGACTCTCAGTGAAGCGGAAAAAGCGCTCGGCAAATCGGGCCGCATTGTCCTGCGCTATTCCGGCACGGAACCGCTCGCGCGCGTGATGGTTGAAGCTGAGCGCGAAGAAGACGTGCGCCACTGGACCGACTTCCTCGCCACCGCCCTACGGTCCGCCATCGGCGCCTAGCCCGACCGCCCCAGCGCCCTGCAAGAAGTTTCTCCGTGCGCGTTGTGGGTCTTATGAGCACAGCTCCAGAAGATCGTCACGCGGGATGATAATCGCTGGGACCATTGCCGACGAGCCTTCCAAAGACTGTAGAAAACTGGAGGCACGGCTTTCAGAAACTGTAGCTTTCCGAATTTATAATCATGCAAAAGCTGCCTTATACGAGCTAAGTCATGTCCTGCCAATCGGCCCCGGCGGTCTTGAAAACTGGAAGCGGTGGCATCCCGCGTGCAAATCAACTGTATGGCTGTCTCTTATCCCGGGGTGGGCCGGTTTCGCCGCGCCGAAACCGGAATCTTGGGTAGAGCAATAAAAGGGAGTCCCAATTGGGACTCCCTTTTTTATTTGTACCCTGATAGCGCGGTCAATCCTGCATCTGGATGAGGCCTGTGCTACTCGGCCGTCCACAGCAGCGTGCTGCACTCGTCGCAAGCCATCTGTGCGTGGTCAAGCGCGGCTAGAATTTGCGCGATCGTGGGAAACTTGTGGCGTTCGATCGTCCATTGAGCGAAGAGTTCACCGTAACGGTCAGTGACGAACACGCCGCCGCGCACAAATCCGCCCGACGCAAATGCGTCCTCGCCAAGAAACGCGCGGGCCGAACGCCCTGGCATGTCCGAACCCACGATGATTTCCGCCGGGAGCGAATCGGTGAGATGCCGGGCGGGCTGCTCGAGGAAAATCAGCAGCGCCACGGCGTCTTTTTCGTGCAGCGCAGCCGCGCTCGCCAGGAGCGCACGCAGAAACTCCTCGCATGGCGCGCAGTCCGTGTCGAGAAACGCGATGACTAGATTCTTTTTCTGTTTGTAATCCCACGCGCGAACAGTGCGCCCATCAGGCGTGTGAATCGTCAGCGGCGGGACGAGTTGCCGATTGCGTAGCACAGCATCCTTCACGAATCTGCAGCGAACGCGTTATCTTAGCATCCTCGCTACAAAGTATCTCGCCAAGGGGCATTGACCAGTGGACAGAAGCGGGCATACCGGATATTGTTGCGCCCACGTGCCCATGATGTAACGGCAGCAGAAACGTACAGCCGCCTAAAAATGGACTCGAGTTTGTATCTAATAGGCCTGATCGTTGTCCTCATCGTAGTTGGCGGACCAATTCTGGCGTTCCTTGCTTTCACCCGTGTCAGGCATCTTGAGCAAACATCGGCGCAAACTCCGCAGCTGACGAGCCGTATCTATTCACTGGAACAACGCCTTGCGCGCATCGAGAGTACATTAGCAACACCTTCGGTTGCCGACGCCGAATCGAAAGTTGCGACGGCTCAGAAAATTTCGCCGCCCGCTTACGCACCCGAGCAAGGTCCGCCGGCTCCCGTCACTTCGGCCGCTCCTCCTTCGCAAATGCCGCCGGTAGCTACCCCCATAACGCCAAGTCAACCCGTTCCAAGGCAACCGATTCACGCAGGGCCGCCGTCTTTTTCCCTGGGCGCTTCGGCGCTAAAGGCCGGAAAATCGGAGCCCGTGAACTTTGAAACCCTCATCGCGGGCCGGTGGATGCACTACATCGGCATTCTCGCGATTCTTTTTGCGGTCACTTTCTTCCTGAAATACGCGTTCGAGAACGATTGGATCGGCCCGCGTGGACGGGTTGGCATCGGCCTCTTGATCGGGGCCGGGCTGTTTCCGTTCAGCCAGCGACTTCTCGACCGCGGCTACAAGTATTTTTCGGAAGGAATCGCCGGGCTCGGGGCCGCGGTGTTGTATCTCTCGCTGTGGGCCGGCTGGCATTACTACGGGGTGTTTTCGCAAACCGCTGCATTCGCAATGATGATCGCCGTGACAGCTTTGACGGCGGTGGTCGCGATCGGGCGCAATTCCGAACGAATCGCGGTCCTGGCCCTCGTGGGCGGAATCGTGACACCCGCGCTCGTCAGCACCGGCGAGAACCATGAAGTTGCACTCTTCACCTACATGGCGGTGCTCGGCGCCGGAATGCTGGCGCTCGCACGAGCGCGCGATTGGAAAAGCCTGCCGCCCATTCAGTTCGTCGGGACGCTGATCTATTTCTGGGGATGGTACAGCGAGTTCTACCGGAGTGATGCGCTCGGAACTACGCTGTTTTTTGCGACGCTGTTTTTTGTGCTCTTCGCAGCTCTCCCCGTGGTGCGCAGCCGTCGCGAAGGCGAGCTTTCGCTTCTCGAAAACGGGATCGTCCTCGTCAATTCGGTCGCTTTTCTGATCGCTTTGCGGACTCTGCTTTGGCCCAACTACCGCTGGGGCCTGACAATTGCGGTCCTAGCGCTCGCCGCAATTCACCTCGCGTTCGAACGGGCGCTTCCGCAGAAGAAAACTTCCGGCCCGCCAGTGACGCGGATCATTTTTGCTGGTCTCGCCCTCACTTTCGCAACGCTGGCGATTCCTATTCGTCTGGATGGCCATTGGATTACGATGGCGTGGTCGGTCGAAGGCGCCGTCCTGATCTGGAGCGGCCTGCAGATTCGAATCTCGCCTTTGCGCGCCGCCGGATTTGTGCTTTTTGCGATAGCGGCACTCCGGCTGGCGTTGATCCCGATTCCGGCTTCGCAATTCCTTCTGAATGCGCGCTTTGCAACTTTCGCCGTAACGGTGGCGTGTTTCCTCTTCGCTTGCTATTCCGCGCGCAAAGAAAGCGCCACGATGGCAGAGCCGGAGAAGATGATATTCCTGGGAACTGCAATCGCGGCGAATGTCTTTGCTCTGGCCGCCCTCTCGCTCGAGGTCTGGGACTACTTCGAGCGAACGTCGTCACCCTTGATCGAGCGCGACCGCGCGCAACAGCTAGCGCTCTCAACGCTATGGCTAGTTTATGCTTTAGTGTTTCTTACAGTTGGTCTTTGGAAGAAGTCTGCGGTCCTGCGATGGCAGGCGCTCGCGCTGTTGGGCGTAGTGATCGCTAAGGTGTTCTTATTCGACCTGTCGTTCCTAGATCGATTCTATCGGATCATTTCTTTCCTCCTCCTCGGGGTTGCGCTGATGTTGATTTCCTTCTTCTACCAGCGGCGTTTGGGGGCTAACCGGGAAAGCGGGACAAAGGCGTGACCAACTCTTACGAGCGGAGACGCCGCTCTTTGCCCTTCGCAGCCGCTCTGATTGCGACTTCGCTGGTGGCCGCCGCGCCCCTTCCGCCCGCCTGGAATCATTGGCGCTATTCCCGGGTGATTACGGTTCGACCAAACGATGCGCCGCAGCTGATTAGCGTAATCCTGCCGAGAGACGCATATAGCCACGTGAGTCGCGGCCTGCTCGATGTGCGCGTGATCGACGATCGCGGGGATGAAATTCCCTTCGTGATCTTCGCCCATGAAGGAACAAAATCCACCAAACCGCTCCGCACATTGCTGCGGGAGAATAGTTTTGCGCCAGGTTTGTATACGCAGGTGGTCCTCGACACCGGCGCCGGTAATTTGTTTCACAACGGCGTTCAAATCGAAACGCCGGAGGCTGATTTCATTGAATGGGTACAGGTCGAAGTGAGCGACGACGCTCGAGCATGGCGCCTCGTTGAGGAACGAGCGCCGATTTTTAGATTCCGGAAGGATCGCCGTGAAGGGTCGCAACTTGTCTCCTATTCGGATAGCAATGCTCGCTACCTGCGCGTGCGTGTTCTGAACGGAAAGTCGAAATTCTTGGTGACTGGAGCAAAGGTTCTTTACAAAGCGGTCGATCCGCCTGAACGGGCAGCCGTTGCGGCCGATATGTTGCTCGACTCGTCTGCGCCGGTCCACGAAACCGTTTGGCGAACGGATCTTGGTTCGACGGCGCTCAAGATCAACCAGGTGCAGTTCGACGGAGCGGCTTCGGAGTTTAGCCGTTCGATAAATTTGGAATCCAGCAAGGATGGCAAGAATTGGCAGTATCGTTCGAGCGGCGAAATCTACCGATTTCATCAGGAAGGTATCGTTCGCGAACACCTCGTCGTGGACGTTTCGAATTACGAACCCATGCGTTTCTGGCGCGTGGCGATCGTGAATGGAAACGACGCGCCGCTTCCGGGAGTGAAGCCTACCCTCTACATGACGCCGCGGCGTATCGTTTTCGAGCAGCAACCGGGGCGCACCTATCGCCTGCTGTACGGCCAGGAGTTTGCCAAGTCTCCGAGCTACGACCTCGAACGGCGCCTGAACTCAAAAACGATCGACGCGGCGGAGGCGGGGCAATTGGGTGACGAAGAATTGAACTCCGCATGGTCGGACCCGCGGCCGTGGACGGAAAAGTACGAGGTTGTGCTGTGGCTTGCTATCGGAATTGCGGTGCTGCTGCTGGGATATTCAGCGATTCGTTCGCTGCGCCGTTCGGCTGCGCAGAATCCCGCGAGCTGAAAGCCTGCCGGAAATAAAAAAGGGCGCTCCGGCCATCGAAGCGCCCTTACTGAATCCACTTCAAGCTTCGGCGTTTAGCTACAGCCTGACGTGCTGCCGCAGTTCGCGCACTTGTAGCAGCTGCCGTTGGGCGTCATGCGCATGCCGCACTCCGAGCAGAGCGGGGCATCTTCATCCCTCCAAGTGACGGTTCGCCCGTTTTTCAGGACCACCTTGTCCTCGTTAAGGATCATGTCGTCGGAAGTTCTCGCACTCTCGACTTGTTTTGGATCGACAACTTTTGGGCTGGAAACCTTGTCTATACCTGGCGCAATTTCGTAATCCAGATAATCGGATGAAATGAATTTTCCGCCCAGCCAGCGCCCAATGTAGTCCACAATCGATTTCGCGTAACGAATCTGCGGATTCCCCGTGTAGCCTGAAGGTTCGAAACGCGAGTTACAGAACTTATCGATCAGCGCGTGTAGCGGCACGCCGTACTGCAGCGCGATCGAGACCGAAAGGGCGAACGCATCCATGATGCCTGAAAGCGTCGAGCCTTCCTTTGCCATCTTGATGAAGATCTCGCCGGGAGTACCATCCTCGTATTTGCCAACCGTGAGATACCCTTCGTGGCCACCCACTGAAAATTTGTGAGTAATCGACGTGCGCTCGCTCGGAAGCTTTCTCCGCCGGGCCGAGCCGTTGAAAAGTTCCTGCTGCGCGGGCGCCGCTTCCGCCACGGGTGCGGGCACGGGAACGGCGGCAGCCGCGGGCATGGTTGCGGTCTCGTCCTCTTTCTTACCTGCCGCCGAAAGCGGCTGCGAGCGCTTGGAATTGTCGCGATAGATGGCCACGGCCTTCAGTCCGAATTTCCAGGACTCGGTGTAGGCCTCCATGATGTCTTCGACCGTCGATTCTTCCGGCATGTTGATGGTCTTGCTGATCGCTCCGGAAATGAACGGCTGCGCTGCCGCCATCATGCGGAGATGACCGCGCCAGGAAATCGAGCGGCCTCCTCCCATCGGCGCCAGCGAACAATCGAACACGTCGAGGTGTTCGGGCTTGAAGCCCGGCGCGCCTTCGATCGTGCCGTTCGCGTCGATGTAATCTACGATCTGCGCCACCTGCTCCGGCGGATAACCGAGCTTCATCAGCGCCTGCGGCACCGTGTTGTTGACGATTTTGATCACGCCGCCACCGACGAGCCTCTTCTGCTTTACGAGCGCGAGGTCCGGCTCGATGCCCGTCGTGTCGCAATCCATCATGAAGCCGATCGTGCCCGTGGGCGCCAGCACGGAGACCTGCGAGTTTTTATAGCCGAAGCGCTCGCCCAGCTCGACCGCGTCGTCCCATGACTTTTGAGCCGCGTGCAGCAGCGAAGGCTGGACGTTATCTTCTTTGATCGGCCGCAGCGCATCACGGTGCATGCGAACCACGTCGAGCATCGAATCGCGATTGCGCAGGTAGCCGCCAAACGGCCCCATGCGCTCGGCAACGCGCGCCGACTGCGCGTAGGCTTCGCCCGTCATCAGCGCCGTGATCGCGCCGCAGAAGTCCCGGCCGCCGTCTGAATCGTAGGGCAGCGCCAGCGACATCAGCAGCGCGCCCAGGTTTGCATAACCGAGTCCGAGCGGGCGGTAGTCGTGCGAATTGCGCGCGATCTTTTCAGTGGGATAGCTCGCGTTGTCGACGAGGATCTCTTGCGCCGTGATCGTCACGTCCACCGCGTGCCGGAAGCCCTCGGTGTCAAATTGGCCGTTGGCTCCGAGAAACTTCAGAAGATTCAGTGACGCGAGGTTGCAGGCCGTGTCGTCAAGGAACATGTACTCCGAGCACGGATTCGACGCATTGATTCGGTCGGTGGCCTTGCAGGTGTGCCAGCGGTTGATCGTCGTATCGTACTGCATTCCCGGGTCACCGCATTGCCAGGCCGACTTCGCCATCTCCTTCAGCATGTCCTTCGCGCGATATTGCTCGCAGGCCTTGCTATCGTTTACATTGCGCGTCCACCAGTCGCGATCTTCTTCGGCGGCGCGCATGAAATCGTCGGTCACGCGCACGGAATGGTTCGCGTTCTGGAAGAAGACCGAGGCGTACGCCTCGCCGTCGATCGAGGAGTTGTAACCCTGCTCGATCAGCACGTGCGCCTTGCGCTCTTCCTTCATCTTCGACTCGATGAACTCCATAATGTCCGGGTGGTCGGAGTTCAGGATCACCATCTTGGCCGCGCGCCGCGTCTTACCGCCGCTCTTGATCACGCCCGCGAACGCGTCGAAGCCCTTCATGAAGCTCACCGGGCCCGAAGCGATTCCGCCGCCGGAGAGCGATTCCTTGCTGCCGCGCAGCGAAGAGAAGTTCGTTCCCGTGCCCGAGCCCCACTTGAAGAGCATCCCTTCCGTCTTGGCCAGGTTCATGATCGAGTCCATGTTGTCCTGGACGGAATTGATGAAGCACGCCGAGCACTGCGGCTTGGCTTGCACTCCCACGTTGAACCATACCGGCGAATTGAACGCCATCTTTTGCTCGACGAGCAGGTGGGTAAGCTCGTCGCGGAAAATATTCCGGGATTCGGCTGTGGCAAAGTAGCCGCCTTCTTCGCCCCAGCGCACGATCGTGTCGACAACTCGCGCGATCAACTGCCGTACAGACGTTTCGCGCTCCGGCGTATTGGGCTTGCCGTGGAAATATTTCGATACCACTATGTTCGTAGCGGTTTGCGACCAGGACTTCGGTACTTCCACATTTTCCTGACGGAAGATAACCTGACCCTTATCATTGCCTATGAGTGCAGTGCGACGCTCCCATTCAACTGCGTCAAATGGTGACACTTTCCCGTTTGTAAACCGGCGCTGAAATTCCAATCCGGTCGCCCGCTTCGTAACTTGTTGTGTTTCCGTGTGTCCGTTCAATGCCGTTCTCGTTTCTACCATCTCTGCCTCCGCGCCGGCAGTACTTCCGCCGTGATGTTCGCCGGGGAGCCTTGCGGGAGAGCAACTACTATTTTACTCCCAATCGCAGGGGCCCGGAACCCTTGTTGTTAACCGAATATCTTTCTCCGAAGCATATCGGGCTTCGAAGCGTATCGTGGAACCGGCTGCAATGGAGGACGCCGCAAGAATCAAATTTGCGCGCCTCACGCCGAAAAAAAGAGAAATGCCCAGCTAAGCCGCGCTGGAAACTGATGCGCGGTGTTATTTGCGGGCGGTTCCCTTCGGATTTTCGGTAAGACCCGGTCTGCTTTTGGCGTTCGCCGGCCGCTCTGTTCAGCGAAAAAACCGGTTCACGTTCCCCCGAGTCTGGGTGCGCAGTATCAGTGGTTGTAGAAAAGTTGTCAAGAAAAATTCCTACTCGAACCACAAAATATTTGGCAGTAGTTGTCGAAAGCGTCTATCGGTAGTGGTACATGTGCGGCGCGCCACAAGCTGCTTTTTCTGGCGATGCAGCATCTTACTGTTATGATGAGGGCAATGGCTTCAAAATTCGCGCACACGATTGCGATCGGAATTGTCACGGCAGGTCTGTGCGTGCCGACTCGCGCGCAGGAAGCCGCGAAGCCCGCAAATCTTTCGGCGGCAGAGCACGTGTTTGCGCAGAAGGTCCTTTTGCCGGGCGTGCCCAATTTCGGGCAGGTTACGCCACTGCTTTTTCGCGGTGCTCAGCCATCTAACGACGGGTTCGGCGCGCTTGCAAAAATGGGCGTGGGTATCGTCGTTGATTTAAGAGGCGACAGCGACGCCGAGCGCGAGCGAGTGACAAAGCTAGGAATGCAATACATTGCGATTCCATCGCAATGCTCGCACATGACCGACGAGGGCGTCGCGAAATTCCTGAGTATTTTGCGCGATAATCCGGACAAGAAAGTTTTCGTTCACTGTAAGTATGGCGTGGATCGCACGGGCATGATGGTCGCCGCCTACCGAATCTCTCAGCAAGGTTGGACTGCCGAGGAGTCGCGGCGCGAGATGGAAACGTTCGGCTTTTCGGCCACGCACCGGATGGTTTGCCCGGGACTTAGTTCGTTTGAGTCCAACTTTCCCAGCGCCTTCGCAAGCAGTTCCGCGTTCGAAAATCTTCGCCCCTCCCTTGGCGAGACTCTGAATCAGCAGACATCTCCACATACGAAAGACTAACCGGCGGCCGCGGAGTGAAGCCGCCGTCACAGCTGGATGTGCCGTTCGAAGCAACACTCAGGTACTTGACACGACCTGATTCTTCCGAAAAAAATTAGAATAACGAAATGACTAGCGCGGCAATCGAAATCGACGGCTTGACGAAGGACTACGCCCTGGGCTTCTGGCGCAAACGCATGCGCCGCTCGCTCGACAATCTTTCCCTGCGCGTCGAAGACGGGGAAATTTTCGGCTTCCTCGGACCTAATGGCGCCGGCAAGACAACTACCCTGAAGCTGCTCATGGGCCTTATTTTCCCGACAGCTGGAACGGCGCGCATTCGCGGCAAATCGATTGACGACGTCGACATGCATCGCGAAATTGGCTTTCTTCCCGAGCAGCCTTACTTCTACGACTATTTGACGGCGCGCGAACTCCTCGATTACTACGCGCGATTTTTTGGCTTCGCATCGGCCGACCGCCGCGAACGCGTGGCACGTTTCCTCGAGCGTGTCGGCCTAACGGCAGCGGCTGATATTCAGCTGCGGAAGTTTTCCAAGGGCATGCTTCAGCGCTCGGGAATCGCACAGGCAATTTTGCACGATCCGAAGGTCGTCTTTTTGGACGAGCCGATGTCCGGACTCGATCCCATTGGCCGCCGCGAGGTCCGCGACATCATTCTCGATCTGAAAAACCAGGGCTGCACCGTCTTCTTTTCCACTCACATTCTTTCCGACGCCGAAATGCTGTGCGATCGCGTCGCCGTGCTTGTTGATGGGAAATTGCAGGGCGTCGGGGCTCCGGGAGAAATCGTTTCGATGGATGTCGCCGCAATGGAGATTCTCTTTGAACTGAAAGAAGGGCGCGTGTTGCCGCAGGATCTTGCGTTGGCGACCAAGAAAACCGGCGCGCAATATCGCGCCGAAGTTCCGGAACCGCAGCTTTACGCCACGCTCGAAAAATTGCGCGGATGCGACGCGCGGATCCTTTCGGTGCAGCCCGTTCGACCGTCGCTGGAAGAATATTTCCTCCGAATGGTGGACCGCGAGAAGGCTGCCTCTCACGCGATGGAGGTGCTGGCTCGATGAGCGCCATGCCAGGAGTAGTCGCTGTCAATACGTTCCGCGAAGCGGTTCGCGATCGCGTTCTCTACAACCTCGTTTTCTTTGCGCTCATGATGATCGGCGCTGCGATTCTGGTAGGGCAAATTTCCATCGGGATTGACCGGCTCGTCATCGTAAATCTGGGACTTTCCGCGATTTCCGCGTTCGGGTTGGTAATGGCGATCTTCATCGGAGTCGGCTTGATTTACAAAGAAATGGAGAAGCGCACGCTCTACAGCCTGCTCTCGAAGCCGATCCGCCGCTGGCAATTCATCGTCGGAAAATACGCGGGCTTGCTGCTCACGCTGTTCGTGAATACTTGTTTGATGACGATCGGCGTGGCTGTAGCGCTCTTTTACGTGAGCCGTTCATTCGAGCGATCGGATGTTTACATACTTGTGGCGGTCTATTTCATCCTGCTGAAATTGGCAATCGTCACGGCGCTGGCGCTCTTTTTCTCGTGCTTCTCCACGCCCATGCTATCCACACTGTTTACGATTGGAATCTACCTGGCGGGAATGTTTTCGACGGACTTTCTGAATATCGGCATGGTTACGCAAAATCCCGCCGTGAAAGCCATCACGCGCGTCCTTTATTACGTGCTCCCCAACTTCCATAATTTCGATGTAATCGGCCAGGCGTCTCACGGCTTTGCGATTCCGCTTCAGCTGATCGCGCAGAATACTCTTTACGCGCTGCTCTATTCTGCGATCCTGTTGGTTGGGGCTGCAGCGGTGTTTTCAGGGCGGAATCTAAAGTGAGCGAAAACCATCGAAATCCGCTCGCCTGGCTTGCTGCAATCGCCGTGCCGGTGTTGCTCGTCTGTGTTGTCGCGCTGCAACGCGGAATCGATTCGCAGCGCAATATCCTCGAAAAACAGAGTGACGAGCTTCTTATCCAATCGGGTCCGCTTCTGAAAAGACTAAGCCTCGGCTACGATGCGCTGCTCGGCGATCTTTATTGGACGCGTGCCGTCCAATATTATGGCGCGAAGCTGCCCACTTCCGATCGCGACTTCCACTTGCTGGCTCCCCTGCTCGACGTCGCCACCACGCTCGACCCGAACCTCATCCCCGCCTATCACTTTGGCGCTTTTTTTCTCTCCGAAAAGCAGGGCGGCGCAGGACGGCCCGATCTCGCCGTTGACCTGGTGAAGAAAGGCATCGCCGCAAACCCGGACAACATACAGATCTCTGCCGATCTCGGATTTCTCTACTACATGCGGCTCAAGGATTACCAGAAGGCTGCCGCTGCGTACCTCGAAACCAGCAAGATTCCCGGCGCGTCGCAACTCTTCAAAGTTCTGGCCGCGCGCATCGCCTCGAGAGGCGGCGCCCTCGATACATCGCGAATGATCTGGTCGGAGGTATACGAGACAACCCAGGACGAGCAGGTTAAAAAGCGTGCCCTTGAAGCATTAAAGGGGCTGAAGGCTCAGTCGGATGAAATGCAGCTCGATCAACTCTCAGACGATTACCACGATCGCTTCGGCCGCTATCCACAATCTACGCGTGAGTTAGTTGAAGCGGCGATAATCAAGGGCATTCCGCTCGATCCGGACGGCTTTCCCTACGTATTCGGAGCGAACGGCAAATCCCAGCTAGATCCCAAAAGTACTGTAACGATCGATCCCGGCGCACCCGCTCCAAAATAGCGACAATTGCTTCGCCTCGGATTCCTATTCGTAACGCAGCGCTTCCACCGGATTCAATTTCGCCGCCTTTGTCGCAGGCCACACACCAAAAATCAGCCCGATTCCCACCGATACCGTAAACCCGACGATCACTGCCCAAAGCGGCACAACCGCTTTCAACGAACTTACAACCGGGACCAGCATCACGATCGCGCTGCCCACAATAATTCCGATCAGCCCGCCGGTTCCGGTGAGCGTCATCGCTTCGAACAAAAATTGCCATGTGATATCGCGGCTGCGCGCGCCAATCGCTTTTCGCACACCGATTTCGCGCGTACGCTCCGTCACTGACACAAGCATGATGTTCATCACGCCCATCCCGCCGATCAGTAACCCGATCGAACTCAGCACCACGATTACGAGCACTACACCGCCGATGATGTCGTCGAACTGCTTCACCATTTCCACGTTCGTCTGTATCGCAAAACTATCGGGCTTGTCGTACGGAACATTCCGCCGCCTCCGCAGCACTTCGCGAATCTGGTCCACCGCCAGATCGAGCTTGCCGGGATAGGCCAAAATCCGCATCGCCAGCTCGAAACTTGCAGGGTAAATTTTGAAAAACGTGTAATACGGCATCACCACGCGCCGGTCTTCATCCGCCGTGCCGAAAAGTCCCACCGGCTTTTCCAATACACCGATCACGCGGAAATTCACGCCGTCGACAAGCACCTGCTTATCGAGCGCCGAGTCAACTTTTCCGAAGAGGGCCGTAGCGATGTTTTCGCCCAGCACCACCACATTCTCACGATGCTCATTTTCGGTTTCGGTAAAAAATCGCCCCGCTTTGATGTTCGCGTTCGAATAAACCTCGAGATAAGCAGGAAATGTGCCGCGAAACTCGCCACCCGCAACCTGGCTGCTCTGGTAGCGCACTGTGTGCGGCTGCGTCCATTCGAAAACGGAAACCGCCGTCTGCTTCACCGCCGGACATTGCGTCATCACCGCTTGGGCGTCTTCAAACCGAAGCGGTTTGCGCTCGCGTTCTTCCTTTGGCCGGCGCCCGTTGAGTCCCGGGCCTTGAGTGAAACGCGCCACCCAAGCTGTGTCCAACCCCTCAGACGCAATTTCCGCCGAGATCGTAGACCGGAATCCCTGCACCAGGCCAACAACAAGAATGATCAACGCCACGCCAATCAAGACGCCCAGCACGGCGAGAAAACTACGCAGCTTGTGCGTTCGAATCGTATCGAACGCAAGCCCGAGATTTTCTCGAAAATCCTGCCGCACCGGCATCATTTCAGTTCTCCGCCCGCAACGCCTCAATCGGATCCAGCTTCGACGCACGCATTGCCGGATAAATTCCGAAAAATAATCCCACGGCCGTCGACAACGCCAGCGCAATTGAAATCGCATACAACGGCGTCGAAATCGGCACAGGACTTGCCGCACGCACGATCGCTGCGATCGCCAAAGCAAGAATCACGCCAACCACGCCACCCAGCGTCGCCAGCATCGACGACTCCACCAGGAATTGCATCACGATCTGCCCGCGTCGCGCGCCCAGCGATTTCCGCAATCCTATTTCTCGCGTCCGCTCCGTCACGCTGGCCAGCATGATGTTCATGATCACAATTCCGCCCACGACCAGAAACACCGAAGTCACCCAAATCGCAATTCCAAAGGCGTTTCCCGTGATCCGGTTCCAAATTCCGGTAATCGAGTCCGGCATGATGATCGCAAAGTTGTCGTCCTCCTCGTAGCGCAGGTGCCGCCGCGTCCGAATAATCACGCGCGCTTCGTCTTCCGCTGCGGACATCCATTCCGGCCCGCGCGCCTGCACGAACATGGTCACCGAATCGCCGTGCTGCAGCCACACGGATCGGTACGTTCGCAGCGGAATCATCACGAAGTTGTCTTGCGGCTGGCCGAGCACCGTCCCCTTCGGCTTTGCCACGCCAACGATTTGGTATTGGCCTTGTCCGGCTCGAATTTCTTTTCCGAGCACGTCCACTCCCGGCATCAGCTTATTCACCACATCCATTCCGATGACGCAGACGTTTGCCGCATGATCTTCGTCTGCCTGCGTCAACAGCCGCCCACTCGCCACTTCGATCTGGCGAATGTCAGCGAAGGCAGGCGTAGTCCCGAGGATCGTCACGTCTTCGCTCAATCCGTTTCCATAGCGCACATCTGCCACGTTGTTCTGCTCCGCCGCAACAGACGCCGCCAGCTTCATCCCATCTCGCAGCGCTTCGTAATCTTGCATATCGAGCGACGGCCGTTTTCGCGCCCTCGTCCACTGGTCGAGATTGGTAACGATGCCGATCTTGTCCACCACGAGCGCGTTCGCGCCCAGGTTCGCCACTTTATCGGACACATATACATTGAGTCCGTTGAGCACGGATATCACCGCCACCAGTGTTGTGACCGCCAGGATCACTCCCAGCAATGTGAGAAAAGTCCGCAGCTTGTGCGCTCGCAAAGTATCAAGCGCGATGTGAAAAGTCTCCTGCAGAGCCACGGCGGCCCGCTGGACTTTCCTGAATCGGGAAGGTTGGTTCACTCTATCCATTATAGACGGCTCACGGGCCCGAAAAGTTCAGCCCGCTCTCAAAAACAAGCCGGAAACCGGCCTGTCCTTCCGGCCAGAGCGCAGAAGCGGAATTGCGGTTACAATAGTCTTGCAACCTGGCCGCCAGCCTTCGCAATCCAATCGGAATCGCTGATTCATGCGCAAAAGCTTCGCCATCTCGATCCTAGCCGCCGTGCCGGCCCTCTTCGGCCTTTTGCCGGCCTCCTCATTGCCCGCCCAGCAGAAGCAACCGCCCTCCGATGCCGAACTCCTGGCTCGCGCCGACAAACTCATTGCCAACCAACACCGGAACGAGCAGTTTCTCGACGAGTACGAACGCCTCGAGCGCCAGGTCGATCAAACAGCCGGAATGACGCCGAGAATCATCGAAGACCGTACCTACCGTATCGTCCCGACTGGCTCGGGAACCATGAAGGTGCTGGTCAGCGATCGCGGAAAGCAGCTCGACCCGGCGGAATACCGCAAGGAGCTACTGCTTTGGGAACAGACGCTCGAAATCGCGCTGAAACCCAACGATTCCCGCGGAAAGACTGCACGTGCCAAATTCGAGAAGAAGAAAAAAGACCGCGCCGAACTGATCGACAGCATGAGAGAAGGCCTCCTGCGCAAATGGGTTGGGCAGGAAACCATCAACGGCCATCTGTGCGACGTCATTCAGCTGGATCCCAATCCCGAATTCCATCCGCGCTCCACGCTCCAGGAAGCAATCGCGCACGTTACCGCGAAAATCTGGGTGGACAACACCCAGAACCAGCTCATTCGGGGCGAGGCCCACGTGATTCGCGACATCTCGTTCGGTGGGGGCATCCTCGGAAAACTCTATCGCGGAGGCGTTTTCGCCTTCGATCAATCCGAAGTGGCTCCCGGCGTCTGGCTTCCCACTCGCTATCAATACGATTACACCGCAAGAAAGTTTCTATTCACTTTCGAGCAGCATCAGTTCATCGAAGTCTGGCGTTACCGCCGCGTCGGCTCGCCCAAGGAAGCTCTCGCCATCGTGCAGAGCGAGCTCGCCAGTGGCAATTCCCTCAGTGCCGACCCGTAACTTTTCAGTGCCAATTGGGTTTAAGCGAGTAGCCTCGACCACATCGAAAGCGCCTAATAGTTAGAAGTCCCGCGGCCTCGTAGGAGGCATTATGGCCACGCCATTCCTTGCACGGTTTTCGTCCGCTGCTCTTGCGGCGCTGCTGTTCACATTCGTCGTTACGTCCCCGACTCACGCGCAGAGCGCTCCTGCCCCGGCTCAAGCGCCCGGGGCGACTCAATCGCAACCGCAAACGCCTCAGAAAAAAGTCTGGACGAACGACAATCTCAGCGGATCGCATAGCCAAGCGGACGATTCATCGGCCACCGTTCAGCCAGCCTCGAATTCCGATTCAACCGCACCAGCAAAATCAAAGAGCAAGAGAGACGCGAAGTGGTATCACGATCAGATCGCAAAGCTACAGGCGCAGATACCGCCTCTCGATAAATCGATTGCCGAATTGCAGGCCGCGCTCGACGGCAAGACCCTCAACGAGCCGCTGCACTACGGTGGCAATCGAATCGGTGGCTGGAAAGAACAACTGCAGCAACTCCAGACAAAGCGCCAGGACACGCTAGACAAGATCACTGCCCTCGAAGACGAAGCTCGTCACAACGGCATCGCAACCAACGCCCTTCCATAGCGCACCCAGGCTCGCGAGACAAAAAAAAGCCCCGACGCCTAACCTGGCCTCGGGGCTTTTCGCGGTCCACCGGAAACAATCAAACTACGCGATCGCTGCCTGTGTTTGTGGTTGGGTCATCTGCTTCGTGATCTGCTCCTGGAATTTTCGCATCGCCTCGTTTGACCCAGGCGCGCGCTTTTCCTGCCACGCTTCCATGCGCTTGCACAGTTCTTCCAGGTTTCCGAGGAATTTCGGATTGCTGAATATCTTCCGGAAGTCCCCGGCCGCCGGCTTCAGCTGCTGCCAAACGCCCCACTGCTCGCCGGTGGTTTCGAAGAACAGATCCTCGTCAATCAGCCCTCGGTTGACGATGCCCGCCACCATTTCCCAGTAGCCGGCCACCATTCGCATGTAGGCGTTTTCCTTCGTTCCCCAAGGACAGAGCCGCATCGCGTCCTCGGCGCTCTTCACGTGAAAATTCGCCGCAAACCAGTCACGCGCCTCTCGCAACTTCGCTTCGCGGCGCAAATCGTACAACTTCAACATCAAATTCACTTGCTCGTGCGTTACGTCTGCCATGTTCTCTCCAGTCATGCTTGATTTTTACGCTCCTGTAAGACCATTCCGACTTCGAAGTGCATCACTGATATCGATCGTGATGGCGCACCCAAGCCATCCCATGCTTCAACCCCTCTTCGTCCCGGCCCTTCGGCGTCAGGTCCAGGTAGTTGTACGCCCCGATCAAAATGTCCAGACCACGTGAATACGTCGAATAGGTGCGGAAAATTTCACCTGCCCCATTTTTGTAGAACACGCTGGCGCCGGGAAGCTCTTCGCCAGGAAATTCGGTCTCGAAGTTGTAAAGCCTCTCGCCTGTTGCCAGCTGGTCTTTCGTAAATGAGACCCGGTAGTCGAAATTGAAATCGCTCCCCGATGACGAGACCCATTTGAAGCCCCATCCCATGCGCTTCTTGAACACTTCAATCTCCGGAAGCGGCGCCCGCGAAACGGCCACGAACGTCACGTCGCGCTGCGCGAGATGGACCACGGACGGATTGAAATGATCGGCCAGGAACGAACAGCTCGGGCAGCCCTCCTTCCATCCTGGTCCCAGCATGAAATGGTAGACGATCAGCTGGCTGCGCCCGTCAAAAAGTTGAGCAAGCGTCTCTTTGCCTTTTGGCCCTTGGAACGCGTACTGCTTTTCAACCTTCTCCCAGGGCAGCTCGCGCCGCTCCCGGCTTAGTTCGTCACGCAACTTCGTGAATTCTTTCTCTTTCGCCAACAGCTGTTTTCGCGCCGCAAGCCATTCAGCCTGCGACACCACTTGTGGAGCAATCGTCTTAGTGCTAGCCATGATGATCTCTCCTTGGATTCAGACTTCTGGGTTCACTCGTGCTCACACGATCTTTGAACCGCTTGGGGCCGCGCAGCTTTCCTGCAATCGCCGCCAGCCCGCCTGTTGATATCGCCCCGGTTATGATGAGTGCCGCCGTTGCCATACACGCTGGACACATTTTTCACCTCTTCGAAGCTCTGCGCTGGGCGCTCATGCTCCAGTTTTCCGCCCCGCGCGACTCTCGGCACGCTTCCGCACGCCTTCGTTGATGTGGGCCCATCCGGTTCCCACTCCCTTTCGATGGTCATCGGAGATCAATCCCAGCGCTGTATGATGAAACTGAATCAGCGTCCCGCCTCCCTCTTCGCTCAGCCGGTACTGCACATTCGACACGACCGGGTACGACATGAACAGCGGCCCCGTAATCTCCAGCAATGTCGGACGCTTGATCGCCTGCACGTTTCCCCAGAAGTGTCCGTCCTCGCCTCCCAAATCGCGGTACCATCGGCCGCCCGGCCATGCCTCGAGCTTCATTGGCATAGCCGTTCCGTCCCCCCTCTCGTTCGCAGGACCAAGCTGCTCGAGGAGCGCCGCAAATGTCGTTTCCAAAGACGCCCGCACGCGAATTTCTTCGTTGATGCTCAGAGTCAAATTCTCAAGCTGCTGCATTGCCGTCGCTACCATGGTTCCTCCTCCATGTAAGAGTCAGATGAATACCGCTCATTCCTTCTTCTCAGCCTGCTTTTCCTCCGCCCGCTCCTTCACTCGCTGCAACTGATGCCGCCAGAATCGTTCAAATGTCCGCGTCCATTCATACAACGGCCGGATCGCTTCCGCATCGAGGCTGTAAAGCATGTTCCGCCCCTCCCGCCGCACCCGCACGAGCCCCACATCTCGCAACACGCGCAGGTGCTTCGATACCGACGGCTGCTCAAGCCCCAGCGCAGCGACGATCTCCCCCACCGGCCGTTCCTGTAGCGCCAGGTAGTTCAAGATCTCCCTCCGCCGAGGCTCAGCCACCGCGTTAAACGCGTCCGAAGTAGTAGCGGCTCTAGGCACGAACAAAGATACATTCCTATATGGGAATATGTCAAGCGAAAAATTCTCGCGAACAAAAAAAAGCCCCGAGGCCAATTCCACCCCAGGGCTTCTCATTCCATGGCGAGCGTTAGCCCGCCTGTCTTCTCAATTATGTTCTTCTGTCATCCCGAGCGAAGTCGAGGGATCTCTCTTCGCTCTTCGGCGCTGGGGCCCGGCAGCCTACCGCGCTGCCGCCGCAACCTCCTTCTCCACCGGCGCGCCGATCAAGTTCCCCCACTCCGTCCACGACCCGTCGTAGTTCTTCACATTGTCGTACCCCAGCAAATATTTCAGCACGAACCAAGTGTGCGAGCTCCGCTCCCCAATCCGGCAATACGCGATAATTTCGCTACCGCCGTTCACGCCTTTCGCGCCATACAGCTGTTTCAACGCATCCGCGGACTTGAACGTGCCATCCTCATTCGCCGCCTGCGCCCACGGAATATTCGCAGCGCCTGGAATGTGACCCGCCCTCTGCGCCGTTTCGCTCATTCCCGGCGGCGCAATAATCTTCCCCGTAAACTCATCCACCGACCGCACGTCCACAAGCTGCGCCGATTTCTTCTTGTTGAGCGCGTCGAAAATCTCTTCCTTCCGCGCGCGAATCGATTCATCTGGCCCGGAAGCGCGATACGTCGTCGCCGCCACCTTCACCGGATCGGTCGTCACCGGACGCTTCTCCTCGATCCACTTCTTTCTCCCGCCGTTGATCAACCGCACATCCTTGTGCCCGTAATATTTCAACTGCCATAGCGCGTACGCCGCGAACCAGTTGTTATTGTCGCCGTAGAGCAGAATCGTCGTGTCATTCCCGACGCCCGACTTCCCCAGCAGCCCCTCCAGTGTCGCCTTGTCGATCAAATCCCGCCGGATGTTGTCCTGCAGTTGCGTCTGCCAATTCCAGCCCACCGCGCCCGGAATATGCCCCTGATCGTACGCAGTCGTATCCACATCCACTTCGATCAACCGCACCTTCGGATCGTTCAGGTGCCCAGCCGCCCACTCCGTCGAAACCAACACTTCCGGATGCTTGTACTCGCTCATGTCCTATTCCTCCTTGAAGTATGTAAATTCGATGCTCACCGCCCCGATCTAATTCAACAAAATCTCTGCCCTCTACCCCGCTGTTCGCCAAACGCCGCCCGGGTTTCAGTGGCACAGGCACTCCTGCCTGCCCTGAGGAACGAAGGGTTTACCCTGAGAGTGCGAAGGGCCTGTGCTCTGACGACCCCACATTCAAATTCGAAGTGAGTCCGTCGTTCGCTGCGATCCCGCCATTCAAGCCAGCCAGTTTGATCTCCGTGCCTCGGTGTCTCCGTGGCCGCCGCAAAAAAAAACGCCGCCCAGTTCCATCTGGCGGCGGGTTCAAATCTCTTAAGCTGG
>Ga0307472_100000087_pt1 | contig 26566 bp, 21 predicted proteins | sample atmos_gasesAM5C__2_FD_204582 | JGI IMG/M metagenome (GOLD analysis project Ga0307472, IMG submission 204582) | Hardwood forest soil microbial communities from Morgan-Monroe State Forest, Indiana, United States - atmos_gasesAM5C_05 | ecosystem: Environmental > Terrestrial > Soil > Temperate...
GATGATCTGCCGCGTAGTTTTCGGACCGAGCCGGTGAACATGCTGGCCGCCTTCTCGGCCGAGGAGATCACGGCGATCCGGCTAAGCCTGAAGGTCGCGTTTTGGGCGATGACGGCGAGCCTTCCCGTCGGGATCCTGGTGGCCCTGATGCTCGCGCGCGGACGATTTTGGGGAATGTCGCTGCTCAACGGCATCGTCCATCTCCCGCTGATCATGCCGCCGGTGGTTACCGGCTACATCCTGCTGCTGCTATTCGGGCGCCGAGGGCCGCTCGGGCAGTTCCTGGACGAGTATTTCGGGATTGTCTTTGCATTTCGCTGGACCGGCGCTGCGCTTGCTTGCGCGATAATGGGCTTCCCATTGATGGTCCGCTCGATCCGCCTGTCGCTGGACGCCGTCGACCGTGGTCTGGAGAGCGCCGCGGGCACGCTCGGAGCGAACCGGCTATGGGTCTTCTTGACGATCACCCTTCCGTTGATCGTTCCGGGTATCCTTGCCGGGATGATCCTGTCCTTTGCACGCTCCTTCGGGGAGTTCGGGGCGACCATCACCTTCGTCTCGAATATCCCGGGCGAGACGCAGACCATTTCGGCCGCCATCTACACCTATACCAACGTCCCCGGCGGCGATGCCGCCGCCGGACGCCTCGTCCTCGTCGCCATCGCCATCGCGCTCCTCGCCCTTATCGTGTCGGAATGGTTCGCGCGGCGGGCGGGCACCCGCATTCACGGAGAATGAGGGTGCTCGCCGTCGACGTGGAAAAACGCCTGGGCAATTTTGCGATCGCGGCCGCCTTCGCAACCGAAGGGCGGGCGACGGCGCTATTCGGAACGTCCGGCTCGGGCAAGACGTCGATCGTCAACATGGTCGCCGGGCTGCTCGCCCCCGACCGCGGTCGCATCACGTTCGGCGGCATGGTGCTGTTCGATTCCGGCAAGCGCATCGACGTGCCGCCCGAGCGACGCGGCATCGGTTATGTGTTCCAGGAGGGCCGGCTGTTCCCGCATCTCAGCGTGGCGGCAAATCTCGACTACGGCCGATGGATGCGCGCTCGCCCGCGCGACGCGGCGGCGAACCGCCGCGTCGTCGATCTTCTCGGCATCGGCCACCTCCTCGCCCGCCGGCCGGGCGCCCTGTCGGGCGGCGAACGCCAGCGCGTCGCGATCGGCAGGGCTTTGCTGATGGATCCGCAACTTCTGCTGCTCGACGAGCCGCTCGCCTCGCTTGATGCCGCAAAGAAACGGGAAATCCTTCCCTATCTGGTCCGGCTGCGCGACGAGAGCGGCGTGCCCATGATCTACGTCAGTCACCAGGCGGCGGAGATCAGGCGGATTGCGACGTCGGTGGTGCTGATCGACGGCGGCCGCGTCAGCGCCTGCGGCGGCCTCGATCTGCTCGACGCCGCGGCGGCGGATATGCTTGCATGACGGCGCCATGTTCCCACCGTCCCGCATCGTCTGCCTCACCGAGGAAACCGTCGAGACGCTCTATCTGCTCGGCGAGGACGCCCGCATCGTCGGCGTGTCGGGCTACGCCGTGCGGCCGATCCGCGTGCGGCGCGAGAAGCCGCGCGTATCCGCGTTCATCAGCGCCGACTTCGACAAGATCCTCGCACTCCATCCCGATCTGGTCCTGACGTTTTCCGATCTACAGGCCGACATCGTCGCCGAGCTGATCCGACGTGGTGTCGCGGTGCATGCCTTCAACCAGCGCGACCTCGCGGGCATTTTCGCCATGATCCGCACGCTGGGCGCGCTGGTCGGAGTGCCCGACAAGGCGGCGGCGCTCGTTGCCTCCCTCGAAGGCGGCCTTGCCGCCGCCTGCAACCAGGCGGCCCGCCTGCCGCGCCGGCCGCGGGTCTACTTCGAGGAATGGGACGATCCGATGATCTCCGGCATCTGCTGGGTGACCGAGCTGATCGAGGCGGTGGGCGGGATCGAGGTGTTCCCTCATCTCGCGCAACAGAAAAGCGCAACGGACCGCATCGTATCCGCCGCCGACGTGATCGCCGCGCAGCCCGACATCATCATCGGCTCGTGGTGCGGCAAGAAATTCGTGCCGCACAAGGTCGCCGCCCGCGCCGGCTTCGACGACATTCCCGCCGTGCGCACCGGCTGGCTGCGCGAGATCAAGTCGACGCTGATCCTGCAGCCGGGCCCGGCGGCGCTGACCGACGGGCTCGCGGCGCTCGCCGGCATCATCGCCGACTGGGCCGGGGTCAACCGGCGCGACTGACCGATCTGCGGAGGCGCCGCGCTGACGGCATTTGGCCGCGAACTGGTCCGCAATTATCGCGCGATCGAGGCGGCGGCGACCGCCGCGGCCAAGCCACGCCTGAACGCGCTCGAAGGCAGGCTGCGCACGGCCACGCGGGGCGCCAAGGCACGCAGGACTTCGATTGCCGGTTCTCGCCGTCGCTGACGTACGTTATCTGTATGATGATACGTCGTGCCGGCGGCACGATGCACAGGTCGCCCCGCAGTGTCATCCCGGCCTCATCCTGGCCTCGCCGCGTCCCACAGGAGGACATCATGAAGATCAGCGCACGCAATCGGCTCAAGGGCAGGATTGTCGGGATCGACAAAGGCGTGACGACATCGCATGTCCGCCTCGAGATCGCCGGCGGCGTGATCGTGACGGCTTCGATCACCAACGAAGCGGTCGCCGACCTGGCCCTGAAGGAAGGCAATCAGGCGTGGGCGATCGTCAAGGCGTCCGACGTGATGATCGCCGTCGACTGACTGGCTTTGCAAGACGAGGCGGCGATCGCCCGTGCTTTCGCTCGTGCCGGCGGTCGTCCTCGTCATCGCGCTCGCCGTGGCGGGCGCGGCACGACGCCGAACGCGATACAGCACATGAAGCGGAGGCTCGTTCGAACCGAGAGCCACCTCTCTCCAGCGCGGCAAGCTGGCGCCGCCGGAGCACAGCGAAGGCGGGGAAAGACCGATCGTTAGAACGCGACCTTGTCGCCGCCCTTGAGTGCGAGGATCTGGCGCGCCTCGTCGGCGGTCGCGATCTCGAGGCCAAGGCCCTCGATGATCTGGCGCGCCATGCGTACCTGCTGGGCGTTGGATTCGGCGAGCTTGCCCGGCCCGATCCACAACGAATCCTCGAGGCCGACGCGCACGTTGCCGCCCATCGCCGCCGACATCGCGGCGATCGGCATCTGTTTGCGGCCGGCGCCGAGCACCGACCAGTGATAATTCTCGCGGCCGAGCAGGCGGTCGGCGGTGCGGCGCATGTGCATCACGTCTTCCGGATGTGTCCCGATGCCGCCGAGGATGCCGAACACCGACTGCACGAACAGCGGCGGCTTGACCAGGCCTCGCGCGAGGAAATGCGCGAGATTGTAGAGATGCGCAATGTCATAGCACTCGAACTCGAAGCGCGTGTCGTTGTTCTGGCAGGTCTTGAGGATGAATTCGATGTCCTTGAACGTGTTGCGGAACACGAGGTCGCGCGTGCCTTCGAGATAGGGGCGCTCCCAGTCGTGTTTGAATTCCTTGTAGCGGCTGAGCATCGGATAGAGCGCAAAATTGATCGAGCCCATGTTGAGGCTCGCGACCTCCGGCTTGAACACCTCGGCCGGCTTGACGCGCTCTTCCACCCGCATGGTCGGTGAGCCGCCCGAGGTGAGGTTCAGCACGCAGTTCGAGCGCTGTTTGATGCGTGGCAGGAAGCGGCCGAACGCTTCCGGCGTCTGGTCGGGCCGGCCGGTCTTGGGATCGCGCGCGTGCAGATGAACAACGGCGGCGCCCGCCTCGGCCGCGCCGATCGCCGCATCGGCGATCTCGTCGGGCGTGATCGGCAAGTGCGGCGACATCGTCGGGGTATGAATGGCGCCGGTAACGGCGCAGGTGATGATGACCTTGTTGGGCATTGCCATGAAATTCCATCCTCGGGCGTGTTCAGATCGCCGATGTTGCCGATCCTGGCCGGCGAGGCAAGGCTCGCTGGAGGGTTTCGCCAGGTGGCGGAAGCCGGCCCGGCGGCAGCCGCGGGCGGCGCCGCTATCGTCGCATAAGATGCTGATAATTCACGATAAATATAGCTCGTGAACCTCCGTCCAGGAGGCCACGACTAATTTGTACCGAGGCCAATCGGCCCCGACCTGACTTTCAAATGGAGCTGTTCATGTCGACCAAGACCAAGATCGCCGCGCTCGCCCTCGCCGCGCTGACTCTCGGCGCCGCCGTCACCGCCACCACCGGTGAAGCCCAGGCCCATTCGCGCTGGGGCGTCGGCCTTGGCATCGGTGTTGCCGCCGGTCTGATCGGCGCAGCCGCCTACAATTCCTATGCTGGCCCGGCCTACTACTACGGCTATCGCCGCTGCCACTACGTCCCGCAGTACGACGCATACGGCTACTACATCGGCACCACCAAGGTGTGCGGCTACTGAGATCCCTGAAGCTCTTGATCGGCGCGCGCGCCCCCCATCCACCCCCGCGCCGGTTAGAGTCGGCCCGCCCGGACGGACGCGTCCGGGCGGGTTCGTTTTTTGGGTGTTGACTCTGCGCGACATCTCTCCGAGGGAATGGTGCCGTAAGGTTGTCGTCGGAGAGTGTCGATGAAGAAGGGTTTGCGCTCCCGCCTCGCCCAATATGGCGATGAGGCGTTCGCGCTGTTCCTGCGCCGCGGCTTTCTCAAGGGAGCGGGCTTCACCGACGACGCGCTCGACCGTCCGATCGTCGGCGTGCTGTCGACCGCTTCCGATTTCAATCCGTGCCACGCCACGGCGGGGCGCCTGGCCGAAGCTGTATCGCGCGGCGTGCGCATGGCCGGCGGCCTGCCCTTCGTGTTCCCGACCATCTCGCTGCATGAGGCGTTCTCGTTCCCGACCTCGATGCTGTTGCGCAACCTGATGTCGATGGACGTCGAAGAAATGGTGCGCGCGTTGCCGCTCGACGCTGTCGTTCTGATCGGCGGCTGCGACAAGACCATTCCGGCCGAGTTGATGGGCGCGATCTCCGCCGACATGCCGGCGATCGTACTGCCGGTCGGCTCGATGCTGGCCGGCCGCCACGAAGGCGCGCGGCTTGGCGCCTGCACCGATTGCCGGCGCTTGTGGGCGGCGTACCGCGCCGGCACGCTTGATCAGGCCAACCTCGAGCGTGCCCACGACCAGCTCATGCCGACGGCCGGCACCTGCATGGTGATGGGCACCGCCTCGACCATGGCCTGCCTCGCCGAAACGCTCGGCTTCACGCTGCCCGGCGCGGCGACCGCGCCCGCCGTATCGTCCGACCGCATCCGCATCGCCGAAGCAACCGGCAAGCGCGCAACCGAGATGGCGATCAAGGGCGGACCAACGCCGCGCGAAATTCTCACGCCGGCCGCGCTGCGCAACGCGTCAGTGATCCTGCAGGCAACCAGCGGCTCGACCAATGCGCTGGTCCATCTCGCCGCCATCGCCGGGCGTGCCGGTATCGCCTACGACCTCGCCGAGTTCGACCGCGTCGGCCGCGACACCCCGGTGCTGCTCAACCTCAAGCCGGCCGGATCGTTCTTCATGGAGGACTTCCATTCCGGCGGCGGGCTGCCGGCGCTGTGGCGCCGGCTGCCCGACCTGCTCGATCTCAAAGCACGCACCGTCATGGGCGAGACGCTGGGCGACGTGATCGCGCGCTGGCCGGCCTATGTCGACGACGAGATCATCCGCCCGCTCGACCGCCCGGTCGCGTCGAACGAGGCAATCGCCATCCTGTCCGGCAGCCTCGCGCCGCACGGCGCCGCCATCAAGCTCGCGGCCGCGACCAAGACGCTGTTCAAGTTCGCAGGGCCGGCACTGGTGTTCGATTCGCTCGCGGATCTCGCCCAGCGCATCGACGATCCGGCGCTGCCGGTGACGGAAAAACATTGTCTGGTGCTGCGCAATGCCGGACCGGTCGGCGCGCCCGGCATGCCGGAAGCGGGCGCGTTGCCGATCCCGAAGAAGCTCGGCGCCAAGGGCGTCACCGACATGGTGCGCATCTCCGACGCGCGCATGAGCGGCACGGCATTCGGCACCGTGGTGCTGCACGTGACGCCGGAAGCCTCGGCCGGCGGCCCGCTGGCGCTGGTACACGACGGCGACGTGATTGCGTTCGACGCGGCGGCGCGGCGGCTCGACCTCGAGGTCGACGAGGCCGAACTGGCGCGGCGCCGGGCGATGTGGTCGCCACCAAAAGCGCCGGCCCGCGGCTACGCGCGGCTTTATGCCGAACGGGTCACGCAGGCCGACAAGGGCTGCGATTTCGATTTCCTCGCCGGATAGCCGCGGAGCGGGAGGGGGGAAAACCGTGCCACAAGTCCTCCTTCATCAGCCTCCCAATCACGCTTCTTTGTTGATCGCATTTTTTGCGAAAAACCGGTGCCGCGAGAACATGCTGCTAGCCGCGCGCGCCGGGTAGCGCGGGGCGCAGGATCTCGCCCACCTTGCCGATCGCTCGCCCGATCACGGGCCAGAACAGCAGCACGAGCGCGAGCGTCGTGATCGAGCCGACCAGCGAGTTCGACCAGAACACGCGGAGATCGCCGCCCGCGCCGATCATGGCCAGGCGGAAGGCATCCTCGGTGCGGCTGCCCAGCACCAGCGCCAGCGTGAGCGGCGCCAGCGGATAGTTCAGCTTCTTGAACACATAGCCGACCACGCCGAAGCCGAGCATCAGCCAGATGTCGAACATGGCGTTCTGGATCGCATAGGCGCCGATGGCGCACGACACGACGATCATCGGCGCGATGGCGGCGAACGGCACGCGCAACACCGCGGCGAACACCGGCACGGTCGAAAGCACGAGCACGAGGCCGACGACGTTGCCGAGATACATCGAGGCGATGGTGCCCCATACGAATTCCTTGTGCTCGACGAAAAGGAGCGGCCCGGGATTGAGGCCCCACACCATCAGTCCGCCGAGCAGGATCGCGGCCGTGCCCGATCCGGGAATGCCGAGCGCGAGCATGGGCAGCAGCGCTGAGGTGCCGGCGGCGTGCGCCGCGGTCTCGGGCGCGAACACGCCTTCGATGCGGCCGCGACCGAAGCTGTCCTTGTCCTTGGCGAAGCGCTTGGCGAGGTTGTAGCCCATGAACGACGCGGCGATGGCGCCGCCCGGCGTGATGCCGAGCCAGCAGCCGATGGCCGACGACCGCAGCAGCGTGACCCAGTAGCGCGGCAGGGTCTTCCACACCTGCAACACGACCTTGAGGCTGATATGCGCGGTGTGTCCACGCAGGGCGAGGCGCTCTTCCATCGTCAGCAGGATTTCGCTGATGCCGAACAGGCCGATCACGGCGACCAGGAAGTTGATGCCGCGGAGCAGTTCGCTCCAGCCGAACGTCATGCGCAACTGGCCCGACACCGTGTCCATGCCGATGCCGGCGAGCAGCAGGCCGAGCGCCATCGAGATGACGATCTTGTGCTTCTCCTCCTTGCCGAGGCCGACGAACGAACAGAAGGTCAGCAGATAGACCGCGAAGAATTCCGGCGGGCCGAATTTCAGGGCGAAGTCGGCGATGCGCGGCGCCAGGAACGTGATCAGTATCACCGCGACCAGCGAACCGATGAACGATGAGGTGAACGCGGCAGTCAGCGCCTCGGCGGCTCGCCCTTGCTGCGCCATCGGATAGCCGTCGAACGTGGTGGCCACCGACCACGCCTCGCCGGGGATGTTGAACAGGATCGAGGTGATGGCGCCGCCGAACAGCGCACCCCAGTAGATGCAGGACAGCATGACGATGGCCGAGGTCGGATCCATCGTGAAGGTCAGCGGCAGCAGGATGGCGACGCCGTTCGGCCCGCCAAGGCCGGGCAGCACGCCGACAAAGATGCCGAGCACGAGGCCGATCATCATCAGGGCAAGATTCTTGAATGTCAGCAGGACCTGGAAGCCCTGAAACAACAGCTCAAACGCCTCCATCGCGGCCTCTTGATCTCGTCTGGCGGTCGCATTTTCCGCGGAGAACCGGCGTCCGCGTTTTCGAAAAATGGACTCAGAATCCGAAGGCCGCTTCGAGCGGACCCTTCGGCATGATGACGTTGAAGGCGATCTCGAAGGTGAGGAACATCGCCGCGGTGAACAGGAAGCTGGTGAGGACGGACTTCCAGGCCGCGATCCGGCCGACCCAGATCATGAACCCGGCGACAAGGAGAAAGCTCGCGACATAGAGGCCGAGATATTGCGTCAGGATGCAGAAGGCGAGCGTCGGAACGAACACCTGCATCACGCGGGTGAATTGCCCGTGCGTGACGAACGGCTCGCCCGCCGCTTGGCGCGCGAGCAGCGCCCGCACCAGGCCGTAGAGGCTCGCCGCCGCCATCAGCACCGCGAGGTAGAACGGGAAATAGCCGGCCTGCGGGCCGTCATCGGCCCAGGAATTGCCGACCCGCCACGCGTCCCAGCCGAGCAGGGCCGCAAGCGCAAGCAGGAGGATCGATGCCACAATGTCGACGCTGCGCGTGCCGACCACCGGGCGGGCGTCGTGCGGCGCGGTGTCGGTGTCGTCGGCGGACATGCGGGAGTTCCGATGTTGCGTGGGGCGGCACGCTTAGATTGATGACGAAGTCCCGAACTCGGCGCCCACCCACCCCTGGAGCGGGAGGGTGGGCGCAGCGTCTGAGGAGACGATGAGCAGGACACAAGCGCTCAATTGGTGCCGGCGACGAATCCGGCTTCGGTCATCAGCTGCTTGTGCAGCGCTTCGTCCTTCTCAAGGAACTTGATCATGTCGGGCCCGGCAAGAAAGACCGGCTTGAGCGCCTGTTTCTCCATGTAATCCTTGAACTCCGCCGTCTGGCTCAGGCGCTTGAACAGATCGACGTAGAACGCAACCTGGTCGGGCGCCACCTTGGCGGGCAGGAAGATGCCGCGCAGCATAGTGTACTCGACGTCGAGGCCCTGTGACTTACAGGTCGGGATGTCGTTCCACGACTGGTCGGCGGTAACCTTGGCCTTGTACTCGATGCGTTCGTTGTCGAACACGCATAGCGCGCGGACCTGGTTGGCGCGCCACACCTCGGCGTTCTCCGACGGATTGTTGACGTTGGCGGCGGTGTGGCCGCCGACGAGCTGCGTCGCAGCCTCGCCGCCCGACTTGTAGGGCAGATAGGCGAACTTGGCGCCGGTCTTCTTCTCGATGAAGACGGAAAGGATGTGGTCCTCGCGCTTCGAGCCGGTGCCGCCCATCTTGAACGGCGGGTTGGCGGTCTTGGCGGCGTCGGTGAATTCCTTCACCGTCTTGTACGGCTCCTTGGTGTTGGTCCACAGCACGAACTGGTCGAGGGCGACGACCGCGACCGGCGACAGATCACGCCAATCGAACGGAACCTTGGCGGCGAGTGGCAGCGTATAGATGAGCGAATAGGCGATGATGAACTTATGCGGGTCGGCGTCGCCCGACTTCATGTACATCAGCGCTTCGGCCCCCGATGCGCCGCCCTTGAGTGACACCACCATCGGCTGCTTCATCAGATTGTTCTTCTGGACGGCGGCCTGGATCATGCGCGCCATCTGATCGGAGGCGCCGCCGGCTCCCGCCGCCACGACGATCTCGACCGGCTTGGTCGGTTCCCATGCCACGGCCGGCACACCGGCCAGCAAGACCGCCAGTGCAGCCGTTCCGCCCAGGGCGGTTCCAATTGTCAGCTTAACCATGCGCATCCTCCCTGAATTGACGGCTAGCGGGTTAACACCAGCGATGTCCCGCGTCGTCCACACTTGTCGATTGCATTGTGCGCCCTGTCATCTGCGGCATTCAAGGGCGATCAGGCAAGTCCACGCTGGTGGTGCGATCCAACCAGATGGTTCCCATCTGTTTGGATCGGCCGCCCCACCGCTCTAATCCATTGGTGGGCTGACTTATCCCAACATTTGGCAACCAAAGTGTTGGGGTCAGGCCACGTGGCGCGCCGCCAGACTTTGGGCTAACACCCAGGCGACATGGACGGCCTCGCGACCGGCGCCATCCTTGATCTGGTGGCGGCAGGAGGTGCCGTCGGCGACCACGATCGCGTCTGCTGGCGCCGCACGCACGGCGGGAAGCAGCGACAATTCGCCCATGGCCAGCGAGACGTCGATGGTCTCGGTGTCGTAGCCGAAGCTGCCGGCCATACCGCAGCAGCTCGACTCGAGTGTGTCGACGGCGAGACCGGGAACCAGCCTGAGCACGGTCTCGACCGCGCCCATGGCGGCGAAGGCTTTCTGGTGGCAATGGCCGTGCACCAGCGCACGTTTGGCGAGCGGCGCGAGCGGAAGATCGAGCCTGCCGGCCTGGGCCTCGCGCGCCAGAAATTCTTCGAACAGCAACGCATGGGTGGCGAGGCGCTGCGCGCGCTCGTCCTTCACGATGGCCGGCACCTCGTCGCGGAAGCCGAGCAGGCAGCTCGGCTCGAGACCGACGACCGGAATGCCGCGCGAGACGAACGGTTCGACCGCCGCGAGCACACGCTCGGCCTCACGACGCGCCTCGTCGACCTTGCCGATCGCGAGGAACGTGCGCCCGCAACACAGCGGTCGCGTCGAGCCGTCAGCCGGCCTGGCGATGTGGACGCGATAGCCGCCGGCGTTAAGAACCGCGATGGCGTCGTCGAGATTCTCGCGCTCGAAGTGGCGGTTGAACGTGTCGGCGAAAAGGACGACTTCGCGGCCTGCCTGGTGATGGCTGGCACCCGCATCCGCATATGACGGAGCCTCCCTGTCCCGAAACACGTCGCGGCGCCAGCGCGGTAGGGTGCGGCGGGCGCTGAAATGCGCTATCGCTTCCGACAGCCTGGCCGCGCCCGGCAGTGCGTCGCGCAGATTGAGGAGCCATGGCACCGCCGCCGCATAGCGCGCATAGCGCGGCAGCCAGCCGACCAGCCGGTCGTGCAGGGTGAGACCGTATTTCTGCGCGCGCGCCGCCAGCACTTCGATCTTCATCCGCGCCATGTCGACACCGGTCGGGCATTCGCGCCGGCAGCCCTTGCACGAGACGCAAAGCTTGAGGGACTCCATCATCTCGTCGGAGGTGAAGGCATCCAGTCCGAGCTGGCCGGCGATGGCGAGGCGCAGCGTATTGGCGCGCCCACGCGTCACGTCCTTCTCCTGGCGCGTCACGCGATAGGACGGGCACATGACACCGCCAGCGAGCGCACGGCAGGCGCCGTTGTTGTTGCACATCTCGACCGCGCCCTGGAAACCGCGGCCGGCGCCGGAATAGGCCGACCAGTCGAGCACGGTGATCATGTCGTCGGCGCGGTAGCCTGGGCCGTAGCGGAAATTACGGCGGTCGTCGAATTTCGGCGCGTGCACAATCTTGCCGGGATTGAACAGGCTGTTCGGATCGAACCGCCGCTTGACCTCCTCGAAGGCGCCGACGAGCTGCGTGCCGAACATCCGCTCGTGGAATTCAGAGCGCACGATGCCGTCGCCGTGTTCGCCCGAATGCGAGCCCTTATACTCGCGCACCATGGCGAAGGCTTCTTCGGCGATGGCGCGCATCGCCTTGACGTCCCTGTCGAGGCGTAGGTTCAGCACCGGCCGCACGTGCAGGCAGCCGACCGCAGCGTGCGCGTACCACGTGCCGCGCGTGCCGTTCTTCTCGAACACCTCGGTGAGGCGGCGCGTGTATTCGGCGAGATGCTCGAGCGGCACTGCGCAGTCCTCGACGAAGGAAATCGGCTTTCCTTCCTCCTTCATCGACATCATGATGTTGAGGCCGGCGGTGCGCAGCTCGGTGACGGCGGCCTGCAGGCGGGGATCGAGCACCTCCACCACGCCGCCCCGGCTGGGCCCGGCCTTGTCCCAGGCGAAGCCGAGATCGCCGATCAGCGCGCCGAGCCGTTCGAGCCGCCGCACGTTCTCGTCCCAGTCGTCCTCGGCGAACTCGACCAGCAGGATCGCTTCCGGCGCGCCGCGTACCAAAGCGTCGAGCGTTGGGCGGAACATGGCGATGTCGCGCGCCAGCTCGATCATGGTGCGGTCGACCAACTCAACCGCGATCGGAGCAAGTTTGACGATGTGCTGGGCCGCATCCATCGCGCCGTGGAAGCTGCCGAAGTGGCAGGCGCCGACGGCGCGGCGGCCGAGCAGCGGCGAGAGCTTGAGCTCGATCCGGGTGGAAAATCCCAGCGTGCCCTCGGAGCCGACCAGAATATGCGCGAGATTGAAATCGTTGCGGCCGGGCACCAGCGCGTCGAGATTGTAGCCGCCGACCCGGCGCTGAACCTTCGGAAAGCGCACGGCGATCTCGTTGGCCTCGCGGCGCCCGAGCGCGAGAAGGTCGGCAGCGAGCGGCTTGAGCGGCGAACCGGCCGCAACGTCGGAGAGATCGCTGGCCACCGGGCCGAAATGCGCGCGCGCACCGTCGGCGAGAATCGCATCGACCGACAGAACATTTTCGCGGGTATTGCCATAGCGCAGCGAGCGCGCACCGCACGAATTGTTGCCGGTCATGCCGCCGATGGTCGCGCGCGAGGAGGTCGAGATGTCGACTGGAAACCACAGCCCGTGCGGTTTCAATTGCCGGTTCAGGTCGTCGAGCACGATGCCGGGCTCGACCACGCAGCGCTGTCCGGCAACGTCGAGCTCGAGGATACGGGTGAGATGCTTCGAGCAGTCGACGACAAGGGACTCATTGACGGTCTGTCCGCTCTGCGACGTACCGCCGCCGCGGGCGAGCACGCTCACGCGCTCCTCGCGCGCAATCTCGATCGCCCGATAGGCTTCTTCGATCGATCGCGGCAGAACAACGCCGATCGGCATCATCTGGTAATGCGAGGCGTCGGAGGCGTAGCGGCCGCGGCTGAAACGGTCGAACAGTACCTCGCCCGCAGCATCGGCCTTGAGCCGGCGTTCGAGCCCCGGCACGAGCATTGCTGCCATTCCCGCTGTCCTCGACCGTCCGTGGGATGATGCCCATGCTCACGAAGCGTAGGGTGACGTGCCCAACAGATGCAAACCATCTGCTTGGCTCGCATCACCCAGCAGATTGCGTCGATCGGATCACAAATGATCCGATCGACGCAATCCCGCAATGGACTAAAACCCTGCAGAAGTTCAGAAACTCCGATCACGCACAGCGTGATCGGAGTTTCCGACATTCTGCTTGGGGCTTGACTGACTGTCGCATTCGTCATTGATGGAATAAGCCGTGCCGGCGTGGGGCTTGATTCCCCAAACTCCGGCCCATTCCCAAATCTTCGGCCGAAACGAAAGGGCGACACAAATGTCGAAGAATTCCTCGCGCACCGCAGGCCGCCATTTCCTACAGATTCCGGGGCCCTCGCCGCTCCCGGACCGCATTCTTCGAGCCATGGATACTCCGATCATCGATCACCGGGGTCCGGAATTCATCAAGCTCGCCAAGGGCGTGCTCGAAGGCATCAAGACCATCTTCAAGACCAGCAATCCGGTGATCATCTACACTGCCACCGGCACCGGTGCGTGGGAAGCCGCGCTCGTCAACACGCTGTCGCCCGGCGACAAGGTGCTGATGGTCGAGACCGGACAGTTCGCCGTGCTGTGGAAGAACATGGCGATCAAGCTCGGCCTTAAGCCCGAGTTCATCGAGACCGACTGGCGCATCGGCGCCGATCCGGCCGTCGTCGAGGCCCGCCTCAAAGACGACAAGAAACGTGAGATCAAGGCGGTCTGCATCCTGCACAACGAGACCTCGACCGGCTGCATGTCGTCGATCGACGCGATCCGCAAGGCGATCGATGCGGCCGGCCATCCGGCGCTGCTGATGGTCGACACCATCTCTTCGCTCGCCTCGACCGACTATCGCCACGACGAGTGGGGCGTCGACGTCACCATTGGCGGCGCGCAGAAGGGCCTGATGCTGCCGCCCGGAATGTCGTTCAACGCGGTAAGCGACAAGGCGCTGGCCGCCTCGAAGGATTCCAGGCTGCCGAAATCGTTCTGGTCGTGGGAAGACATGCTCAACATGAACAAGCAGGGCCTGTTCCCCTACACGCCGGCGACGCAAATGTTGCACGGCCTCGCCGCTTCGATCGACATGCTGCACCAGGAAGGGCTGGAGAATGTATTCGCCCGCCACGACCGCCTCGCCGAAGCGACGCGGCGCGCGGTGCGCGGTTGGGGTCTCGAGATCCTCTGCCGCGACGCCAAGTACTATTCGCCGACCATCACCGCGGTGCTGCTGCCGGACGGTCACGACGCCGACAAGTTCCGCGACCTCGCGCTGGAGACGTTCGACGTCTCCTATGGCATGAGCTTCGGCAGGCATGCCGGGAAGTTCTTCCGCATCGGCCACCTTGGCGACATCAACGATCTGACCATCATGGGCGCGCTGGCCGGCACCGAGATGGCGCTGGCGCTCGCCGGCGTGCCCTTCAAGAAGGGTGGCGTGCAGGCGGCGATGGACTATATTACCTCGGTGCATGCGCGCCCCGCGCGCGTCGCGGCGGAATGATCGATTAACCTCCGCCGCGGATGATGAACGGCGGAGGTCCATCGTGCTGCAGGGCCTGGGTTACGTCGGCGTCCGCGCCAAGTCGCTCGAGGACTGGGCCGGCTTCGGCGCGAACTTCCTCGGCATGCAACTGGTCGACAAGAGCCGCAACGGCCTCGCCTTCCGCATGGACGACCGCAAGCAGCGCCTGGTCGTGGCCGGCGACGGCGGCGAAGGCGTTGGCTTCTTCGGCTGGGAAGTTGCCGACGGCACGGCCCTCGACAACATTGCGGCGCGGCTGGAAGCGGCCGGCGTCGCGCCAGCACGCGGCTCGCGCGCGCTGGCCGACGAGCGCCGCGTCAACGACCTGATCCTGTTTTCCGATCCCGTCGGCAACCGGCTCGAAGTGTTTCACGGCGCCGAGATCGCGACCGATCCGTTCGTGCCCGGCCGCGCCATCTCCGGCTTCCGCACCGGGCCGCTCGGCATGGGTCACGCGGTCCTGCACGTCGAGAACATCGATGACGTCATACCATTCTACCGCGATGTTCTCGGCTTCCGGCTGAGCGACTTCATGGTGCGGCCATTCAAGGCCTATTTCTTCCACGCTAACCCGCGCCACCACAGCGTCGCCTTCATCGAGACCGGCAAGATCGCCACCCACCATCTCATGGTCGAGTGCTACAGCCTCGACGACGTCGGCCAGGCCTATGATCTCGCGCAGGGCGAGGAAGGCCGCATCGGCGTGACGCTCGGGCGGCACATCAACGACGAGATCACGTCGTTCTATTCCAACACGCCGTCGGGCTTCATGTTCGAATATGGCTGGGGCGGGCGCTCGATCGACCCCGACACGTGGCAGCCGGAGGAAGTCTCCTGGGGCCCGAGCATGTGGGGCCACGACCGCATGTGGATGCAGCCCGAAGGCCGCGTCGAGGCGCGCAACATCCGCATCGCCGCGGCAGCGTCGGGGCTACGCAAGCCGCTCAACGTGATCGACGGCAACTACAAACTCGCTCCCGGCACCTGCCCGTGGTGGGACAGCGCCAAGGCCGCAAGCGAAGCGGCCGAGTGAATGACGCCTGGCACGTGCGCCAGCGTGACGGCACTTTAGCAACACCATCGACAGCAACACCATCGACGTGCGAGATGCCCGACTCGGGGCCCGCAGCGGCTACCTCTCCCGGAGGCTCGTGCCGCGGCGAGAAAGACCGCGCACCGACGCGGCACCGTGCGACCTACGCCGCAATCTTCACGTACTCGAAATCACCCGGCTTGTTGTCAATGCCGACCTTGGGCGGCGAGATCCACGATGCGAAGCGGCCGGGTTCGGCGACCGACGCCATCAGCGAGGCGATGAAGTCGCCGTCCTCCGTCGTCGGCAGCCATTTGGTCTTCTCACGCTGCCACATCGCGTCGTCGATCAGCACGCCCGCTGGGGTCGCTTGCACGTCCTTGAACTCGCCGATGTGGCGATGGAACGCGACATGCGGCAGCTCGAAGCGGAACGGATAGCCGGCGAGGTCGACGATCTTGCTCCAGCGCAACAGGCCCTTGACGCAGTCCTGGGTGTAGTCGTCGCGCAGCCGCATGTTGAGCGCCGTCAGCGCCGGCTCGTCGACGCGCTTGATCTCGCCGTCCACCAACTTGAGCACCGGATAGGTCGAGCTCTCGAGTCGATGATCGTCCTCAATCTGCGTCTCGCGATAGCGGCCCTTGAGCCCGGTGTTGAAGGCATTGGCGGCGTTGGTCGACACCTCGGAGCCGAACAGGTCGAGCGACAGCGAATAGTGCAGATTGAGCTTCTTCTGGATAGTGGGCAGATCGATCACGCCCAGCGCCCGCACCTTGTCGATGTCGTCGACGTCGTCGATGCCGGCCGCCTTCATGGCGTCGCAGGTACGCTGGACGGTGCGGCTGATGCCGGTCTCGCCGACAAACATATGGTGCGCTTCCTCGGTCAGCATGAAACGGCAGGTGCGCGACAGTGGATCGAAGCCCGATTGCGCCAGGCTATGGAGCTGCATCTTGCCGTCGCGGTCGGTGAAGTAGGTAAACATGAAGAATGACAGCCAGTCAGGCGTCGCCTCATTGAAAGCGCCGAGCATGCGCGGCGCATCGGCGCTGCCGGAGCGGCGGCGCAACAATTCTTCAGCCTCGTCGCGGCCGTCGCGGCCGAAATATTTGTGCAGGATATAGACCATCGCCCACAGATGGCGGCCTTCCTCGACGTTGACCTGGAACAGGTTGCGCATGTCGTAGAGCGATGGCGCGGTCTTGCCGAGATGGCGCTGCTGCTCGACCGAGGCCGGCTCGGTGTCGCCCTGGATGACGACCAGGCGGCGCAGCATGGCGCGGTATTCGCCCGGCACCTCCTGCCAGACGGACTCACCGAAATGGTGGCCGAACGGAATCCTGCGATCTTGTTCCGCCGGCGCGAGCAGGATGCCCCAGCGATAGTCCGGCATCCGCACGTAGTCGAATTTCGCCCAGCCGCGCGGATCGACCGAATAGGCGGTGCGCAGATAGACCAGCGCTTCCTGGAATCCTTCCGGCCCCATGTCGCGCCACCAGCTGAGATAGCCCGGATGCCAGCCTTCGAGCGCGCGGAGCACGCGGCGGTCATCGACCAGATCGACGTTGTTGGGGATTTTGGTCGAGTAGTCGACGTTGATGATGTCCATCGTGGGCCTCCTCACACTCTCCTGGTATCGAACATCGGCTTGCGGCCGGTGCCGTAACGGCGCAACGCGCCCTCCTCGCCGACCGCATTGGGGCGCTGGAAGATCCAGTTCTGCCACGCAGTGAGCCGGGCGAAGATTTTCGATTCCATCGTTTCCGGGCCGCCGAAGCGCAGGTTCGCCTCCATGCCGGTGAGGCCGTCGGCCGAGAAGCTCGCGCGGGCTTCGAGAAAGAGACGGATCTCGTCGTCCCAGTCGATATCGTCGAGCGCGAAGGTGACGAGGCCCAGTTGCTCCGCGGCTTGCGCATCGAGGTCCTGCCCGATTGCGGCGCGCCCCCTGGCGAGCGCATCGGCGTCGTCGAGAAAGCGCGTGGCGAGGCGCGTCAGGCCGTTGCTCATTGGCAAGGCGCCGAAATTGATCTCGCCCAGGGCGATCGCCGCCGGCGGACGGTTATCGCCGTCGCGCCGGCCGATCAGCATGTAGGTGCGGTCCGACGCAAACAGCAGCTCGGCGAGCGTGCCGGCAAAGCACGAGCCGGGCTCGACCATGGCCACCAGTGTGCGCGAGGTGAGATCGACGCGCTTGAGCACGCGCTTCCACTTGTGACGGATCTCGCGCGCCAGCCAGTGCGTCGCGTTGGCGTCGAGGAACGCGTCGTAGTCGCGCACGGCCCCCGGATCGCCTGCCGACTTGAACACGATCGCGGCGACGTCGAGCTCGTTGAGGCGGATGTCGAGGACGGCGTCGTCGAGCTCGCGCGCGAGAGCGAGCGGCCAGAAGCCAGCGCCGAGTGCGACCATCGCCTCGGCCGAGGCCGGTGGCGGCGCATCCGGTCCACGCAGCGTGACGGTCGCGGTCCGTGCCCCGCGGTCGAATGCGACCGTCAGATGCCGGTAGTCGCGGCTGTCGGCGTCGATGCGGCGCTCGAGTGGCGCGAGCGCGATGCCCTGGGCGCCCTTCGGGCGATCGGATTTGGCGGCGAACGCCTTTGCTCGCCCGGCTACGGTCTCGTCGAGCTTGCTGTTGGGCACCACCTCATCGACCAGCCGCCACTCGACCGCACGCTTGCCCTTGACGCCTTCTTCGGTGGTGCAGAACACGTCGGCATGGTCGCGCCGCACCTTACGCTTGTCGGTGACGCGGGTGAGGCCACCGGTGCCGGGCAGGACCGCCAGCAGCGGCAGTTCCGGCAGCGACACCGTTGCCGAACCGTCGTCGACCAGGATGATGTGGTCGGCAGCAAGCGCGAGCTCGTAGCCGCCACCGGCCGCCGTGCCGTTGACCACGCAGAGGGTCGCCAGGCCTGAGTTGGCGCTCGCGTCCTCGATGGCGTTGCGGGTCTCGTTGGTAAACTTGCAGAAGTTGACCTTGTGGGCATGTTCGGCGCCGGCCAGCATGCGGATGTTGGCGCCGGCGCAGAACACGCGCGGCTTGCCCGAGCGCAACAGCACGACCCGCACGCCGGGATGCTCGAACCGCAGGCGCTCGAGCGCATCGGCCAGCTCGATGTCGACGCCGAGATCGTAGGAATTGAGTTTGAGCTCGTAGCCTTCGAACAGGCCGGCCTTCTCGTCGACGTCCAAGACGAGCGTCGCGACATCGCCGTCAACGTCGAGCTTCCAGTGCCGGTAACGCGACGGCTCGGTCTGGAAATCGACCCGCGTCGCACCATTCGCCAGCTTACGATCTGCTTCGGCCATCGCCTCCTCGTCGCCGGCGTTCTCCGGCCGTCCATGTCTTATCATATCACCGCGGGCGCGCGACCTTCACCATGGTCGCGCAGCAGCCGGTTGGCGAAGCCGGCAACCGCATCGAGTGCCGCCTCGGGCGTCTCGCGATGCGGCGCATGGCGCGCACCCTTGAACAGGGCGACGTCGACCGGGCAATAGCACTCCTCCTGCGCCACCGCGATCTGCCGCGCCGTGCCGTATTGATCACCCTCGCCCTGCACGATCAGGATCGGCACGCGGATATGGGCGAGCTCATCGGTGATCTCCCATGAGCGGAACTGGGGGTCGAGCCAAGCGTCGTTCCAGCCGCGAAACGCATTGTCGACGTCGGCGTGCCAGCGCGCCAGCTTGGCCCGCAGGTCGCTCGTCTCATAAGCCGCGCGCGCCTCGGCGATCGAACGGACGCTGACATCCTCGACGACGAAATGCGGCGCAATCAGCACCAGGCCGCGGATGCGGTGGTCCTGGATGCTGCCGCAATAGATCGTCGCAATCGAGGCACCGTCGCTGTGGCCGACGAGCAGCCCGCGCTGGAATCCGATCGCCTCCAGGAGCTTCGGCAGAACCTGCAGCGCCTCGTCGTGCATGTAGGTAAGTGGGCGCGGCAAGCGGACGGCACTCGAGCGGCCGTAACCCGCGCGCGAGTAGACGAAGACGCCGGCGCCGGTCGCCGCCGCGAGCTGGTCGGGGAAATCATTCCACTGGCCGACCGAGCCCAACCCCTCGTGCAGCATGACCAGCGATGGCGCGGCCGCGGGCCGCGGGCCGATCATGCGATACTCGAGCCGTTGCGCACCGATGTCGAGAAAGCCGTCGTCGGCTAAGGTGATCATCGAACCCGCTTTAGGCCTCACTCACACCCCGAGATAGCGATGCTGGATCTCCGGCGCACCGGCGAGCTCGGCGGATGTGCCGCTCCACACGATACGCCCGCGCTCGATGAGATAGTGGCGGTCGGCGATCTCCGTCAACGCCTCGACGTTCTTGTCGATCACCAGAATCGATTGCCCGGCGGTTTTCAGCCGCGTCAGGCATTGCCAGATTTCGGCGCGGATTAGCGGCGCCAGCCCTTCCGTCGCCTCATCGAGAATGAGCAGCCGCGGGTTGGTCATCAGCGCGCGGCCGACCGCCAGCATCTGTTGTTCGCCGCCGGAAAGCAGATTGGCCATACTGCCGGTCCGCTCGGCGAGGCGCGGAAACAGCGCCAACACCTTATCCAGCGTCCAGGGATCGGCCGTGCCGCTGCGGTTGGCGGCGGTGGCGACCAGATTTTCGCGTGTCGTCAGGTTGGGAAAGACCTGCCGGCCCTCCGGCACCAGGCCGATGCCGTGCTGGGCGACGCGGTAGGACGGCCAGTCGCGGATGTCCGTGCCATCGAAGCGGATCGCTCCCGCCATCGCCGGCGTCAGCCCCATGATCGAGCGCACCGTGGTGGTCTTGCCCATGCCGTTGCGGCCCATCAGTGTGACCATTTCGCCGGCACCAATGGCGAGCGAAACGCCGAACAGGACCTGGCTCAGGCCGTAGCAGGTGTCGACGCGGTCGATCTCGAGCAGGTGCATGCTACCCATGGCCGGGCGCCTTCGCCTTCTGGTCGCCGAGATAGGCCTTGCGCACCTCGGCATCGGCCCTGATCGCGTTCGGGCTGCCCGAGGCGATGATGCGGCCATAGACCAATACGGTGATGCGGTCGGCGAGCGCGAACACCGCCTCCATGTCGTGCTCGATCAGCAGGACGGTCAGTTCCTGTTTGAGCTCGCGCAGCAGGGCCACCATGCGGGCGGATTCCTCCGGCCCCAGGCCGGCCATCGGCTCGTCGAGCAGCAGCATGCGCGGTCGCGTCGCCAGCGCCATCGCAATCTCGAGCTGGCGGTGCTCGCCATGGCTCATACGTGAGACGATCACGTCGGCCCGCGCGCCGAGCCCGACGCGCGCCAGCGCGGCGCGCGCCGGCTCGCGCAGCTCGGGCTCGCCGCGAGCATCGCGCCAGAAGCGGAACGAATGGCCGGCATGCGCCTGCGCCGCGAGCGCGACATTGTCGTGCGCGGTGAAGTCGAGGAAAAGCGACGTAATCTGGAACGACCGCGCGAGGCCGAGTGCGCTGCGGCGGAAGGTCGGCAGCGCGGTGATGTCGCGGCCGGCAAAATGTACGCGCCCGAAATTGGGAGCGATCTCGCCGGCGAGCTGGCCGACCAGCGTGGTCTTGCCGGCGCCGTTCGGCCCGATGATGGCGTGCAGTTCGCCCGGGAGCACATCCAACGTGATCCGGTCGGAGGCGACCACACCGCCGAAACGCTTGGTGAGGCCTTCGATCGTCAGCAGCGCGTCAGCCATGATGCGACCCTGCCTGGGGTGGTAGATAAGGCCTTCCTCTCATCATTGCGGCGACCTCGTATCGGACCGTCAAATCCAAAACCGCACCGGGACCATAGAGTTGCCGGTGTCCCTTCTGGTCCCGACGTTGCTATGAGAGACTGCCGCACGGGCTTACGAACGTCGAAACCAGGACACTAGCAGGCCGTCGATGCCGCCGCGCGCGAACAGCACGACCAAGAGGAGCAACGGGCCGACAATGATCGGCCAATATTCGGTCAGGCCCGACAGCACTTCTTCGAGGACCAGGAGCGTCACGGCGCCGATCAGCGGGCCGAACAGCGATCCCATGCCGCCCAGCACGACCATGACGATGAGGTCGCCCGAACGCGTCCAATGCATCATCGCCGGGCTGATGAAATCGGTATGGTTGGCAAGGAGCGCCCCGGCGAGCCCGCACAGCGTGCCGGCGATGACAAAGGCGACGAGCTTGTAACGGAAAGTCGGGAAGCCGATCGCCCGCATGCGCCGGTCGTTCGAGCGCGCGCCGCGGATCGCCATGCCGAAACGCGAATTGACGAGGCGCCAGGTCAGATAGACCGTCGCCATCAACAGCGCGAAACAGAGATAGTAGAACTGGATCTTGCTCGACAGGTTGATCCATTCGCCGAACTGGCTGCGGCGATAGATGGTCAGGCCGTCGTCGCCGCCGTAGCGGTCGAGCCCGACCGCGACATAGTAGATCATCTGCGCGAAGGCGAGCGTGATCATGATGAAATAGACGCCGCGGGTGCGCAGGCTCAGCGCTCCGACGACGAGCGCAAAGACAGCGGAGACGGCGAGCGCCAGCGGCCACTGCAGAAAGCCGGAATAGAAGCCCTCCTTGGCCAGGATGCCGACGACGTAGCCGCCGACCCCGAGATAGGCAGCGTGCCCGAAGCTGACCATGCCGCCATAACCCAGGATCACATTGAGGCTGGTGGCGGCGAGCGCCAGGATCACGATGCGCGTGAACAGCGTCAGCGGAAAATAATGACCAGTGACGAAAACATAGAGCGGCAGCAACGCCAGGAACGTCAGCAGGCCGGCGATGACGACGGTGCGGACAGTGAGCCGGTCCTTCATTTGCCGGCCACCGGAAACAAACCCTCCGGGCGCAACACGAGGACGATCGCCATCAGGAGATAGATCAGCATCGACGACAAGGCAGGCGCGAGCGTCGATGCCGCGGCCGGGCTCATCACCAGCCGGAACAGGTCGGGCAGGAACGAGCGGCCGACGGTGTCGACAAGGCCGACGAAGATCGCCGCGACGAATGCGCCGCGCACCGAGCCGATGCCGCCGATGATGATCACCACGAAGGCGAGAATGAGGATGTTCTCGCCCATGCCGATCTGAATCGTGAGAATCGGCGCCTGCATCAGTCCGGCGAGCCCGGCGAGCGCGGCGCCCAGCCCGAACACCAGCGTATAGAGCAGCTTGATGTTGATGCCGAGCGCGCCGACCATCTCGCGGTTCGATGCTCCGGCGCGGATCAGCATGCCGACGCGCGTGCGCATCACCACGATATAGAGAAACAGCGCGACGAGCAGCGCCACCGCGATGATGGCGATGCGGTAGCTCGGATAGTGAATGCCGGGCAGGATCTCGACCGACGAACCGAGCCAGGGCGGCACCGGCAGGCTCATGCCGGCCGGGCCCCAAATGAGCCTGACCAACTCATTGAAGAACAGGATCAGCCCGAACGTCCCGAGCACATGGTCGAGATGATCGCGGCCGTAGAGCCGCCGCAGCGCGATCAGGTCGACCACCATGCCGACAATCAGCGTTGCGGCGAGCCCGAGCAGCGCACCGAGCACGAAGCTGCCAGTCAGCGCTGTGAAGGTCGCGGCAAAATAGGCGCCGATCATGTAGAACGACCCGTGCGCCAGGTTGACCAGGTCCATGATGCCGAACACGAGGGTGAGCCCGGCGGCAAGCAGGAACAGCAGCAACCCGAATTGCAGGCCGTTCAGGCACTGTTCGATCAGCAACAGCATGGCATTCGATCGGCGTCCGCCCCATGACGCTGCGTCTGCCGCGACCCGGCAGACGCGCAAGCCGGCCTAGCCGGCTCGCGTCCTCAATACACGACGGCAGGAAAGACCGGCGGCGTTTTTTGTCGCAACCGCCGGTCCACTTCTGCCCGTCATTTCATGTGACATTTGTCGTGGAAACGGTCCTGGTCGTCCGTGACGATGGTCGCGACCGTCTTCAGCACCAGCTTGCCGTCCTTGTCCTTCACCACGTCCTGCAGATAGAAATTCTGGATCGGAAAGTGGTTGTTGCCGTATTTGTAGGGCCCGCGCACCGACTTGAAGTCGGCCTTCTTCATGGCCTCACGCATGTCGTCCTTCTTGGTGAGGTCGCCCTTTACCGCGACGACGGCGCTGTTGACGAGATTGGCGGCATCGTAGGACTGCGACCCGTAAAAGGTCGGTGAGCTCTTGTACTTGGCGTTGTAGTCCGTGACGTATTTCTGGTTGGCCTCGTTCGGCAGGTCGTTGACCCATTGCTGCGCCCCGGGCACGCCGATGGCGTTGTCGCCTTGCCGCGGCAACGTCAGTTCGTCGATGGTGAACGCGGTATAGAGCGGGATCTGGCCCTTGAGACCGGCCTGCGCGTACTGGTTCAGGAACTGCGCGCCGGCAGCTCCGGGATAGAACACGAAGATGGCATCGGGCTTGGCGGCGCGCGCCTTCGACAGCTCGGCGGAGAAGTCGAGCTGGTCCGGCCACTTGGTGTACTCCTCACCGATCACCTGACCTTTGAAGGTCGACTTGACGCCGGCCAGCATGTCCTTGCCGGCCGCGTAGTTCGGGCCGATCAGAAAAACGTTCTTGACGTTCTTCTGGTTCATGTAGAGGCCGACCGCCTGCGGCGTCTGATCGTTCTGCCACGAGGTCGAGAAGAAATAGGGCGAGCACAGCTCGCCGGCGATCTGCGAGGGCCCGGCATTGGCGCTGATCAGGAAGGTCTTCGCATCGACCGCCGGCTTGAGCGAGGCAAGCAGCACGTTCGACCAAATATAGCCGACGATGAAGTCGACGCGGTCGGACTCGATCAGCTTCTCGGTCTTCTGCTTGCCGACGTCCGGTTTCTGCTGGTCGTCCTCGTAGATGACTTCGACCGGCATGCCGCCCATCTTGCGCCCGAGATGATCGAGCGCGAGCTCGAACGAGTTGCGCATGTCGTTGCCGATCGCCGCGGTCGGGCCGCTGAACGTGCTGATGAAGCCGATCTTGACGCTTTTCTGCGCCATGGCCGGTCCCACCGCGAGCGCGAGCACCGCGCCGGCAATGATTGCCTTTGTCATTTTCTGTCTCCCAGGTCAGTCATTGGCGATAGCGTTCATTGCGCGGGATCCTCGGCCCGCAGCTTAAAGCGTTGAATCTTGCCGGTCGCCGTCTTCGGCAGCTCGCGGCGGAACTCGATCCACCGCGGATATTTGTAGGGTGCGAGCTTGGTACGCACATGCTCCTGCAGCACGCGCGCCATGTCGTCGTTTGCCTTCTCGTGCGACTTGAGGACGACGAAGGCTTTTGGCTTGATCAGCCGCTCACCGTCGTTCCAGCCGACGACGGCGGCCTCCAGCACATCGGGATGGGTCAGGAGTGCACCCTCGACCTCGAACGGCGAGACGTAGAGGCCCGACACTTTCAGCATGTCGTCGCGGCGGCCGCAGTAGACATAGTAGCCGTCGTCGTCCTGGAGATATTTGTCGCCCGAGCGCGTCCACTCGCCGATGAAGGTCGTTCGCGACTGCGCTCGATTGTTCCAGTACATGATGGCGCTGGTCGGCCCGCGCACCAGCAATTCGCCCATCTCGCCTTGCTTTACCGGCACGCCGTCATCGCCGACGAGCTTGATGTCGTAGCCCGGCACCGGCATGCCGGTGGTGCCGTATTTCACCTCGCCCGGCCGGCCGGAGAGGAAGATGTGCAGCATCTCGGTAGAGCCGAGGCCATCGAGGATGTCGCAGCCATAGCGTTCGACCCAGCGTCGGCCGACGTCGGTCGGCAGCGCTTCGCCGGCCGAGACGCAGCGGCGCAGCTTGACCTGGGCGCGCGACGGCGCCGACGGGCTCGCCAAAAACGCGGCATAGAACGTCGGCACGCCGTAGAACACGGTGATGGGATGCTTGGTCAGGAGCGCCGCGACCGAATCCGGGGTCGGGCGCTCGGGCATCAGCACCGTGGTGGCGCCGACCGACATCGGGAAGGTCAGCGCATTGCCAAGACCATAGGCGAAGAACAGCTTGGCCACCGAATAGACGAGGTCGTTCTCGTTGAGCCCGAGGATCGGGCCGGCGTAGAGGTCGTCGGTCAGCTTGAGGCTCGCCTGCACATGCACCGCGCCCTTGGGCTTGCCGGTCGAGCCCGAGGTATAGAGCCAGAACGCGATATCGTCGCGCGTCGTCGGCGCGGTCGGCGGTTCGGGGCTCGCTTCTTGCGACGTCGCTTCGTGCAACAGATCTTCGAAGCGTTGATGGCCAAGCGCGTCGTCGCCTGACACGATCACGTGCTCGAGATCGGGACAGGCGGAGACGAGCGCGGCGAACTTCGGATAGAGCGCTTGCGATACGAGGAGCACCTTCGCCCGGCTGTCGTTGAGGATGAAACGATAGTCGTCCTCGATGAGCAGCGTGTTGACCGGGATGGCGATGATACCGGCCTTGATGGCGCCGAGGAACGCGGTCGGCCAATCAATCGTGTCGAGCAGGCAGATGAGGATGCGTTCTTCACGCCGGATGCCCAGCCGGCGCAGCACATGGGCGAACCGAGCGACGCGGTCGGCGAGCTGGCCGTAGGTCCAGCTTCCCCGCGGATCGATGAAGGCCGGCTTGCCGGCGCGTCCGGCCGCCAGGTTACGGGCCAGGATATCGGCGGCGAAATTGTACTCGCGCGGGATCGCGTCGGCCGGCTGTCCGTCCGCCGCGGGGGCCGGCGCAGCAACGCCGGGCGCGACAACGCTGGTGGCGACGCTCATGGCCGTTCCGCTTCCCCCCGGAATCCGTCTCATGCGGATGTTTGCGGCCCGGCGGAGGCACGCGAGCCGTCCGTCCGCCGGAATTGCCAGCCATTATGCAGAGCGGTCTTGGCAGCCGCAATGCGTTTATGCCGCGGCAAATCTACGACGTAGCGATGGCGTCGATCCCACCCGACCGACGCCGGGGATCGAAATCTTGTGTCGCGCGTTGTTCGTTCGGCACGGCTTTTGTCACAACGGATCAAGACACCGTGAGTCGCGCTAATTCGGTCACCGTCTCGTCTGGTGGGCGTGAAACAAGTCACCATCTCGTCTCGTGGGCGTGAAACTATCAATGCCCAATGTTCGTAGATGTCATGGCCCGACCGATGCTGGGGCCGCGGAGGTCGAGATGCCAAGGCCGATTCCGGTTACCAACAATGATGCTCGCGCCCCCTCCGCCGCC
>Ga0307472_100000088_pt1 | contig 26402 bp, 24 predicted proteins | sample atmos_gasesAM5C__2_FD_204582 | JGI IMG/M metagenome (GOLD analysis project Ga0307472, IMG submission 204582) | Hardwood forest soil microbial communities from Morgan-Monroe State Forest, Indiana, United States - atmos_gasesAM5C_05 | ecosystem: Environmental > Terrestrial > Soil > Temperate...
CTGATCCTTTTGGCTGTACTCAATTAAACCTAGACAGGGCAGTGTTTTCCTTGAATCAGCGCTCTCGAACGAATTTAGCCGTTGAAACACCTGCAGATTGGACTTCGGGCCGGTGTTGCGTCGACCCATTGAGACCACCCCGCTTCTCACTAGCAATCCCGGACCGTCGTCCACCGCCTGCTGTACCGTTAACCGGAAACTGACCCGCCACGGGGCCATAGATAGGGCCAACATTAGGCACAGCACGCCCTAACCGGCTATTCCTCAATCGCTCATCGCGAGCGCTTCTAGCTTCACGAGCTAGTTCTCGCATGTAGCTCACCTCTTTAGAGGTGAGGATTTTCAGACCTGCTATGCGGTTCTCCGGCGAGACATGAGCTTTGCCTCCACGGTCACGGTTCCCATTTTGAACCTCGTTTTCCACAGGTCTGCGTAGTTCTACGGATATACAGGCACCCGAATCCACGCTACCATTGCCCGTTTTTATATGACGACGAACGCCACACAATCGGCCGCGACTCTGGGTTTCCAGGACGGGAGGGGACTCTTTCCTCGCCGGAAGCCGACGCCGACAATGGGTTTGGCGGCGTCTTCTAGCTTCCAGGATCGAGCCTCGAGCCTCCACATTCTAATCGCGAATGCGCGATTAGAATTCAACGTAAGTCATAGCAAACAAAACCTACTGAAAATTTCTAATCGCGAACGGATTGCGATTTTTCATCCGCGTTTTCACAAACTGGCGCAAAAACGGCGGCGGGCTACAAGCCGTCCGCCGAAGGTACAACCTCGCTTCCACCCGCTGTGTTCCAGCTTCCAACCTCGAGCCTCCAGCCTCCAGAACCTAATCGCAAATCCGGAATTAGAATTTCGACTAACTTATAGAAAACTCAGCCCACTAAAAATTTCTAATCGCAAATATATTGCGATTTTTTATCTCGCACCGGCTGCCAAGTTGCTCACTCGCACCATTGCAAGGAGGGTCGTTCCCGCAGGCACCTTCGTCCCGAAACGCCGAGGAGAATACGCGCGTCGCTCAAGATCCGCGCAGAGCGGCCAGGAGCGCCGAGCCATTCGGGCTGCCCAGGCCGGTGCAGGCGTCCCAGCCGCGGCCCGCGGAGTAGGTTCCATTGTTTCCGGCAGTGATGTCGTGAAACGTGGCTTCAGCTTTAGCGGAATACAAGAGCGGATTGACGTACCCTACGTTCGCTCCGAGCGATTGATTGATGAGCGCGAAAAGGCCCGCCCAAAGCGGCGCGACCGCGCTCGTTCCGCCAATCACCGATTGCTGTCCGTCAACGACGACGTTGTAGCCGGTCGCAGGATCAGCGTCGCCCGCCACGTCGGGAACTCCTCGTCCTACGAACCCGTTCGGAGCTTTCGGCACATTTGCGCTCTGCTGGAAACTTGGCAGCGCGAAGACCTGGCTCACGCCGCCGCCCGTCGCGCCCTCGTTCGCCGAAAGCTCGTTCCATGTTTGCTCGCTGCTGATCGAAGCGCCGGAAATCGTCAATTTCGTTCCGCCGCAACCGACAAGGAAAGGACTCGACGCGGGAAAATCGACTGTAGGATTTCCGCTTGCGCTTCCGTCGGACGAGCCGTTATCGCCGGACGCGGCGAGCACTGTGATGCCCATCGTCGAAGCGTCTTGGCAGGCGGAGTTGAGCGCGTCGCGCGATTGCGCCGTCCAGGAATCTTCCGGGCCGCCCCAGCTGATGGAAATAATGGACGGCTTCAGCGTCGCGTCGTGCACGGCCGTGGTGACGGCGTCGATGAAGCCTTGATCTGTATTCGGCGCGAAATATACGGCGATTTGTGCTGCTGGCGCGACGGCTCCTGCGACCTCGATGTCGAGCTCCACTTCGCCATCGGGTCCGCTTGCGTCGCCCGTCGGAGAATTTTTCGCGCCGTCAACGGAAACCGCGGTGACCTTCGGAGCGGAAATTCCCAGGCTGCTGAAAAACTGAGTGAGATCGGATGCATTGTATCCGCCGCCGAGTTCAATCAGCGCAACGCATTGGCCAGCGCCGGCTGCGCCCGACGGAAAACCGTAGGCCTTCGCAACTTGAAGCGGCGAATAGGAAACATCCGTGGCGCGAGCTTGGACGCTGGGATTTTTCTTGCGCAGACGGAAATGCGGCTTGGCTTGGGGGCGGTTGTCGAGGCCGAGAACACCCTCGATGATGCCATCGAGGTCAGTGGGAATCGTCAGCGCGCCGGTGCGGCAGCGATACGAGCCGGAAGCGTGGTCGTAGCGCCGAAGGCTCACGCCGAATGCGTCGTTGAACGCTTGAACGGTGCCGGTGAGCTTTACGGTGCGGCTTGAGGGATCTTCACTCGCGACTTTCAGACCATATTGCGCGGCGAACGCGCGAATCTTTTCGATGTCTTGCGCCGATGCGCCATGCTGTTTGGCGAATTCTTCGCGCGTGAGATATTTTCGTTCGCGAGGCAGGCGGGAAGCCATTTGATCGACAGCAGCCAAATCGCCGGATTTCGATCCGCGGCGCAAGAGGACACTCACTTCGATCTGCTGATTCGGATCCGCGGGCCCTACATCTTTTCCGCCGGGGAGCGCGGCCCGCGCGCTCCCTTTGAGTTCCACCCGATCCTGTCGTGTTGCCATGGCACGCCTCCACCAGAATTGACCGGGCAGAAAAGTATAACGCGGACAAGAGAGCGTGGCGGAACCAAACGCTAAGAAATGACGTGTGAGATTCTTCGCCCGCTCAGAATGACAGAGCGTGTTTTCGGGCTATTTGTGCGATGGTTTTAGTGCGACGAATCCGAATATTTCACCGAGCAGCCGTAGGGACGCGTCGCAGGCGTCGCGACCGGCTTGCCCGCCATGGCCTGCTCGAGCGCAAGCGAGACGTAATTCGTCGCGCCAGGAACGTCCGCCAGATCGGTTGTCGGTTTGTCGTCAATCGCGCCATCGTAGATCACGACGCCCTGGGGATTGATCACCACCATTTGCGGCGACGTCTTCGCGTCGTACATATGGCCGATCTCGCCGCTCGGGTCGAGCAGCGCAGCGGTCGGCGCGGCCTGCATCTTTGCCAGATACGCGTTCTCATCGCTCGCCGTCACGAATCCCTGCTTGCCCGGCGCCGAGGACAGAACCGTGAACCAGGCGACGCCCTGGCTCGTCCACTGCTTTTGCAGCTTCTGCATGTTGCCGCTGTTGTACTGCTTGCCCACGTAAGGGCAGCCGTTGTTGTGCCACTCGAGGACCACATACTTTCCGCGATAGTCGGCGAGCTTGTAGGTTTTGCCGTCGCTGGCGGTGGCCGTAAAGGCAGGCGCCGGCTCGCCCACTTTTGCCGCTGCGAGAAGCAGCGGAGCCGTGCACAGTATCAGGCCCAGTATCAGACCAATGAGCATCGAGTAAAAAGTTGAGCGCTTCATTTCCGTCGTTCCTCCTTCAGAAATTGTACTGCGCGAAATTCAATTCCGGGCTGATTGCGCATTTACCCCGCGCCTTTCGTGCTTGCCGCGACAGGCTTGCCGACGGGCATATCGATCGAGTAGGCCCGCTCGCCTGAAAGCACAAGCACTCCCTTCAAGCGCGCGATCGGTTTCAGAAGCTGGTCCGACTTCCGCAGCGTGAGACTGAAACCGGAGGCCGTGGGCACAAGCGTTTGCGGACCCGCGTTGGAAACCTGTGACTCGTCGAGCGGAAAGAAAATAGCGTATCTAATTCGGCGACCGAGTTTCCCCGTCAGCACGAAAGAGTCGGTCGTTTCGGACAAGCCGAATTTCCAGTTTGCCGGCGCCGCTCGCGGCAAAGCTTTGCGTGCAGCCGCGAACAAATCAGCGCTCTTTGCATTCAGCGGGGATGTCTGTGGTTTTACGGGCAGCGTGAGCGAAACTTGCGCTTTTCCCGGGATGCACATTTCGCGGCAAACGAGCACCTTAACCTCCGCAGCGATCTGAACTGGCCCTTGCGCCGCCAGGTTCGCTTCCGCACTCATCGGTACGATCAACATCACCGCATCCTCGTAACCGTAATCTACGATGCTCGCCGTCCCAAGCCGCCGCGGCACGGGCCATTCGATATCCCCGGCCGTTATGCCCGCCGGCAAGTCCCATGTCACACGCGGCGGCTCGCCTGAATCGCCGGGATTCACCCAGTATACGTGCCAGCCCTTCTCGAGCTCGAACTGCAAAGCGACATTGAACGGATGTCCCGCCGCGATCCACTGCTTTTCGGCGACAAGTTCCAACGTCCCGTGCGGGATGGGCGCGCCTGCGGCTTCCGCGTGGCGCGCACACAGCGCCAAGGCGGCAGCGGACAAAACAAGCGCCCAGGGAAAAATGGCGGGCGGTTTATGCCATGACATATTTCTTTAGACGCGTAAACCGTCCAGCTTGGTTCTGTCATCTAACCGTTCGGCCAAGTTTTCAGTTTCACCGACAGATATTTGACGAACGAATGTGCATCGTGAGCGGACTTAATGACATCCGATGGCGCGGTCTCGCTACGTTCCCAAAGGAGCGAGGACGGCGAGTGGACTTACTTAGGGAATCTATCGTCTCAGGAGCCAGCAAATGGTAAAAGTCGGACTATTCGTAAGACTGGAAGCGAAATCCGGAAAAGAAAATGACGTGGCAAAATTCCTCGAAGCCGGCCTGGGCATGGCCAATCAGGAAGCGACGACTCCCGTGTGGTTCGCGCTGCGGCTGAGTCCCACGGTTTTTGGAATCTTCGATGCCTTCAACGACGAAAGCGGGCGAGCGGCCCACTTGAACGGGCCGATTGCAAAAGCGCTGATGGCCAAGGCAGGCGAGCTACTCTCGAAGCCACCCGCAATCGAGCGCGTCGATGTTCTGGGTGTGAAACTTCCCGCAAAATAGTTCGGTTTTCTGCGAATGATTCTGCCGGTATAGGCGCCACGGCTTGCGCGTTACTCGACCGGCGGAACGTAAATGCTGGCGAAAAATTTCGGCTCGCCGTAGTCGCGAACCAGATCTTTGAGCGCGACCACTTTCGATTGCATCTTGTAATCCGGCATGCCATCGGTCCAAATGAGCGTCACGCGATGATCCGCAGGATACGCTTGCAGCAGAAATTTGGCCGTCAAGTCGACCCGAGGCACGTCTTGCGGAAGGCGAGCGGCTTCGATTTGGCAGACGAGAAGAGCCAAGCGATTCGTGAAACGGCCGTGCTGAAGATGCGTCAACGGCAGAACGATTTGCAGTCCCAACGAAAAATCAAACCGGATTTCGGCCAGAGCCTGACTCAAGAAGCTCACGCCATCAATCACCCGCACTTCGACCTGCTCTTTTGGCGCCCACAATCGTATTAAATTCGTGGTGTCCTCGAGGATCGCGGGGCTACCCGGCACGGCATAGATCACTTCGCCGCGAAGCGAAGCTTCTTTCAACAACGCAGACGCCATGAACTCGTAAATGTCTTCGGGCTTCGGCCACTTAGTCGTGTACAGCAGGTCAAAGCTGATCAATTGTTTGCCGAGGGCGCGAAGCCAGTCGTAAACAGGATGCGAGCCCAGCCGAAAAAAAATCTTGTCGGCGCGGATGAGTTCCGCCTCCGCCTCTTTTGTCAAACAGGAGACGGGTCCCGGGCCAATTCCAACTACCGTGATTCTTGGCATCTGTACTTTAAGACGTCCGTTTAATGATGATGGCGGTCAGATCGTCCTGCTGCGTCGTACCACCTGAAAACTCAACGACAGCGCGATACAGATTCGAAATGATTTCGCTTGGTGGTTTTTCTCTCGATGCGCGAATTCTTTCCTCCATTCGCGTGGCGCCGAACTGCTCGCCTTGCGCGTTGGCCCACTCGAAAAATCCGTCCGTCGCGAGGACGATCATGTCGCCGCGATCGAGATCAAGGCACAGTGGCGGGTCAGAATCGAAACTGGCCGAAATGCCGAGCGGCAGGCCCTGCGCTTCCATCTTCTCGAAACAATCGTGCTTCAGCAGATACAAAAACAATGGCCCATGTCCGGCCGAAAGCAATTCCACCCGCGGGCTTCCAGGGGCGCAGATGGCTGCCACGAAAGTGACGAAGCGCCCTTCTTTTAAATCGGCAGCGAGCGCGGCGTTGATTTTTTCCATCGCTGGGAAGAGCCCGTTTTCTCCACTGAAGTTAGCTCTCGCATAAGCGCGACACACGGCTGCGAGCAGAGCGGGGCCGATTCCGTGGCCGGTAACGTCCGCTAAAGCCACCAAGACTTTTCCTTCTGAGAGAGGCTGCCAATCGAAGTAGTCTCCGCCAGTTTGATCGGCTGGCTGATTCCAAGCGGCAATCTCGAATCCTTCGACGACAGGCATCGAGGTGGGAAGCAAGGATTGTTGAATCGAACGCGCGACGTCAAGGTCGTGCTCCAACCGTTCCATTTGGTGCTTGGTCTCGGCCTCATGAAGCGCCGCTTCGACTTGCTTCCGAATTTCTCTTGCAACCGCGCCAGCGACAAATCCCGCGACCACCAGTGTGATTGCATAGACTGTGACGGTCTTGTTCGGCGCCATCACCGATTCGGCTACGGAGAAAGAAGGCCTCCAACCGACGTACAGCGCAGCAGCGAGATAGCTCACTGCCGCAACGAATCCTGAAAGCTGGCTCGCGGCCGGGTTCAAATGGAGCGTCGAGAGAGTAATGAAAATGAAAAACACGAGGGTGGCCGGGTTCGCCAGCGGCTTATAGGCAGGCTCGAGCGAGTTGCCAGAAAGAAACGCGATGAACAGTGCGGGTAGCGAAGTTTCTAAAAGAATACTGGCGATCCACGTTGCGGCAGGCAATGGTCGACCAGCCTGAATCGCGCGGTCTACGGCGCGCAACATCAGCCACTCGTATGCGACGACCGGAGCTAGAGATGCCGCCATGATCATCCACAGGTGGATGTTCCCGCTATTGTGGTAAAGGGCCGTGCGGAAGGTTCGCACTCCGAACACTACGCCGATCACCGCGAGCAAAATCAAAATGCGGAGGCGTTCGCTCTTGAGCCGTGCCTGCTGAAAGGCGGTCGATTTGTCGCAGTAATCGTTCATCGGGCAGGCGGGGCAAAGCATAGCTCTGACCTGCTTGGTTTGCTACAGTCTTCAGGATTCGGAGGTAATGCCGAAATCGCAAACTCATTTCAGAATGTCGCGCCGCATCACGGCCGCGCGAATCTTGTGATCCATGCCGCGTTCGCGGCTGCTGGAATCGTCACCGTGCTGCTTGGGCCGATTCTGCCGATTCTCATCAGCCGGTGGTCGCTCAGCGACGAGCAGGCCGGACTTTTTTTTACGACTCAATTTTGCGGGCAACTTGCAGGCTGCCTTTCGACGGGCGTGCTGATTCCGATTCGACGCCGGGGCTACAGGCTCACGTTTGCGATTGGGTTCGCGCTCATTGCGCTCGGCGTGGCCGCACTCGGCCTGGGCGATGCGCGCATCGGGCTCGTAGGAACGGCGCTGTACGGTTACGGCCTCGGCCTTGCGCTCACGGGCGGTAATTTGTGGGTGGCGGAAATTTTTCCGCAGAGACGCGCGACAGCGGTGAGCATTCTCAACGTCACATGGACAATCGGCGCGATCGCTTGCGGGCCACTTGTAATGCTGGCTGAGGACCTACATATGCTGGCGAAATTCCTTGTGGGAGTCGCTCTGTTTCACGCGATCTGCGCGCTACTGATCGGCGCGTGGGAAATCGAGCCGCTCGAATATGCGCCCGACGAGAGCGCTGCCGGCCCTGGTGCGCCGCGACCTCGTCTAATCGGAGCCGCAGCGCTTGCGCTGGGCGCGCTGTTTTTTCTGTACGTAGGCACCGAGAGCGCTGTTGGTGGATGGGTGGCGGCGTATGCGAATCGGGTCGAGTCTATTTCCGCGACGATGTCCGCGCTTACGCCGGCTTTTTTCTGGTGCGGGCTGATGACCGGACGAGCGCTGGCACCCGCTGCGCTTCGCGCTCTCGCGACGCGCAAAGATGGAGAGAAAATTCTGACGGGATGCGGGCTGAGTCTCGCGGCGCTGGCGAGCAGCGCTTTGCTTTTTGCTACAACCTATCGAGCAGCTCTGGCATGCGCGACGTTCGCCGGTCTTGGCCTTGCGTGCGTGTACCCCATACTTGTGGGGTGGCTCGTTCGAATTTACGGAGCGAACGCGCGGCGATTCGGCAGCATTGTTTTTGCGACTGGCAGCCTCGGAGGCGCCACGCTTCCGTGGCTGGTCGGCGCCGTGTCGACTCATATGAGCGCGCTTCGCATGGGACTCGTGGTTCCGATTGCGGCTTGCATAGCGATGCTATTGGTGAACGGATTTTTTCCAGAACGGCGCGAGGCCTAGCGCCGGCCGAAGTTCAGGAGCCCCTCGGCGTAGAGCGCGCCTTCCGCGGTTTCTTCGTGCTTGAAATACGTAAACACATCTCCGGATGGCACCAGGTTCTTGACTCTTTCGGTGATTTCAGCGCGAGCCTTGACCGAATAGCTTTCGTTGCGAAGGCGCAGATAGGAAAAATCTGCGGTCGATACTTGCGGCGTCACGATGTCTTCGCTTTCGGCCTGGCAGAGCGCGGCATTCGCTTTGCGAAGCGCGGCGAAAACCTCCTCGTTAAACCAGGACACGTGCCGGAACTCGAATGCTGCGCAGATCTGTTTCGGCAGACCTGCGAGAAAATCTTCGAGCAGATTCAGGTCGAGCTTCAGATGTGGCGGCAACTGGAAAAGCACGGGTCCTAACTTGTTTGCCTTTCGCATGGGCTCAAGGGCCCCAAAAAAATCCGATGTCTGGCCGGCTGCGTCGCGAAGGCGCATGAAGTGCGTGATCCGCTGGTGCGCTTTGAAGGCAAATTTGAAACCATCGGGAGTCGCCTCGATCCAACCCTGGAGCAGCTTTTGCGAGGGAAAGCGACGAAACGTATAGTTCACCTCGACCGAGTTCAGCCGCGTGGAGTAGTGGCTCAGGAACTTGGCGGCAGGCAACTTTGCCGGATAGAAGTCCGGTTTCCAGCTGGCGTATGCCCATCCCGAAGTGCCCGCGTAAACCTGTCCCATAGCCGCAAGTGTACTGCGACTTGGGTTCCAATCGCTGCAATCACAATTTCGCTTCACGCACTGCGAGGGGCCGCAGCCTTCTTCGTGGCCGACGGACGGACGGGGCCGGTACCAGCTCCCGTGCGCTCAATAGCCGCCGCAATTTCTTCGAGGTCTTTATCAGTCAGCTGCAGCGAGGCTGCTCCGACCCAGCCATCGACTTGCGCCGGAGTTCGCGCACCTACGATTGCGCCGGTCACGCCGGGCCAGGCGAGGGTCCAGGCAATTGCCACGGACGAAACCGAAGTGTTGTGCCGCTGTGCAATCGGCCGCAGCGAGTCTCGCAGGGCCAGATTGCGGCTGAGATTCGGCTCCTGAAAGTAAGGCGAGCGCCGTCGCCAATCATCGGGCGCAAGATTTGCGATTCGTTCGCGAGAAAAACTGTCCGTCAGTAAACCGGATTGCATCGGACTGTAGCAAATCACGCCGGTGTTATGGGTTGCGCACCAGGGAATCTCGTTGGCGGCGACCGAGCGATTGATCAGCGAAAAAGGCGGCTGCAACGAATCAACGTGCCGGATCTTTTCGCAGCGCTCGAGCAGATTCACGTCGAAATTCGATACGCCGCCCGCGCGCACTTTGCCTTCCTCGGTCAGTTTTACCATCGTGGCCCAAGAATCTTCGATGGGCGTGCCGGTTTCGTCCGGCCAATGAAACTGATACAGATCGATTCGTTCCACACCCAGGCGGCGCAGCGAGGCTTCGCATTCGCGCCGTATGGAATCGGGCTTCAAGGTTCGCTCCGGCTCAGCCATGGGATCCTTTCCGAACGCCATCCCGCACTTGGTGAAAATAAGAGGACGCCGCGGTTGCGGAATATCGCGCAGAAGCCGGCCGACAACTTCTTCCGAATGGCCAAGCCCGTAAATCGCGGCGGTATCAATCCAGTTGATTCCCAAATCGACCGCGTGCCGCATCGTTGCGATAGACTCGGCGTCGTCTTGAGGGCCCCAGCCGTAGGACCAGCCGCCTCCGCCAACTGCCCAGGAACCGAATCCGACTGTGGTGATTTCAAATCCACTCGAACCAAGATAACGTTTCGTCAATGCCATCACGAATCTCCTTTACATTCGCAAGTGTCAAATCGATGCGGGCTGATTCTCAGCCCAAGTTATTCCCGATCGTAGACCCTTCATCGGGCACTTCAATACCTACCTGAAGTAAGATTATTCTGAAGGCCGAAGGGTGGCAAGAAATTCGCCATGAAAAGACTATTCGCAGTTGCATGCATGCTGTCGATTGCTTCTGTGGCCGGTGCGCAAACGAGCGCTGTGATCGTTTTCAAAGGCGCTCAGCTTATCGACGGGACCGGCGCGCCGCCGATCAAGAAAAGCGTTCTGGTGATCGAGGGCGACCGGATCACGGCTGTTGGCAAGGAAGGCAAGGTTCATTATCCGAAGAATGCGCGCGTGATCGAACTCGAAGGCCGCACGATCATGCCGGGGATTATCAATGCGCACGGGCATCTCGGGCTTGTTGTCGGAACGCAAAACAGGGCGGACGGCTACGCGCGCGAGAATGTGGAGAACGCGCTTGTTCAATACGAGCAATATGGCGTCACGTCGATGATGTCGCTGGGGCTGAATCGCGATCTCGTCTACGAGTTGCGCGATGAGCAGCGCCGGGGGACGTTTCCGGGCGCCGCGATTTTTACGGCCGGGCGCGGCTTCGGAGTTGAGAGCGGCGCGCCTCCGATTCCTGTGGCGCAGGATCAGGTGTACAGACCGCGATCGCCGGATGAAGCGCGGGCGCAGGTTCGCGAGATGGCCCAGCATCATCCGGACATCGTCAAGCTCTGGCTCGACGACATGTATGGGAAATATCCGAAAATGGATCCGGCAATCTACAAAGCGGTGATTGAAGAATCGCACCGGCTAGGACTGCGCGTTGCAGCGCACGTTTTTTATCTCGCCGATGCGAAAGCGCTGATCGCGGATGGTGTGGACGTGCTTGCGCACAGCATTCGCGACTTGCCCGTCGATGACGAAGTGATCGGGATGATGAAATCACATTCTGTTCTTTATATTCCCACGCTGATGGTGGATGAATCGGCGTTCGTGTTCGCGGAAAATCCGGACGTGATGCAAGACCAGTTCTTTAAGCTCTCCGTCAGTCCAGAACTCTTGCAACAGTTCGAAAGCGCGGAATATCGCGCAAAGGTCGAGAACGATCCCAATCTCACCAAGGTGAAAGCCGCATTCGCAATGGGGCAAAAAAATCTGAAGACGCTGGAAGATGCGGGGGTTCGCGTCACATTCGGAACCGACTCAGGCGCGAATCCGGCTCGCATTCCGGGCTGGGCGGAACATCACGAACTCGATCTGATGGTTCGCGCCGGACTCACGCCGATGCAGGTGATTGTTGCAGCCACGAAAGGGAGCGCCGCTGTGGTGGGATCGGCCGACATCGGAACGCTCGAAGCTGGAAAGCGCGCCGATTTCCTTGTGCTTGCGGGAAGTCCGCTGGACCGAATCAGCAACACCCGGCAAATGCTTACAATCTGGCACGACGGCAAGGAAGTAAAACCGCGTGCAGGTGCGCCGTCGCTCCGAGCGGAGTAAGATGATGGCCGGACGCTTCGAAATCGGTTTAAATTCCGCAAACTTGGAACCTGCCTTAGACTGAGACGGATGTTTCAGTCTAAGCCATACGAGCACTCATTCGACCGGCCGACTGGCATCGAGCGGCTGCAGTCCGGTGTGAGCTGGCTGCTTGGGCCAGAACCGATCAGCGAGAAGCGTCCCGGCCATCTGTGGCCGCGATGGATTTTCCTTCGCGCACTTGGACTGATCTATTTTTCCGCATTTTATTCACTTCTATTTCAAGTGAAGGGCCTGATCGGCACGAACGGACTGCTCCCGGGCGCCGATTATCTTAAGGCGATCACGTCCGCGGTTCCGGGAGTGCTGCGATTCTGGTATGCGCCGACGCTACTGTGGATTAGTCCCAGCAATCGCATGCTGATGGCAATCTGCTGGATCGGGCTGATCGCTTCGGTGATTCTAGTTTTCAACGTGTGGCCGCGGGGAATGCTCCTTGTTTGTTTCGTCTGTTATCTGTCGTTTGTGGCCGCTGCGCAGGATTTTTCCGGGTACCAATCGGATGGGATGCTACTCGAAGCGGGTTTTATATCGCTGTTTTTTGCGCCCCCGGGATTCTGGCCGGGATTGGGGCGAAGCAATCCATCCTCGCGCGCGAGTATGTTTTTGTTGCAATGGGAGTGGTTCCGGATCTATTTCGAATCGGGCGTGGCGAAAATCCGGAGCGGCGATCCCACGTGGCGCAACTTCACGGCGATGGACAACTACTATCAGAATGGTCCGCTGCCCACATGGATCGGCTGGTACGTGCAGCATTTTCCGCATTGGTTCCATACGGGAACAGTTACGCTCACGCTTGGGGTTGAGCTTGTGCTGGTGTGGATGCTTTTTCTCCCGCGGAGATTCCGGATTATTTGCTTTTGCATTGTGACGCCATTCGAGATCGGAATCATTCTGACGGCGAACTACACGTTCCTGAATTATATCGTTCTATCGCTTGGATTCCTGCTGCTTGATGATCGATTCGTCGAATGGATTTTGCCCCAAAAGGTGCGCGATCTTTTCAAAACCAGCGCAAGCTTTGGGACTGGAAGCGAAGCGGTTGCGGGCATAGTGGAGAAGCGCGAAAACTGGCGCACGGTGTGGCGCGAGCGGCTGCGTCCGCTTCGAATGGCGATTGCCGGTGCTCTGCTCGGCGTGGTTTTCTATGCGACCACGGCGCAGCTCATCTGGATGTTTCTGCCAACGCTGCCTCTGCCGATGGCGCCCATATCGGCGCTCGAGCCTTTTCGCATTGCGAATCGTTATGGCTTGTTCGCGGTGATGACGCCCGAGCGGCTGGAAATCGAATTTCAAGGCTCGAGCGACGGGAAAACGTGGATTCCATATCCCTTTCGTTACAAGCCGCAGGACTTGAAAAAGGCGCCGGGAATTTACGCGCCGTACCAGCCGCGCTTCGACTGGAACTTGTGGTTCGCATCGCTGGGCGGCTGGCGTGAGAATCGATTCGTGCTCTGGACCGAGGAACGGCTGCTTCAGAACGATGCTGACGTGCTGGATCTATTTGCCGACAATCCGTTTGCAGGCAGGCCGCAGCCGATCGCGGTTCGCGCCGTCATCTATCAATATTGGTTCACGGACAAGAAAACGAAGCGCGAAACGGGCAATTGGTGGCGGCGCGAATTGCTAGGCGCTTACGCGCCTGCTCTCGAACGCCAACCGGATGGCAGGATTGGTATTGTAGATTTGCCGATCGCGCGCGACTCGCAGGACTAGCCTTCCTTGGCAAATTTTGATAATCGTCGCGCGATTGATGTGCCGGCCGCGGCCTGCGAACCGATTGTGCGCCGGCACCTCGATCTTCCTCAACGAACACGCTTTGAACGCCGCGCGAATTCCGTTAGCCTGTGCGTGGCGTCTTTCGCCCATCATGAAACATCCTCGCAAATATAAAGGGCCGAAGGATTCGGAGAAGGAATCGAATCCGAGTCACGTGACCGAAGAGCAGGTGATTGGGTACCTCTCGTCGATCTCGCGCCCGGAAAGCATCCGGCAAATCGCGCATGGGATGGAGCTACAGCATCACGGCCGCCGTTTTTTGCCGCGAATCATTCAGTATCTGAAGAGCCGGGGTGACGTGGAAGAAATTCGCGGCGGGCAATATCGGCTCGCGGAAAGTAAACAGTCGGCACGGGCGGCGGCGAAGCGAGGAAAGTCCGCAGCAGCCGAGGGCCAGAAGCGTGCGGATGGGGATTCCGTTTCAGCTGCTGGGGCTGGCGCGGCCCGTCGAAGCGCCGATCCGAATTTGGTTTCCGGACGAATCGTGGCGCACCGCGATGGATACGGTTTCCTGGTGCCCGATAAGCCGATTCCGCGCGTCGAAGGTGATCTCTTCATCGGCCGCGATTCCATGGCGGACGCGATGCACGGCGATCGGGTGCTGGCGCGTGTCGAGAGACGAAAAGCGGACGGCCGCGCGGAAGGCCGCGTCGTGCAGATTCTCGAGCGCGAGAACCCCACAGTGGTTGGGCTTTTCCGCTACGGTCCGCATGGGAACGTAGTGCTGCCGTATGACACGCGAATTCAACACGAAGTGTCGATCCCTCCGGGCGACGAGTTGACTCCAGAGTTGCGCGAGAAAGTGGGGGCGACGCAGGCGGGAAGCAGCGCAGCAGCGAGCCATCGGCGATTGCGGTTGCCGGAGCTGGATGGCGCGGTGGTGAACGTGGAAATCACGCGCTATCCGAAGGGCGGCCTCGCGCCGGCCGGCCGCGTGATTGAAATCCTTGGCCGGCCGGGTGACATCGGCGTCGACGTTGAAATCATCATCCGGAAGCATCATCTGCCGCATATTTTCCCCGCGGAAGTGATCGCGGAAGCCCAATCCACGCCGCAGGGCGTATCTGACGTTGATTTGCGGGGCCGCCGCGACTTCCGCGACCTGCCGATCGTTACGATCGATGGCGAGACAGCGCGCGATTTTGACGATGCCGTTCATGTGACCGAGCTCTCGAGCGAGCGCTACGAGCTGCAGGTGCATATTGCAGACGTGGCTCACTACGTTGCGCGCAATTCGCCCCTCGATCGCGAAGCGCACCTGCGCGGGACTTCTGTCTATTTTCCGAATCGCGCGGTGCCGATGCTGCCGGAGGAACTTTCGAATGGTATCTGTTCGCTGAATCCGAAAGTAGACCGTCTGGTGATGAGCGCGATTATGGAAATCGACGCGAGCGGAAACACGGTGCGCGCCGATTTCACTTCGGGCGTGATTCGTTCTGTTGAGCGGATGACGTACACCAATGTGCACAAGATTCTCGAGGGCGATGCGGAAATGAACGAACGCTACGCGCCTCTCGTCGGGAATTTCAGGCGCATGAAAGAACTGGCGCTGCTGCTGAATAAGAAACGCGTCGCACGAGGGTCGATCGATTTCGATCTTCCCGAACCGATTATCGAGTTCGACGAGCAGGGGCGGATGCTGAGCATTGTTCGCAGCGTGCGGAATATCGCGCACCGGATCATCGAGGAGTTCATGCTGGCCGCAAATGAGGCGGTGGCGCAGTACCTTGAACGGCGCGGCGTTGCGTCGCTGCATCGCGTGCATGAAAAACCCGATCCGAAGAAAGTGATCGAGTTCGAAGAGCTGGCGCATGCGTTTGGCTATTCGTTGGGAGTCGAAGATCTTGTCGAGCGCCGTATCGCGGTGCGGCATGGGCGCGTGCAGCCAGCTGCGCGAGGCCGCGGAGCGGGTGGCGCAGGACGAGGTCGCACGCGTCCGATGAGCGTGACGATGCCGGCGGCCGAGGAAGTGGATATTCGTCCGCAGCACTATCAGCGGCTGACGGAAAAAATTGCTGGGAAGCCCGAGGAGCGAATTCTTTCTTACCTGATGCTGCGTTCACTCAAGCAGGCGCGTTACGCCGTGGAAGCGCTCGGCCACTTCGCGCTGGCGACGAAGGAGTATACGCACTTCACTTCGCCGATTCGCCGTTATCCGGACCTGATCGTTCATCGCGCGTTGAAGTGGGCGCTCGCGAATCCGGACGTGAAGCCGATGCGCGCGACGATTGCAAATGCAAAGCCGGGAAATGAAGCAGAGACCGTCGCGATGCTGGGGCCCTACCGCCGGATCGAGCTAGAAGAGATCGCTTCGGAAAGTTCGGAAGCTGAGCGCCGAGCGGAAGCCGCCGAGCGCGAATTGATGGAATGGAAGACGGCGCAGTTCATGGAGAGCCATCTCGGCGAGGAATACGAGGCGCTGATCATTTCCGTGCAGAAGTTCGGATTTTTCGTGGAATTGGTCGACATTTTCGTCGAGGGGCTTGTGGGTATAGACCGGCTGGAGGAAGTCACGGGGATGCGGTGCACGTTTCGCGAGCGCGACCATGTAATTGTCGCCGAGCCTTACCGCGGCGGGTCGCGAGGCGGCAAAACGCAGCGAATTTTCCGCCTGGGCGATCGCGTGCGCGTGAGGGCTGAACGAATCGATCCGATGCGGCACCGCGTGGAATTTTCGCTGATTTAGCCGGGGCTTTTCTGAGCGCAGCCGGTAGTGTATGTTGCAGTCGAATTGCGGAGGTGCTTGTGGCGGCTCGCGTTTGTCCTGATTGCTTACACGTGGTTTCTGTCGGCAAAGTGCTTGCCTATTCGAACGACCTTGTCTGCCCCGATTGCGGGAAGCCGCTCGAGATTTCCTCGCCCAGCCGGTATCTTGCTTCTTTTGCTGGGTTGATTGCGGGCTTGATCGTGTGGTGGGCCGCTTCGAAACACTACGCGAACGATTCGTGGGCGCTCGCCTGGGTACTGCCGATTGTGTTTAGTTATTTCCGCTGAGTATTGTTGCTCCCGTTGTTCTAGCGCTGACTGCCGACTTGCAGCTAGGCGCCTTAGAAGCCGTTCCGATTCATACTGAAACTGCAGCGCATCACCCTTCCCACTAGCGTCCAAAGGTTTTCCGAGCCACCGCATCAGACGCGCCGTGTGCCATCCATTCATGCTCAGAATTTTTGTGTTTACGCTTGTGTTATATAAATCGGTGGTACCATTGACCGCCTGTGCGATGAACGCGTGAAATGGGTAGCCGATGACTCGCTATAGTTCCTTGGTGGGAAAACGGGTGGAAGCACAGTATCGCGTCGCCGACATCCATCAGAAGTCGGTCGGGACACTCGTCATCGACACGGGGCGCTCCGTCATTGTTGAAGAGCATCTTGTGCAAGGCGAGCGGAAGAAGACGATGCGGGTCGAAATTCCCTACGAGTATGTGATACGTATTGTCGAGGCGCCACAGAGTTCCGAAGGGCCCGTCGCCGTGCCTGTCGCGCCGCGCAAGAAGCGGCGTTAATCTTCCTAGTTTCTCCTGCCTGCCGCTGTTTTTCTCAAAACTTTTCTTGGCTATTATGCGTCGCGGCGCGGATATAGTGCATCTTTCGCAGAGGGGGACAAATGAAACCGACAGTCGGATTTATTGGATTGGGGCTGATGGGAAAGCCGATGGCGGGAAACCTGCTCAACGCAGGGTTTCCGTTGGTCGTGTGGAACCGGACCAAATCTCGTGCAGACGAACTGGTGCGCGAAGGTGCAAAGCTGGGCGCCAGTCCGCGCGATACAGCCGCACCGGCCGACGTGCTGATCATGATCGTGAGCGATCCGCCCGCCGTCGAGGGGATCTTGTGGGGCGAGCAGGGCGCGCTCGCGGGGTTGCGTCGCGGCAGCACGCTGATCGATTCGAGTACGATTTCGCCCGACCTTGCTCGGCGTGCGGCTGCCGCTTGCGCCGAAAAGGGCGTGGATTACCTCGATGCGCCGGTAACAGGCGGCGACTGGGGCGCGAAGAAGGGCGAGCTCGTTTTCATGATCGGCGGAAAGCCCGAAGTGTTCGAGCGCGTGAAGCCGGTCTTCGAAGTGATGGGCAAGAGATTTTTTCTGCTGGGACCGAACGGCGCGGGGCAGACCGTGAAGCTGGCAATGAATCTAATTCTTGCGCTCGAAGTGGAGGCGCTGGCCGAAGCGCTTGCGCTGGTTACGAAGGCAGGCATTGCCGGCGAGAAGCTCGTGGAAGTGATGCAGTCGAGCATGGCGCGCGCGGGAGTGCTGGACGTGAAGGCGCCCACGATGCTCAAGAACGAATACCCGGCCAGCTTTCCGCTACGGCTAATGCACAAAGATATTCGTCTCGCGCTCGAACTCGCGAAGAAGGAAGGCATCACTCTGCCGGCTGCGGCTGCGGCGTTTACGACATATAGCGCGGTGAAGGATGCGTCGAAAGACGACCCGGATTATGCCGCGGTGGCGCGCTTCTGGAACGAGGCTTAGGTGAAGACGCTTCTCGAGAAATGTATTACATTTCCACAAAGTATTACATTCGCTGCGTGGTATACTTTTCCGACTGGCAATCCACATGGTGAAAAGATGAAGATTAAGACGTCGACCGTAACACAAAAGGGCCAGATCGTGATTCCCTCGAAACTGCGGAGAAAACTGGGAATTCGAAAAGGAACGCAGATTGCCTTCATCGAAGAGGACGAGCGGCTCTTGCTTCAGCCTCTCACGGCTGAGTATGTGAAAAGCCTGCGGGGCGCTCTCAAAGGCGGACGATCCCCGTTGAAGACCCTTTTTGAGGAGCGGAAGCGAGATCGAAGGCTTTGAGACGCATCGTTCTGGATGCGAGTGCGATCCTCGTGTTGTTTCGCGACACCCAAGGAGCGGAGACTGTCCAGCAATTCATCGTCTCGGCACTTCAAGGGGAGGCACAGCTATTCATGAGCGTGATCAACTGGGGCGAAGTCTACTACTCTACATGGCGCGGCCATGGTAAGTCGGTTGCCGAAATCTTACTCAATAAAGTCTCCCGGCTGCCAATTGAAATTGAGGATGCAACTTGGGACGCGACGAAACAAGCTGCGGAATTTAAAGTAAAATACGCGCTTCCCTATGCGGACTGTTTTGTTGCAAGCCTGGCACACCGAATCGAGGGCGAAATCGTGACATCGGACTCAGATTTTTCAGCCATCAAGAACCAGATTCCGATCACTTTCCTCTAGCTCAAACATCGAGCTACGAACGAATCAAGGCAATGCAACCGCCGAGAAGTAACTGAGCGGAAGATCGCGAGCGGTGCGCAATCCGGATTGCGTCGCGAGAATCGAGGGAATCGCGTTGACGACGACCGCCGCGGTGGCGATGTCGCCATGCGCACCGCCGGGAATTGTAAGCGCCAGATCCGGATCGCCTTTCAGCTCGATCGAATCGGCGGGGTCTTTTGCGCCCACAAACATCTTCAGCTCCATGTGGATTTTCTCTTTGCCGGCTTCCGTGCCACGCGCGATTTGATGCACGCCGGCCACCTGGCCGCGCGCGACTTCCAGGAATTCGGTTTTCACCGTTTCTTCTGCGATCACCGGCTCAATCGTTTCTGAAATCTCATCGAGTTCGAATCCCAGGCCATCGGCGACCATCGCAATGGATTCCGGCAGGCCGTGATGCTTGATCACGCCCGCGTTGACCTGGGCGCGAAATTCTTCGGGCGTCATTCCTGCGCCGATTTTCTTTTGTAGCGGCCGCCGCCGCTTCGATGCGTCAACCACTCGCACGGCTTTCGCCCATTCGACGCGCTGAGATACGGCGCTGAGCGTCAATACGAGCTTATCCATCACGAATCCGGGATTCACGCCTGTGCCTACGAGGGCAACGCCTTCTTCTTTCGCGGCCGCGTCGAGCTGCGCCGAAAGATCCGGATGCTTGCGATAGGGATAAGCGAGCTCCTCGCACGTGGAAACAACGCAGCAGCCCGCGCCGAGGCATTCGAGCAGCTGGTCCATCACGTCCGGGAGATACGAAGAAGTCGAGTGGATCACCACGTCCACCGGTCTCGCGAGCAGCTTGGCTGAATCGGCGGCGATGTTCACGCCCCAGGGAGCGTCCGAAGCGCCCGCCACTTCGCCAAGGTCGCGACCGGCTTTCGCGGGATCCTTGTCGATCGCTCCGACAATTTCGAGCGCCGCTTTCTGGCGCATCAGGCGCACAATCGAAGCGCCAATCGGCCCGACTCCGTACTGCAGCACACGAATGTTCTTCTTCAACTTGTTCCTCGAATCGGAATGAGCCAGTCTGGGACGGCTCCGAAATTCTCCCAGTCAGATGGCGCGCCGCAAAAACAAGTGGACTACGTTAATGGGTAATTCCCTCAACTGCAACCGGATTTGCGGCGCTTGTCGCATGAGCCGGTGCGCCGCATAATGTGCCGACCACTTCCCGTGAATTCTTCATCTCAGACGCGAAAATCCCGGCAAAATTGGCAACGATCGGCGCTTCGGGCACTTTTGCGTTACGGCGGAAGCGCCTTGATTCTTTTCCTGCTGTTCCGCTTTCTTCCCGGCCGCACGATTTGGCACACCCTCGAAACACTTCCGACGCATTTGTGGATATGGGTGCTCACCGGCTATCTAGCGACGCATTGCATTGGCGTGACGAAGTGGCGGCTCATGGTAGGCCTGGCCGGCTCCGGCATGAGCTGGACAGAGGCCGCGCGCTGTTATTTTGCGGGACTTTTTGGCTCGCTGTTTCTACCGTCGCTGATCGGCGGGGACCTGGTTCGCGCGGGAATGGCGATGCGAATCGGCCGCAGCAAAGCAGGAGTTCTGCTCGGAAGCTTGGTTGACCGAAGCGTTGATCTCGTGGCTCTAGGACTTTTGGCGGGCGCAGGTGCTTTACTTGTGCCTGGCTCGCTCGATCCGAAATACCGGCAGATTTTTGTTCTGCTCGCCGGGATTGCGCTGATTGGAATTGCGATCGTGGTGGCGATTGCAGTGTTTCTTCCCGCCCGGCGATTTTCTTATCGCATGAGGCGGAGATTCGTTCGGTTGAGAATCGCTGCTCGTTCCATGGCGGGCCAGCCAGGGGCGGTGTTCGCCGCACTCGTCTTGGCTCTTTCGGCGCAAATCGTATTCATTGTTTTGAACATCGCCCTGGCGGACGCGTGCGGATTGCGTTTGGCATTTCGGGTCTGGTTGTTTGTATGGCCCCTGGCAAAACTCTCGGCGGCAATTCCGATCACGCAGGGAGGAATCGGAGTGCGGGAGGCAGCGCTTGCGGCTTTGTTGCTGCCGTTCGGAGCGCCGGCGGTTCTGTCGGTCGCCTCTGGAATCGCGTGGGAAGCGATTGTGATTGCCGGTGGCCTCATCGCGGGCCTTACTTCACTCTTGATAAGCCGCTTCGGTTCCAAGGGCGAGGGTAGAACGCGAGATCTGGCGTAGAAACAAAATCCCCGAAAGGCAACGCTTTTCCGGGGATTACGAATACTGGTACTTGTGCGACCGCTCAGATGCGCGAACGGGTAGCGCGCAGGAATTCGCGTAACGACGAGACGTTCGGTCCGTACGAACCCACCCGGCCTGCATCTACTGGTAGTCCTAGGATCTCGGCCTGCTCGATGCTCATGCCCGCATCATCAAGCTCAGCAAGGCTGTAGCCGTCCGCGGGCGTCAAGCGACGGCCCGAACGATCCAGAGGGCGTGGCGGCCGGTGAGTGTGCCAGCGCTTTCTCACGATGTCGAAGAAGTCGTCCCAATCTCTACGATTCCACATGAAGTTCCTCCCGAACGCCCCGGGTTCAGAGATATGGATGCACCAGCTGTGCCTTCGGTCGCTTCCCATTTTCCGCGGGCCTGAATATTCGCCCCGGGGACAGGAGCGCCGATATTAACCCCGCATGTAGTGGAAAGTCTCGCTGCAACATAAATTGTATCCAGTGAGTTATCGCTGTTTAGGCGTACGTCCGCCATCGGGGGTTCCCCGTAGCAGAGGATGCAAGCCCCTTGAATTGGAGCCGTACTACACCCTACGAAGATCGCTGTTATACTTTGTGAAACGCTTAAACGCAGGCGGAATGTGGCCCGGAGATGTCAATCGCACGTTGCAGTGCCGCAAAAGTATAAAGAATGAGCAATCCGGTTATCGTCGTTCACTACCACGAATTGTGGCTAAAGGGCCGCAACCGCCGATTTTTTCTGGGCAAGCTGTTCACGGCGCTCCGCAAGGCACTCGAAGGTATACCCGTCCGGAGAATCGAGCAACCGGGCGATCGCTTCATCGTTCGTTTAGGTGACGGTGCTTCTCTCGAAGAAGCGACGGCCCGCGTAAGCCGGGTTCTTGGGATTGCATTCTATGCGGTAGCGAAGCCCGTTGAGCGGAGTATGGAGGCCCTGTGTCGGGCCGCCTGGGACGAAGTTGAGCCGTTGCAATTTGCAAGTTTCGCGGTGCGAGCCAAGCGCAGCGATAAGCAATTCCCCCACACTTCGATGGAAATCGACTCGACAATTGGACGCTACCTGCTCGAAAGGCTTCGCGAGCGGGGCCGCGACGTGCGCGTGAAGCTTACCGATCCGGAGTTGACCTGCTACGTGGAAATTACGCCCGGTCCTGCGCTCGTGTACGCGCGGCGGATTCCCGGCACCGGCGGACTGCCCGCGAACACGGCCGGACGAATGATGTGCTTGCTCTCGGGCGGTTACGATTCGGCCGTTGCGGCGTATCACATGATGAAGCGCGGCGCGCACCTGAGCTTCGCGCATTTCTATGGCACCGGTGCACGGCCGGGCGAGTCTTCTCTTCACGTTGCGAGCGAACTCGTACGCAGGCTCGTTCCGTACCAGTTTCACGCGAAACTCTATCGCGTCCCGTTCGAAGCAATTCAGCGCGAGATCGTTCGATACGCGCCTGAAAATTACCGCGTGCTGCTCTATCGGCGGATGATGCTGCGCATTGCGGAAGTTCTGGCGAAGGGCGCTCGCTCGCTGGCGCTCGTTACAGGTGACAGCCTTGGACAGGTGGCGTCGCAAACGCTCCGAAATCTCATCGCGGTCGAAGCGGCGGCGCGGATGCCCGTGTTCCGTCCGCTGATCGGAACCGATAAGATGGAGATTCTCGCCACCGCGCGCAAGATCGGGACGTACGAGACTTCCTCCGAACCGTTCCACGATTGTTGCCCGGTCTTCATGCCGCGCACTCCAGCGCTATACGCCAGCGCGGAAGAACTCGACGAAGCGGAATCGAAGCTGGACATACGCGCGTTGATGGCGCAAGGTGTGCGCGAAACATCGGTGGAGCGCTTCCACTACCGGGGCGGGAAGGTTGAAGTGGTTCCGCCCAAGCCTCGCGCCGCGAAGGCTGACCGGGAACGTACGGCGATTGCCTGAACCCCAGCGCCGCTCGGCGCACACAAATTTCTCTGCGCCCATTCGAGGGATGCGAATTTTCTGCCCTCACAGAGTTAGGAAGAAATGAACTGGGGAAACCTAGCGGTCGCGTCCGCCGTAACCGCCGCGATCCCCGCCGCGTCCGCCACCGTGGCCACCGCGTCCGCCTCCTCCGCCGCGTCCACCTCCTCCACCGCCGTGTCCGCCTCGATCCCCGCCCCGCCCGCCACCACCGCCGCCACCGCCTTCTCTTTGCGGGCGAGCCTCATTCACTACCAGCGCGCGGCCAAGAAAGTCTTTGCCGTTGAGGGCTGCAATCGCCTTCTCCGCTGCGCCGTCGTCATGAATCTCGGCGAAACCGAAGCCGCGCGGCTGTCCCGTGAAACGATCGCGGAGCAGCGTGAGGGAATCCGGTTGTATGCCGATTTCAGCAAACAGCGCTTGCACCTGCTCTTCTGTTGCCTTAAATGAGAGGTTCCCAACGTACAATTTCTTCACGGCCGTTCTCCTGGTCCCTGCCAGCACGGGACACATCAGCGCAACTGAGGGAACGGAACCTCCGCTCGCGTCCAGGCTGCAAATACCACTTTTTCTGCGGACCGGCCGGGGTGTCCCCTGTAACGTACGAGCATCTTGCGGCAACTGACCCCCGCAGTCAACAACCACGTCGCGCGCAAGGGCTCCGACCGTAGCGAGGATGCGGCGCGAGTCCGAATCAGCTTTTTTGTCCAATTCTAAGTAAGGCTCATAGGCCAAGCCGCCAGTATCGGTGGTACGATGCGCCCAAGCTGCGGAGATTGCCATGCTCGGAACCATGATGGACTTTCCACTGACGCTCGTGCCCATTCTCGAGCGTGCCGGAAAACTTTACGGCCAGATTGAAATTGTTTCGCGCAGGCCGGACCGCTCGATCGCTCGCACGAACTACGGCGCCATCTATCAACGCGCGCGGCGCTTGGCTCGCGCGCTGGAGCTTGCCGGACTTGCTCGAGGCGACCGCGTCGCGACCCTGATGTGGAATCATTCGGCGCATCTCGAAGCTTATTTCGGCATACCGGCTTCCGGCGGCGTTCTTCACACCCTGAATCTTCGGCTGCATGCCAGCGAACTTGCCTATATCGTGAACCACGCGCGCGATCGCTATCTGATCGGTGACGACGTGCTCCTTCCAGTCTACGAATCGATCCGCTCGCAGGTTCATTTTGAGCGCGTGTTTGTTGTCCCGTTCTGTAGGCAACCGATTCCGCAAGCCTATGAAAGCTATGAAGATTTGCTCAGCGCGGCCGACGACGAATTTGAATATCCGGTGCTCGAGGAGAATGAAGCGGCCGCGATGTGTTTTACGTCAGGTACGACTGGCAAACCAAAGGGAGTGGTCTATTCGCATCGCGCGCTTGTGCTTCACAGTTTTGCACAGTGTTTGGAAGACGCATTCGCAATAAGCCACAACGAAGTAGTGCTGCCTGCCTCCTCGATGTTTCACGCCAATGCGTGGGGCGTTCCGTTCACCGCGACGATGGTCGGCGCGAAGCTTGTTTTTTCCGGGCCGCATCTAGACGCCGAAAGCCTGCTCGATTTGATCGAGAAGGAACACGTCACGATTGCGACGGCTGTCCCCACTGTGTGGTTCAACGTTCTTTTGGCGCTCGAGAAGGAGCCGGGAAGGTGGAAAATCGATCATCCTGTCCGCATCACCTGTGGCGGCTCGGCCGTGCCGGAATCGCTGCTTCGTCGCATGGATAATTTTGGATTTCACATCAGGCATCTCTGGGGCATGACGGAAACAACTCCGTTCGCGACCACCGGCACCCTCAAGTCCACACTGGCTCATGGCTCCGAGGACGAAAAATACAAGATCCGCGTGAAACAGGGATTGCCGGCCCCATTTGTAGAAGTTCGCGTGATGCGTCCGGAAGGCGAGGCTCCGCGCGACGGCGTTACGTTCGGCGAGCTTGAAATTCGTGGACCGTGGGTTGCGGCAAGCTACTTCGAAGCGCCGGAAACCGCCGACCGCTGGACCCCCGATGGATGGTTCAAGACGGGCGACATCGCGACGATCGATCCCGAAGGCTACGTCAAAATTGTGGACCGCAGCAAAGACCTCATAAAATCCGGCGGCGAGTGGATCAGCTCCGTGGATTTGGAAAACGAACTGATGGGACATCCTAGCGTGCGCGAGGCCGCGGTGATTGGCATCGCGCATCCGATTTGGCAGGAGCGGCCGCTTGCGGTCGTCGTAGTGAAGAACGGCGCGCGGGTGGCGCCAGAGGAATTGCGCGAATTTCTCGCCTCGAAATTCGCGAAGTGGCAGCTTCCGGATGCTTTTGTGTTCACTGACGAGCTTCCGCGCACATCAGTTGGCAAGCTCTTGAAGCTGAAGCTCCGCGAAACGTACGCAGACTGGAAGTGGGATACGTAGCTTCGCCAGTTATGTTCGGTAGCTCGCGTTAATATTGACGTACTCGCCGGTAAAATCGCAGGTCCACACGCGCGCGTTGCCTTTGCCGGAATGCATCTCCACGACGATCGGCACGTATTTCGCGAGCATCTTCTTGTGCGTCAGGCGTTCAGAAAATGGATGCTCGCCGCCACGCCGGCAGACGAGAATTCCCGCGAGCCTGATGTCCACGCGCTCGAAGTCGAACGGTACACCTGCTCGTCCGGCGGCAGCGAGGATGCGGCCCCAGTTGGGATCGGCGCCGGCGAGAGCCGTTTTTACGAGAGGCGAGTTCGCGATCGTCCGCGCGATTTGAGCGGCCGCTCGATCCGATGGCGTCCCTCGCACCTCGATTTCGATCACGCGTTGCGCGCCCTCGCCGTCTTCGACAATTTTTAGCGCGAGTGTGCGGCAAACAACTTCTAGCGCGGCGCGGAATTTCTTGAAATCTGCTCCGTCGCGAGCGATTCTTCGCGCGCCACTCTCGCCGTTCGCAAGAATCGCTACGGTATCGTTCGTCGAGGTGTCGCCGTCAACCGTGATCGCGTTAAACGTATCCGCAACGACGCTACGAAGCGCGCGCGATAGCATCGTTGGCGAAATCGCCGCATCCGTTGCAAGGAACGCGAGCATCGTCGCCATATTCGGCTGAATCATTCCCGCGCCTTTGCAGCAGCCGAGAATCCTTACAGCTTTTCCGCCGATACTACAGTTTGCCGCTGCCCATTTGGGACGCGTATCGGTGGTCATGATCGCCCGTGTGAACTCTGAGAAGGCTTCGGGCTCACCGGTTCGTGTACGCACGAGCGCGGGAACCGCCTTCAGGATCTTCTCGACGTGCATCGGCAGGCCAATCACGCCGGTCGAGCACACTAGAACTTGCGCAGGATCCAGCGCCGCCAACTCCTGCGCCACTTTCCGGGAAGTCGCTTCCGAGGCGGAGTATCCATCCGAGCCCGTGCAGCAGTTCGCGTTTCCTGAATTAACGACCACCGCTCGCATTTTTCCGTGCGATCGCCGCAAGTGCATTTGTGATAAGCGAACCGGAGCAGCCTGTACCCGATTGGTCGTGAACATCGCGGCGGCCGCCGCGGGCATCTCGCTCACAAGCAGCCCGAGGTCGAGCCCCGATTTTTTTAATCCACAAGCGGCGGAAGAAAACGAAAACCCGCGAGGAATTTGTGACGCCGTTACG
>Ga0307472_100000089_pt1 | contig 26365 bp, 25 predicted proteins | sample atmos_gasesAM5C__2_FD_204582 | JGI IMG/M metagenome (GOLD analysis project Ga0307472, IMG submission 204582) | Hardwood forest soil microbial communities from Morgan-Monroe State Forest, Indiana, United States - atmos_gasesAM5C_05 | ecosystem: Environmental > Terrestrial > Soil > Temperate...
GTAGCCAACGATTTCCGCAAGGATCGGCGCACTGCGCTTCTGCGCGTGTTCGAGGGATTCGAGAATAAGAATACCCGCGCCTTCGCCAACCACAAAACCGTCACGGCCGGCATCCCAGGGACGGCTGGCGTGCTGAGGATCATCATTGCGCGTGGAGAGCGCCTTCATGGCCGCAAACCCGCCCACGCCCATGGGGGTGATGGTCGCCTCCGAGCCTCCGCAAATCATCATTTCCGCAGCCCCGCGCTCGATAATTTTGAAGGAGTCGCCCACGGCATGCGCGGAAGCGGAGCAAGCCGTAGCAGTGGCGGAATTCGGCCCTTTCGCACCATAGCGAATGGAAATCTGCCCCGAAGCCAGATTGACGATCGCCGAAGGAATGAAAAAGGGCGAAATCTTGTTCGGGCCGCCGTTCAGCAACTTGCCGTGTTCGCGCTCGATGATGTCGAACCCGCCGATGCCGGAAGAAACGTAGACGCCAACCTCATCCAGATTCGAATCCTCAGGTTTCCAGTTGGCGGACTTCACCGCAAAATCCGCGCCAGCCAGCGCGACCTGAATGAAACGCGCCATCTTCTTGAGTTCCTTTTTCTCGATCCACTGAAAGGGGTCGAAGTTCTTCACTTCGCCGGCAATCTTGCAGTCGAAGCCGGAGGTGTCGAAATGCGTGATCGGCGCGATGCCACTGCATCCGGCGACGAGGTTCCGCCAGCTTTCCTCCGTGCCGATACCCAGCGCACAGACCAGTCCAACGCCCGTGACAACTACCCGGCGAGTCAAAGTTCCCAAGCTCCCTGTTGAGGTGAATTTCTCGTGGCTTACTTACCCTTGGCGTGTTTGTCGATATATTCGACGGCGTCTTTCACCGTGGTCATCTTTTCGGCATCCTCATCGGGCACTTCGATGCCGAAGGCCTCCTCGAACGCCATTACCAATTCTACCTGATCGAGGGAATCCGCCCCAAGGTCGTCCACAAACGACGCCGTGGGCGTCACTTCCGCTTCATCCACGCCGAGCTGCTCGACGATAATCTGCTTCACGCGTTCTTCTACGCTAGCCATTCGGTTTCCTCCGCGATGCTAAGTCGGTGTAAGTGCTGTCTTGGTCCGCTTATCACAGGCTAAAGAGCCTGCACTGCTTGCGCGGAGTACAGCCGCGCGAAAATCGTATGTTAGGGCCCGCACTCTCGGATTCGCGGCCCCTCGCCGCGGTTACGAGCCGATTTGCCTTGAAATTAGGCCCCCGGATAACCTGCCCATTCTAGTCAGGGCCCCTTACAAGGTCAACTTTATGCGGTACCCAAGGAAGCGGAAGTCGAGCTTCAAAATAATCCATCACCGGTGTTTTCCCAAACTGGGCAGTCCGCCTGATTCCTATAAGTCATGCCTATCTCGACTACCTCGCAACTGCTCACGCCAGATACATGCCGCCGTTGACGTCGAGGACGTGCCCGGTGATGTAGCCGGCTTCATCGCTAGCTAGGAAGACGATAGCGGCGGCAACGTCGCGCGGGCAGCCCATGCGGCCCAGGGGAATCCGTGTCTTCAAATTCTCTTTCACTTCGGCGGACAGCACGTCGGTCATGGGGGTTTCGACGAAGCCTGGCGCGACAGCGTTCACGGTGATATTGCGCGTGGCTATTTCCATCGCGATTGCTTTCGTCAACCCGATCAGGCCAGCTTTAGCGGCGACATAATTGGCTTGGCCCGCGTTTCCCATTTCCGCGACCACCGACGAGATATTGATGATGCGGCCGGCGCGCGCGCGCATCATAGTGGAAAGAGCCTGCTGGATGCAGAAATGCGCGCCGGTCAGGTTCGTTCGAATCACAGCATCCCAATCGTCCGCCTTCATGCGCAGAGCCAAACCGTCTCGCGTAATCGCCGCGTTGTTCACCAGAATGTCTAGCCGGCCAAACTTCTCGAGGACCGCCTTGAATCCTGACTTCACCTGCTCCGCGTCGGCCACGTCCATCTTCACAGCGAAAGCTTCTCCGCCTGCCGCAACGATTTCCTTCGCGAGCGCCGCAAGTTTTTCTTCATTTCGCGCGGCAACGGCCACTTTGGCGCCGGCTTCAGCCAGCGCCAAGGCCGTGTCGCGGCCGATGCCTTGCGACGCGCCAGTGATGATGGCAACTTTGTTTTTCAGGTTGAACATGGCAGTAGCACAGGCTTCAGCCTGTGCGAGTTTCTCTCCCTCAAGTAAAGTAGTAGCACAGACTGAAGTCTGTGCTACTACGCCGCATCCGAGCGCGCCGCTCCAATTTTTTCCACCGTGGCCTCGAGACTCTTTTCATCCTCGACGTTTAAAGCTCCTGCCGAGCGCTCAATCTGCCGCAGCAACCCGGTCAACACGCGGCTCGGTCCCACTTCCACAAAAGTGTTCACGCCCTCGTCAATCAGCAAGCGCACCGATTCTTCCCAGCGCACGGGCATGGATACCTGGCGTATGAGAGCCTCACACGCTTCCGCGCCGGTGGTAATTGTATCCGCGTCCACGTTGGTGGCCAGCGGTACGTGCAAATTCGAAAACTCCGCACCGCGCAAATCCTGCTCGAACTTTTCCTGCATCGGGGCCATCAGAGCCGAGTGAAACGGCGCAGAGACTTGCAAGATGACGGCGCGCTTGGCTCCCGCTTGCGAAGCCAGCTCGACGGCACGCTTAATGGCACCCGCATGCCCCGAAATGACCGTCTGCTCCGGCGAATTTAAGTTGGCCGGAGCGCAAACCTCGCCATCCGCGGCGCGCTTGCAAACGTCCGCTACGACCGCATGAGACAAACCCATGATGGCAGCCATGGCGCCTACGCCATGGGGCACCGCGTCCTGCATGTAGGTACCGCGCTTGCGAACGAGCTGCACTGCGTCCGCAAACTTCAGCGAACCGGCGCAGATCAGAGCGGAGTACTCCCCAAGGCTGTGCCCGGCCACAAAATCCGGCTCGAGTCCTTTCTCCGCAAGCACGCGCGCCGCGGCCACGGAACAAGTAAGGATGGCCGGCTGCGTATTGGCCGTCAGCTTCAGTTCATCTTCCGTGCCTTCGAAGCACAGTTTGGAAATCGAAAAGCCCAGCGCTTTGTCCGCCTCGTCGAATACGGACTTAGCGACGGCGTACTTCTCCGCGAGTTCCTTGCCCATGCCCGGGTATTGCGAAGCTTGTCCGGGAAACACAAAAGCGACTTTGCCCATAGCTGATTCCTCCATGCCACCGTCAGGCCGGAACCGCGGTGGCAGAGAGCTCCTGTTCGATTCTCTCGTTGATGCGCGCGCGGGCGAGTCCCGCGGCCACGCGGATGGCGTTTTTCACGGCGTTGGCGTTCGAACGCCCGTGGCCAATCACGCAAACGCCCCGCACACCCAAAAGCGGCGCGCCGCCATACTCCGTATAATCAATCTTCTTCTTCAATCCTTTGAACGCCCCTTGCGAAAGCTTTGCGCCGACCTGGGAAAGGAGCGAACCTTTCATAGACTTCTTCAGCGAATCAAAGATCGAAACCGCCAGTCCTTCACAAATTTTCAAGGCAATGTTGCCCACAAATCCGTCGCACACGATTACGTCTACAATGCCGGAGAAAAGATCTCCGCCTTCGACATTGCCCACAAAATGGACCGGACTCTTCTTCAGTAGAGCATAGACTTCGCGCGTCAGAACGTTGCCCTTAATTTCTTCCTCTCCCACGGAAAGCAAGCCGACACGCGGGCGCCGACTGCCGAAAGTAGCCCGGTAATACACCTCACCCATCACTGCAAATTGCAACAGATGCTCAGGCCGCGAGTCTACGTTCGCTCCCACGTCCAGCAGCACCGATACTCCGCCACGAGCATTGGGAAAGGGCGCAGCGAGCGCCACGCGGTCGACCGACTCGAGCGTTCCGAGCAGAAACCGCGCTACGGTCATAACGGCGCCGGTATTTCCGGCGCTGACCAGTCCATCGGCCTTGACTTCGCGAACCAGACGGGATGCCACATGCACCGAGCTGTCCTTTTTCCGCCGGAAGGCCTGCGCCGGGTGATCGTTCATGGTGATCACTTCGCTGGCCGGAACAATCTCGATCGGCAGATTGGGTTCGGCGTGCTTCGCAAGCTCTGCGCGCACGGCCTGCGGCTGGCCCACAAGCAAGACACGCACCCCAAACTCGCGTGCCGCCAGCACACTGCCTTCCACTTCAGGACGTGGTGCATGGTCCCCGCCCATGGCGTCAACAGCGATGGTGATCATGGGATTTTGCCCGCAGAATCAGCGAAACGCGAAAAGCCTAAGCCGACGCTTGTACTGCCTTGCCCTTGTAGTAGCCGCAGTGCGGACACGCCTGGTGCGGCTGCTTCATTTCATGACAATTCGGACATTTGCCCAGTTGCGGCTTGGCCAGAAAATCGTTGGCCCGCCGTGTGCTCGTCCGTCTTTTGGAATGCCTCCGTTTTGGGTTAGGCATAACACTACACCTCGTTCCCGCCTGGTTGGGCGGATTATATAGGGCTTTTGGCCCGAGAAAACTATTGTTTTTTCAGCAAGTCCTGTTTGATGCGCGCGAGAGAAGCCAAGCGGGGATCCGTGGCGTGGGTCTCGCAGCGGCACTCCTCGTGGTTCAGGTTGGCGCCGCAATTTGGGCACAGCCCCCGGCAGTTGCTCTGGCAAATGGCCTTGATGGGAAGCGCCAGAAGCACCTGCTCTTTCAACACGTCCGCCAGGAAAAGGCCATCTCCTTCATAGAAACCGATATCTGTATCGTCGTCCTTCAGCCGGTCCTCCCGGTGTTTGATGAGATTGGCGCCTTTCGGAAGCGGCGCATAAAACAAGTCAAATGAGCTGCCCACTTCCTCGGTCACTGGCTCGAGGCAACGCGCGCACACCAATTCCATCTTGGTTTCGAGGTTACCTTCGATGCGAATCTGGCCTTCAAGCAATTCCGCCGTGGCGTTCACTTCCAGCGGATCAATCTGCTTGATTTCGGCCGAATGGAAATCAATGCTGCCCGGAGCATAGGTCTTGTGAATGCGGAGCTTGCGGACAGCTAATTCCTTGACGTCCAGGAACATCGGTTCGGCGCCTCCGGCGCACGCGCTCATGCTTTACCATTATTCAGAGGGGTCCGCGCCAAGTCAAGGAACGCACGCGAGACTTGCTGTTTTTGCACCTTTCTGGTCACCCTTCCGGCCCAGTACTTACGCGGTGTTGGCGTCTGCCGCCTTCGCTTGAAGATAGGCGCATTGCGCGGTGACTGGACACACCTCGCACTTCGGCTTGGAGTGCTTACAGATCTCCTGCCCATGCTTTTTCAGCAGCAAGTAGGCTCTCCGCCGCGCCTCGAACGTTTGGGGCAATCCTGAATCGAGAATCTCCCTTGCAGCCTTGTAGTCCGCTGCGTAATTCTTCCCAGGTTCATCGATAAAGAGCCGTACGGGCACATCCACGAAAGCGGATGGCACGGCCGCGACTGGTGCCAGCCCCGAAAACAGCAAGATCTTTTCGGCGCTCGGTTCCCCGACCACAGGAAACTGTTGAAGCACCTTTTTCGCGGCCTTAACGCCATTCCCCGGCTGTTTGGCTTCGCGCAGGCGCTGCTTCAAAACAGCGGTCGGGTCCCCCTTGCATTCGCCTTTGACCTTGCGAGCGATTTCCTTCAGCCGCTGCGCGCATAATCCTGGAATGATTACGCTTGGCTGCATCACTTTCGCAAGCTTCGCCTTGGAGACGGCCAAAACTTTCTTAGGCTCTACGCCAACTTCGCGCTTCAATGCTTCAAAGCCCTTTGCGCATTTTGCATCGCTGGCGGGGTAGCCACAGTTCAAGAACACGATCATCTCGTAAGGATTTGTAGGCCCCACCAGCATCTGGGCGCCGTACTTGCTCTCCAGGGCATCCAGGATTGGGGTCAGCTTTGTGGGCACGGCGGGCTCATTCTACGCCAAATTCCCGTAGAGCACGCGGTACCGGGAATCTCAAGTACGGGCCAGTGACGCGATGTTCCAATCTCAAACTGCAACGACAGATTGAGAACCACGCTTTAGGCCAGGTAGAAGGCCGAAGTGCGATCAGATGGTTCATCTATAATCGTGCCACCAACAAGCCACTTGGAATCATCGAGTTACGTCGAAATAGTACGAGTGGTAACTTTATGGTACAGCGGCCTAAACGTTCCTGACTCTGGGCAAGCAACCTGCAGCATTTTCGGGAGTGTAGTAGTGCGGCCTGGGGACCCTGCTCCAAGTCTCGCATTATCCATAATCCTGGGGGACTTACTCATGTCTAGCTCCCATTCCCGCAAGAGCTGCCTCGGAGCCATTTTTTTGGCCGGATTCCTATCTTGGGCCGCAACCGGTCAAGCGCAAGACTCCGGCCGCAAGATCCTGAAAAAAGTCCCGGTCGCTTATCCCTCGATTTTGAAATCCAAAGGTATCGGCGGAGTTGTTCGTCTCAAGGTCTTCGTCAAACCGGATGGCACCGTGAGAGATTCTGAGGTTCTTGGTGGCAATCCCATTCTGGCCGAAAGCGCGCAGAAATCCGTGATGCAATGGAAATTTTCCCCAGCCAGTTCGGAGACCACCCTGGAACTCTCCGTCACGTTTGATCCTCACTCTGACTCCGGCGGCTAGACCTCTTCGAGCAACGAACTCGGCAACTGGCAAAATAAAGGGGAGGCTGAACCCAGCCTCCCTCTTTTTCTTGCGAAATGAATCTTCGGCTAGAACTCGTAGCGCAGTGAAACCTGCAGCACACGCGGAGCGCTTGCCGTGGAAGTGATGATGCCGAACTGGCTGGTGTTGTTAAGAGTAGCCGAGGCTGGCCCGTTGAAAACGGGATGGTTGAACGTGTTGAAAGTATCCATGCGAAGCTTCAACTGCTGGCGCTCCGACTTTGATAGTCTGATGGATTTTTCGAGGGCCATGTCCACCGAAGAAAAACCAGGACCGCGGGCTTCATTCCGCGTGCCCGTACCGCCGCCAAAAGGAAACCCGACTGCGGCAACAGCTGCAGACTGGCTAGAAAAGTACTGCAAGTCCCCAGCTGAGTCCGCATGGATGCCTGGCTTAAGCCCGGGCGCATTGAGCAAAACAGCAGGCGCATCGAGCGTGAACGCCGTTGGAAAAGAGTTGGTGTGGATTGTAAACGGATAGCCCGTTCTCCAGGTGATGATGCTGGAAGTCGTCCAGCCGCCCACGACAGCGTTGGCCCATCCCGGAGCATCGTGCAGGAAATGACGCCCCTGACCGACCGGCAAATCATAGATGTAGTTGACATTGATTGTGTGACGCGCGTCGAAATCAGAGCTTGCGCGGCAGATGCGTAGATTGTCGAGTTCGCAAACCAGTCCGGCGCCTCCCCCTGTGTAGGTCACATAATTGTTGGTGATTTCGGACAAATTATCGATGGAATGCGAATACGTATAGTTGAAATCAAATTGCAACCCGTTCGATACGCGCTTGCGGAGACTAACCAGTAAGGCGTTGTAATTAGAAGAAGCGTAGTTGCCGATATATCCGTTGGCGCCCGTTTGTGCCGGCAGCCCGACATTAAAATCCAATAGCCCCGTAGAGAAGATAGATTGAATGGTATCGGATAAATCTCCGATCCGGAGGAGACGTCCATCCAGCCCCGCCACAAGCTGGGAACAGGTCAGGCTAATGCCGAAATTAGAGCTGGAAAAGTTTTGGCAGTTGGCAGTGCCTCCCATCTGATTTTCAAACCACGGAACATTGGTAACATTGAAGAAGCGCACTCCGTTCAGAATCTGCTGCTGCAAAGCGGCGAAACCGTCGCGCAAGAAGGTGCCTGACGCATTGTCTTTAAAATTAGTCACCGTGGCCGCATCGCCCACAGCCAACAACCTGCGACCCATCCGATTCACGTAACTAGCTTCTAGCAGTAAATTCCCCGGTAATTCTCGCTGAACGCCGAAGTTCATGAGGACTGAATAGGGGTTCTTCGTATTGCGATCAAATTGAAAGAAAGAGGGAAATCCTCCAAACGCCAGGCCCAGGGGCTGTCCACCAAAAACATTGGGCTGGACGGGAGGTGTGGTGCTCGGTGCTGAAGGAAAAGGCGGCAAACTGACACTAAGACCATTGAATCTTGGGTCAGTCTGGAGAGAGCTTATTGGATCAAATGGCACGCCAAAAGGATTGTTCGCACTCGAATCGAATAGGAAAGTGTTTTGGTCCAAACCGAAACTTGCGCCGCCACTGATTCGATCATGGAGGATCGAGCCGCCAAAACGAACCGTGGTTTTGCGATCGCCAAGGAGGCTTCCGAGCAACCCGGTGCGCGAAGCCGGGTTATACGCAATGCCCAGTCGCGGTCCAAAGTCCTTGTAGTCAGGTTTGTAATACCCAGAAGCGTGGTTCGCTGGCCCTCCCAGACTATAGCTCATGATTGGAACCGCGCTAATCCCGCTTACGCCCTGGGCAGCTGCATTCAACCGGGCAGCCAGATAGGTGTTCTCATTGACGGAAGGAACGGACTGGAAGCCATTTACCTCGTACGGGACGGTATGGACGAGGTAGCGCAGCCCATACGTTAGGGTCAAATCGGAACGCAGCTTCCAGGAATCCTGGCCGTAGAATTCAAATTCGTTGTAATTGAAGTCGCGCTTCTTCCCGGTCCCATTAGGGAAGGGAGTGCCAGTCTTATCGTAGTTGAAGTTCGAAAAGACTTGCGAATAGCGTCCGAGCATAAATGGGAAGAAGTTATCCCAGTTCGCGACAGCCGAAGGGTCACTGTTGATATCCGAGGGGTCCCCCTTGCTAACCGTCGGTCGCAGTTGGTTCTGTGGCGCCGTGTCAAGCGACTGAATCTCTCCCCCCAAACCAATGCCAATAAAATTGAAGTCGTTCTTCAGAGCGCTGATTTGCCGTATCAGCTTGAGGTCGCCGCCAAAATCCATCGTGTGATTTCCCTTGATCCAGGTCAGACCCTCACGAAACTCAGGCACCGGCACGTTGCGGGATTGCGAAGAAGACCCAAGGAAAGGGCTGGAAATATTGGGAGAGAAAAAGAAGGAGTTCGGAAACGTAGGCGCGGGACGAGTCGGAAAATCCAAGATGGCGCGAACGAGACCGGCAGAAAACTGGTTGATGACGTTGGCGGTGGCCGTCCACGTCCATCCAACAGAAGTTGCATAGCTATTGAATGTGTCGCGGAGGTTAGGCGCGAAATCACCAGGGAATTGCACAATGGCGCTGTTGAAGTCGTCATCTACCCCTTCTCGGGCCACGCTCCCGCGCACAAAGAGTTTGTGCCTGGAGGTCAGGTTGTAATCGATGCGCCCCGTATAGACGTTATCCGATTCGTGAGCGGGAGAGGTAAACAAGAATCCGTCAGTATTGATTCCATCCCCGGCAGAACCCAGGTCGTTGGGTACGGCCGGGTAACGGCTGTTGATGAAGCTGAGCAGCGCGGCATTGTCGCCAGTTCCTTGCGGGTCGAGTGCAGCAACGTCAGAAGGCTGAAGGTAGGTGATGCAGTTCGGCTGGGTGGTAAAACGCGCGGTTCCATCGCAGCCTGCGTTGCTATTGATGTAGCCGAGTTGCCCGGCTCTGAATTGAGCTGTGGGAATCGCACGCACGTTCTGGCTGCTGGAGGATCGGCGAAGTCCCTCGTAGTCAAAGAAGAAAAACACTGTATCTTTCTTGACGGGTCCGCCAAGATTTCCACCAAACTGATTACGAACCAAGGCCGGGCGTGCAACATGGCTGCGGTTGTTGAACCAATCATTTGCAGCAAACAGAGTATTGCGATTGTATTCGCGCAAGTTGCCATGCCAGGCATTGCTGCCGCTTTTGGTAAGGAGGTTTATGCCCCCGCCGCTGCTACGGCCGTAGTCCGCGGTTTCCCCTGCAACCACAGTTCGAACTTCCTGCAAGGCATCAATGGATACCGGAATTGTCGAAGTAAAAGCCTGACCGGTTGCCTGATCGTTGATGTCAAGGCCGTCGAGCGTAATATTGCCTTGATCGCTCCGGGCACCAGTGATGGAACCAGCATCATTTACGCCGGCCTGAAGCTGCATTAAATTCGCAGCATCCAGGCGGAATTGGATAGGCAACTCGCTTACGGCTCGGGCGTCAATAACGTTGCCGATCGTCGCATCGGTGGTGTTTAATGTGGCCTCTCCAGAAGCCTGTACGCTGATCGATTGCGTCACAGCACCAACCTCCAGAGTGACGTTGCGGGTTTCCGTGGTGCTGACCCCCAACGCGACGCTGCTCAACACCACTTTTGTGAAGCCTTCCTTCGAAAAGGTCAGCGAGTATCCTTGACCTGGAGCCCGTCGGAGAAACTGGTAGAAGCCCAAATCGTTTGTGGTCGTGGTCTCGTGCAAGCCCAATTGACTGTTGTCGAGTTCCACGGTAACGCCGGATATAACGCCTCCGGACTTGTCGGAGACAACGCCGCTAACTGCGGAAAATTGCTGCGCGTGCAACGGGAAGGATCCAACCAGCAAGAACAGCACACCCAGAACAACACCCCTCAGATTTTTCATTTAGCCCTCGTACGAAACAATTAAACGTAACTGCTGAACGCAACTGTGGTGGAGAAATCCATCATCGAGGCACAGCACGAGAATTGCCATAAGACATTTCTGACTTGGTTCGTAATCGGAACACTCACAAGCACTTACGACCAAATCGCACGCGTCACGGAGGGGCGGTACGCAAACGGCTCTAGTAATTGGAAAGGGATATGGAGATATGTATTCTTTAGTTTATTCCTTTGGCATTAGGCAGGGGTTGACCACATCTGAAACAGGATCCCGGGCCTCAGGCGTAGTCCCGCAAATGCCAGGCATTCCGCAACACTGACCAAGACGAAGAACCTACTGGAACTCTGGGCGGGGCAGGCAATTTCTTCACAGAACTAGTACTGTGCAAATCTTCATCAAATTGGCAGAATTCAATGTAAAACTATGATTTATAAGACTTTAGTGCGTCGATGAAACCCGTGTTCCTTTGGCTTAATGCGTGCGCCTACCTTACGTCCCAGTCGAAATCCAGTGGGAGGAAATCTCAATGCGATTCCGGACTGCAATCAGCCTAGCCACAATGTTTGTTTTAAGCCTCGCTGCCGTCTCCTTAGCAGCCCCCATTCCTGAGGGGCTCGTACCAGCCAGCTTGCTTCCGAACCCCGACAACCAGTCGCAATCGGGGAAAATCGCGTCCATCGGTGACGCTGCCTTTTCACTGGAGGTCATGAAAGGCCAAGAACGCAAGACAGTCGAGTTCTTGATTGACGAAGATACTAAAGTAGAAGGCAAGCTAGAAGTTGGTTCTAAAGCCACTGTGGAGTATCGTTCTGCGGATGGCAGAAACGTTGCAGTTCATGTTGTCGTGGCACGCGCTTGAGGTCTAAAAGCACGATAAACTGAAAGGAATAACTGATTCGTTCGAGAACGAGAAATAAGTATCCTTAGTTCAACATGGCCGCGCAGATTCCAGCCCCCTCGCGGCCCATTTTAGTTTTTTTGGATTGAGGAGCTCAGATGCGCACGACTCTGAAAATTGTCTTGCCCCTGATCGTGAGCGTCGGTAGCGTGTCTGTTCTTTTCGCCGCTTACCAAGTAAGGAACGAGCGGCGCATCTTGCGCAACGATCTCGGGCGCCGTGCGGAAATCCTTGCAGACAGCCTTCAAGAAGGCGTTGAACGGCTGCTAGATCGCGGTCAAGAAAAAAACCTCCAGCGCTTCGTGGAGCGATATGGGCAGCGCGAGCACCTCGAAGGAATTGCGATTTATGATGCCTCTGGGCACGCGCTGGCAATGACACCCGGGCTCGCCCCTTTTCTACCTTTGCATCCCACCGTCGTGACGAAAGCCACGCGCGGGAATGCGGGAGTAGGTGAATTCCTCCCGTCTGAGGAAACCTCGGCGCCAAAGGAAAGCGATGGCGTTCCGGTCCATGTGTACGCTATGCCGCTGCATCGCGATGATGAAGTCGCGGGCGCTCTGCTCCTGATTCACGACATCAGCTACATCGATCGGCAAGTCTCGCATACCCTGCGCGATGCCCTTCTGAATGCGCTGATACAAACCTTGCTGATCAGCCTGCTTGCCCTGGTGCTTGTCCGCTGGACATTCACCGAGCCGCTCTCTCGAATTGCAAAATGGATGCGAACGCTGCGGACCGGGCAACCAAACCCTTCTCCAGCCTTGTTACAAGGCGAAATCATGGAGCAGTTGCACCACGAAGTCACGCACCTCGCCAGGGATTTGCATTCCGCAAGAGCCGCAGCAGAGGTAGAAGCACGCCTGCGCGATTCGAATGCTTCTTTGTGGACCGCTGAACGTTTGCGTGTCAGCCTGCGCAACAGGCTCCAGGACCAGCCGCTCTTTGTCGTTTCGAATCGCGAGCCTTACATGCATGTGTACGATGGCAAGGACAAGACCATCAAAATGCTTGTGCCCGCGAGCGGCGTGGTCACCGCTCTCGAACCGGTTTTGCTGGCGTGCAACGGGACATGGATCGCGAACGGCTCCGGCAGCGCCGACCGCGAAATTGTTGACGCTCATGACCACCTACGCGTTCCTCCTGACCGCCCGAGCTATACCCTGCGCCGCGTGTGGCTTAGCGATGAAGAAGACAGAGGCTACTACGAAGGTTTCTCGAACGAGGGTATCTGGCCGCTCTGCCATAACGCTCACACGCGGCCGATTTTCCGCCCCGAAGACTGGCTGCAATACCAACGCATTAACCAGCGCTTCGCCGACGCTGTTTTGCAGGAGATGGCGGATGTGGATTCGCCAATTCTTCTAGCGCAGGATTATCACCTGGCTTTGGTTCCCAAAATGGTCAAAGAGATCCGTCCAGACGCGCGCGTAGCCATTTTCTGGCATATACCATGGCCCAATGCGGAAGTCTTCGGGATTTGTCCATGGCAGCGGGAGCTCATTGAAGGACTGCTGGGCGCGGATTTGATTGGCTTCCACATCCAATCGCACTGCAACAACTTCTTGGAGACCGTGGACCGCGCGCTGGAAGCTCTTACCGAATGGGATCGCTTTGCCGTAAACCGGCAAGGGCACGTCACGCGCGTGCGCCCCTATCCGATTAGCGTGGCTTTTCCCGAGAATCCGCGGCCAGACACCGATTCTGCCAACGCTGCCGCGCTGCGTGCGGCTTTATGCGAAGAAATGGGAATTGAAGCCATCCATCTGGGAGTTGGCGTCGATCGCGTGGACTACACAAAAGGAATCCTGGAGCGATTCCGCGCCTTGGAAAGGTTCTTCGAGCTGAATCCCGGCTACCAGCAGCGTTTTACATTCGTGCAAATCGGCGCCCCCAGCCGCACCGATATCGAGCGCTACAAGAACTTTCTCGACGAGGTCAGCTCGGAAGCGGACCGCATCAACGCCCGCTTCCAAACCTCGCGGTGGAAACCCATCGTCTTTCGCAAGAAGCATCATTCCCATCAAGAGATTTCGCGCTTCTATCAGGCGGCTTCCCTTTGCATGGTCACCTCTCTGCACGATGGGATGAACCTGGTCGCCAAGGAGTTTGTGGCGTCACGCGAAGATGAACGCGGGGTCCTCATCCTTAGCACGTTCGCTGGAGCGGCGCACGAACTGACCGACGCCCTCCTGGTAAACCCCTACGATATTGCCCAGCTAGCCCGAGTCATTCACCGGGCGCTGGAGATGCCCGAGCAGGAACAGGCCGAGCGAATGCGACGCATGCGCCATACGGTGAGGCAACACAATGTCTACCGTTGGGCCGCTCATCTTCTTTCCGACCTGACCGATATTCGTATCGAAATGGTGGAACGCATGGGCGCGTAAGAAGGGCGCCAAATGGGCCGGCTAACTTGTCGTCGAGGTGCCGCATCTAAACCGGGTTCGCCCTGACGCATCTAAGGATCGAGAGGACGCAGAATTGAACCTGGCCGAAACACCCTTCGACTTCGTAACCGCTTCCTACCTCACGCGCATCGGAAACCAATCGGCTGGAACTCTTGCGGAATTGCTGACCGGCCTCGAGCATTGCAGCGACGCTTCCATCTTTCATCACACTTTTCAGACTTTGGGAACGCATCACTTCCTCACCGAGGGTTTTTCAAACGATTTCGCGCAATGGACCCATTCCTCCACGAACCGGAATGACTTGGCCGAGCAACTCGCGGCCCTCGACATTCGCGACTACACTTCGATTGCCGCCCTGCGGAGCGACCTTTGCCGTGTGGTCCGAGATTTCTGTGAAGCGCAGCCGCAATTTGCATCGCAATCAGGCCTCGAGCGATTCTATTTTTGCGAGAGCGTCGAAGTGACGGTGCCCCTTGGCCACAGCGCCCGCAACCTCGATGAATTTCGCGAGGGGCTCACGCACTTGAGTCATGCTGCTTTCTACTTTCATTTTATTTCCTCACGGTTGCGACTCCAGCTTCAAACCAATGATTTTTCTCACTGGCTCTCCGCCAGTCTCGGACTGCGAACTCTTGCCGACAGCATCAATCACATTGATGTCTACACCAATACCCTGGATAGCGCGCGCGCCAAGATGCTCCGCCTGATTGACCGCGAAAGGAAAAAGGTATGACCGAAGCCTTGCTGGCGAGCCGCATTCCTCTCGAAAATTATGCGGGCGTGGTGGGCGCAGGCGAAATCGAAGAATTGCGCGCTCTGGCCAAGCCGCTGCGCAACCGCAGCATCGAGATGATCAACTCCACCGCTGTCGGAGGCGGGGTCGCGGAGATTCTCAACCGTCTTGTGCCTCTTGCGGAAGAGCTCGATCTCAGCATCCGCTGGGACGTGATGCAGGGCGCTGAAGAATTTTTCGACGTGACGAAATCTTTCCATAACGCCCTGCACGGCGAGCCTTACCAGGCCAAGCCCAGGGATTTTGAGGTTTTTCTCTCTTACAACGAACAAAACCGCGCGACGCTCCCGCTCGATGCCGAATTCGTGGTCATCCATGACCCGCAACCCGCCGCGCTTATTGACGCGCGCCAGCCCGGTTCGAATCATTGGGTCTGGCGCTGTCATATTGATTTGTCGCATCCCAACCGCGCGGTCTGGGACTTCCTGGAAAAATTCGTCTCACGCTATGACGGCGCGATGTTCTCTTCCCCGGAGTTTTCCCGCCAGCTTCCCATCCCCCAATATCTTTTCTATCCGGCCATCGATCCTCTTTCTGAAAAAAATTGCCCCCTGGATTCGGAATTCATTCAGCAAGTTCTCCATCGCTATCAAATTGATCCCCAGCGCCCGATTTTGACGCAGATTTCGCGCTTCGATCGTCTGAAGGATCCCGTTGGCGTGATTCGCGCCTACAGAATCGTAAAGCGCTACTTCGATTGCCAGTTGGTTCTCGCCGGCGGCAGCGCTTCCGACGATCCGGAAGGCGCCCTTGTTCTCAAGGAAGTCCTGCGCGCAGCGGAACACGATCCCGACATTAAAATCCTCGAACTGCCCGCCTGGGCGCCCCTGGAAGTCAACGCGCTGCAGCGCGCCTCCACGATTGTCGTGCAAAAAAGTCTGCGCGAAGGCTTCGGCTTGACCGTCTCGGAAGCGCTTTGGAAGAAAAAGCCCGTCGTGGCTTCCGCGGTTGGCGGCATCCCCGCGCAAATCATTCACAAACACACCGGACTTCTTGCTCACTCCGTGGAAGGCACGGCCTACCAAATCCGGTTTTTGCTTTCCCACCCGGAGATCGCCGCCAAACTTGGCGAACATGGCCACGAACACGTTAAAGAAAATTTCCTCATCACGCAAAAATTGAAACGCTACCTCGCGTTGTTCTTGATGCTAGACCGGCGACTTTAACATCGGAATTGCGGCTGTTTTGCATGCCGCGCTGGCAACTCCGTCCCGCAAATCTTCATCTAAGCTTGCAAGCAGAAGCCTTCCCTAGCCCCGGCCACTCGTGCTTTTTTGCTCCAACTTTTTGTCCAAGGAGATCATGTATGAAGCGTGTTGCTCTACTCTTGTTCTTGGCAGGCTGGCTTGTGCCGCTGGCTTCGGCGCAGGATCATTTTCAAGTGGGCGCCTACGGCGACTACCTCCGCATCGACCAGACCGGCACGAACATGGCGGGACTGGGAGGGCGCGTGGGCTACAAAGTGTTCTCCCATGTGATGTTTGAAGGCGAAATGAGCTACGACTTCGATCAAGGTTTCGCCGAGCGGTGTGTGGGCACGGGCTGCACCGTGTCTGTCGCGAACAGCAACCTCAAAGTCCTGCACGGGCTTGGTGGATTCAAATTCATTGGAACCCGTCATGCGATTCGCCCCTTCCTCGCGGTCAAGGGCGGTTTCATCAATTTTCAATTGAATCCCAAGCCGGCGAGCTTTGGACAGTTCGCGACCTCCGTTCAGAATCTTCGCGCGAACAACGTGAGTGGTGTGTTGTGCCCCGCTTTGGGAGTGGAAGGGCATCTCGGCCCCATCGGTCTGCGCCTGGAGGGCGGAGACGAGATCTATTGGACAGGCAGCCCCCATCACAACGTGCGTGTGGCGTTCGGCCCGTTCTTCCGCTTCTAGGAAACCGGTGAGCGGATTTTGCGCAGACTAAAACAAATCGAGAGGGAGAGTTCTCGCACGAGAATCTCCCTCTTTTCGTTTGTCTAGACTCACTAGCCTCGGCGCAGGGTCAAGCAGCCCGCAATCATGTCATGCAGGGCCTGCTTTTGAGCGGTGAAACCCGCCATAATGTATCCGATGAAGAGGGGCACCATGTTCGTCACAATCTTCGCGAAATGTCTTCCCGTGGCCCGCCAAAAGCTCATACGGCGCCCCGCCATGTCGGTCACTACAAGGCCTAGAGCCTTTTTGCCCACCGTCGCCTGCCATTCGGAACTTTCCATCAGCGCGTGATAGAGCCAAGTGATTACCAGGCTTGCCGTCGCGAACAAAAAGAATACGGCGATAAGGAGCCAGACCCTGCTTTCGTTCCAATCTTCTTCAGGATGGATTTCGCTCAAGAATGCGCCGAGACCAGTCAGAAAGAACAACGGAATCGCAAGAACGCAAACTCCCACCACGATTACAGCACTGTCAATGAGGTACGCCAGAAAGCGCAGCCAGAATCCGCCGTACTCGACGCGAGGAACGGTCGCTACTTGCGCGGTCATCGGGCGCGCAATCGCCGCCGCAGTCGAGAAGGCCTGCCCGCACCCCGAACAGAACGTCGCCCCATCCGCCAACAGCGCACCGCACTTGGAACAGTACATGGGCTCTCCTTGCTTCCAGGATTTCCCAACGCAGGCAATCTAGTGCGGCAATCCTACTTGCAAGCTTTGCGGCCCGTCAATTGACATAGGCAGGTTGGACTAGTCCAATCTGACTACCGGGTACGTCCGCCATCAATCTCCGAAATGCTCGCGGTGCTGGCGCAGCAAAAATTGATCGGTCATTCCGGCGATGTAGTCGCACACGATGACGTGGCGCGGTTCGGTCCTTGCAAACTCCTCGTACGCAGCGGGCATGGAGCCCGGCGTTGCCAGGTAATGGGCAAAAAGTTCGTCCAAACACTTCACAGAGCAGTCGCGGTCTTCCGTAATCGCCGGATGATTGTAAATGTGAGCGAATAGAAATCGCTTAAGCCCTTTGTTACTTGCCGCAGCCTCTTCGCTGAATCCCGCGAGGCGTTTCGGAGCGCGCCGAACATCCTCCATCGAAGAGACACGAGACGCCAGCACGCCTTGCTGCGTGGATTCGATGAGATCCGTCGCCAGAGAATCCAGAATGTGCTTGAGCGCCTCGTTGAATTTCAATTTCTCGCGAGCGTCCGGATACGCAACGTCCACCCGGGCGTAAACAGCGCCAAAAAACGGAACTTCGTGGCACAGAACCGCGAGATCGAGAAGTCCCGCTTCCAGCGCATCGTCGATGTCGGCGGTGTTGTAGGCAATTTCGTCCACCCAATCGATGAGCTGCGCCTCGAGCGGCGGGCGCAAATCGAGCAAATATTCGCGAAGCTGGGGAAATTCCGCCTCAGAATAATCGCGCGAGTGTTTGATAATGCCCTCGCGAACTTCAAAGGTGAGATTGAGGCCGGGAAAATCGAGATAGCGCTGTTCGAAATGCTCCACGATGCGAAGCGCGTGCAAATTGTGGTTGAATTGCCCACCATTCGCGCGCATCAATTCGTCCAGCTTGCGTTCGCCTGCGTGTCCGAACGGCGGATGGCCAATGTCGTGAACCAGCGCAAGCGCTTCCGCAAGTTCCGTATTCAATCCCAACGCTGCGGCCACAGTCCGGGCAATCTGCGCCACTTCGAGCGTATGCGTCAGGCGATTGCGGAAATGATCGGAGTAGCGAGTGGTGAAAACCTGCGTCTTCGCTTCGAGGCGGCGAAAAGCGCGCGAATGAATGATGCGGTCGCGGTCCCGCGCATAGTCACTGCGGTAAGGATGGGACGGCTCAGGATAACGGCGCCCGCGAGTGTCTTCCGCATGCATGGCGCAGGGGGCCAGAGGGGGAGGAGTTGCGATGGTCCGCTCCATCTCGTTCCGAAGAAGCGCGCGCGGTTCGGACCGCCGGGAATTTCAGGACTTCGGCGAAATCGAATCGAGCCCACGGTCGGCTTGTTCCGCGATGTTCGTGTCCGGAAACTCTTTCTTAATCTGCTGATAGATGTTAGCTGCTTCCTTCGGATTCGAATCGCGCAGAGCGCGGGCAAGCTCCAGGAGCGCGAGGGGACGCGGCACCAAGACGCTGGGCTTGTCGGCAAGAGCGCGAAACAGTTTGGCGGCGTCATCAGGCTTGCCGCTACGCGCGTAGATGATGGCCATTTGATATTGCGCCATGGCCGCGAGCTCTTTGTCGCTGCTGCCGCTGATTTTCCTCAGTTCCTCGAGAGCCTGGTTCTGCCGCTCCAAGTCTTCCAGGCAAAGCGCTGCGTAATACCGCGCGAGTTTGCCGGGATTCGTGGAGGGGTAGGAATCAGCGACCTTCGTGAACTTTTTCTGAGCCTCCTCGGCTCGCGCCTTTTCGTCTAGGTAGGAGGGCTCGGTCGGATCCGCCCCGGGAGCCGCCGGCCCTATGCGGCCTTGATACGCTTTCATCGCTGCGTCAAATTCGACGGAAGCCTGGGCGGTCTGGCGATCGATGTAGAAGTGCCATCCGCTATATCCGATGACCACCGCGAGCGCAACGGCGATCACAATGCCTGCAAACTGCCCGTGCGACAAAACCGCTTCGGCGCCGTGCTCGATGGTCTCCTTGATCTTGTCCTGCTTCAGTTCTTTACGTGAAATGTGTTCCGCCACGCGCGCTCTCCTGAATGGTTTCGAATATGCCATCGTAGCACAAGACAGCACTCGCACGCGGATTCGCCAACCTGTTCTCATGCACCTCAAAGAAATGGCGAGAAGGCCGTCACCTACCGCCGCGTTGGCTCGCGGCGGATTACTTTTCCGGCAGAAAGGAGACGGGCAATCTCCGCAGCCGTTCGAACGGTGATACTTTGGATTTATGAAGACTGCTTGTATTCACTGCGGCGCGGAACATTTGCTGAAAGACACGGAGTTTGGCGGGCATTCCAAGGTGCAGTTCAAGTGCTCGAAGTGCGCTAAAACTACGATCGTGGAAATCAAGCGGCGTACTGACGCCACCGTGGTGATGACGCCGCTTCCCTCCTTCGCTCGCGCCAATGCCACCAGTTCGAACCTGAACCTGCCTCCGCCCGATCCCGGGCTCAAGCTGCCTGCGAACAAGAATGTGGTTCTTAGCATTCTTTCCGGCCCTTCCAAGGGCCAGAGCCACACGCTCACAAAGCCACGCGTGGTCATGGGCCGCAAAGGAGCGGATGTTGCCCTAAGCGATCCGGAAATTTCCCGGCATCATTGCTTGCTGGAAGTGCGCGATACTTACATCAATCTGAAAGACATGGACTCCACGAACGGAACTTTTTTTGAAGAGGAACGCGTACGCGCAGCCATGCTGACCAACGGCGCCGAATTTCGCATCGGCAACAGTTTGATTCGCGTGAGCTTCCAGGCAAAATAAATACAATTCGCCAATTTTACGCGGTTCTTAAAGGAACTGCTGGAGAAAGCGCGGGCCAATGCAGTACCTTGGTTAGCGTTGAGAGAATCGTTCCCGCAACTGTCGGGAGAACTATGATTCGCATCGGCGTTCTCGGATATGGGTATTGGGGACCGAATATTGTCAGGAATTTTCATGCCCAACAGCAATCGGAAGTTGTCCTGGTCTGTGACAAAAGTTCGAACGCAGGTGAGCGCCTTCGAAGGGTTTATCCGGCCATTCCTTTCACAACAGACGAAAATGAACTTCTTCGTTCCACAAAAGTGGACGCCGTATGCGTGATTACTCCGGTGGCGACGCATTACCCGCTTGCCCAAGAGGCTCTGGAAAACGGGAAGCACGTTTTCGTGGAAAAGCCGTTTACCTGCAACTCCACCCAAGCCGAAGAGCTGATTGAACTGGCAGACCGCAAAAACCTGAAAATCATGGTGGATCACACTTTCCTTTTTACCGGCGCGGTGAAAAAAATCCGCCAGTTGGTGGATGAAGGGGCACTCGGAAAACTCTTTTATTACGATTCGCTGCGCGTGAACCTGGGGCTCTTCCAGCATGACGTTAGTGTGGTTTGGGATCTTGCGCCGCACGATCTCTCCATCATGGACCACATCATCCGCAAAAAACCCGAAGGAGTCGTCGCTGCCGCCGAAAAGCACTTGAACGAAGTGGAGGACATTGCATTCATTTCGATTTATTTTCCCGACCGCGTCATTGCGCACATCAACGTCAATTGGCTCTCTCCTGTGAAAGTGCGAACGACCCTCATCGGCGGCGAAAAAAAGATGCTGGTGTGGAATGACCTGGTGAGCGACGAAAAAATCAAACTCTACGACAAGGGCGTGAGCCTTTCGGATGGAAAGGGGCTGCATCAACTGCTGGTAAGCTACCGCTCGGGTGACATGTGGTCGCCACAAGTCGAGCAGGTCGAGGCTTTGACCGAAGAAACCGCTTACTTCCTGCAATGCATCATGGAGAACAAGAAACCTCTTAACGATGGTGTTAATGGATTGCGAATTGTGCGCATTCTTGAAGCCGCGGACAAGTCCATTCGCAACCGGGGCGAAGCGGTGGCGCTTTGAGCGAATTTCAGTGCATTGCGCCCGACGTCAAGCTCGGCAAAAGCGTCAAACTCTCGAAGTTCATCAATCTCTACGGCTGCGAAATTGGTGACGAAACCAAGATTGGCGCATTCGTGGAAATTCAGAAGAACGCAAGCGTCGGGCGGCGCTGCAAGATCTCCAGCCACACGTTTATTTGCGAGGGCGTGGAAATCCACGACAATGTTTTCATCGGCCATGGTGTGATGTTCATCAACGATCTCTACCCCCGCGCCACCACGGCAACCGGTGAACTCAAGACCGAGGCCGATTGGAGAGTGGAAAAAACCGTGGTGAAAAGCGGCGCTTCCATTGGATCCGGCGCAACCATTCTCAGCAACGTGACTATCGGCGAAAATTCCATTGTCGGAGCAGGAAGCGTGGTGACCAAGGACGTTCCTGCGAATGTCATCGCCGCCGGAAATCCCGCCCGGGTCCTCCGTCCTCTTAGCGAGGCAAAGCAGAAGCTTCGTTGACGCACTGAGCCGTAAGCAGGAATGGGCTGCCTGGGTTCACCCCATTTTCGTGCTACACCATTATGAGATACTAGCGTCGAATTCGCTGTTATCGGGGTCTGATGATCCGCTTGTCCGTCTGTACCATCACCCTCAACGAAGAAAAGAACTTGCCGCGCGCCCTCGACTCCGTTCGCGGCGTGGCCGATGAGATTGTGGTGGCGGATTGCGGAAGCAAGGATCGCACACAAGCCATCGCGCGTGAGCGGGGCGCTTCGGTCTTCGAGCGGGCTTGGACCAGCTATGAAGAACAGTGGAACTTCGCGGCGTCTTGCGCGACGAACGAATGGATTTTCGTCCTGGCAGCTGACGAAGAGCTGAGCCCGGCACTGCGCGCTTCGCTGCTCGAATGGAAACGGCAGGAACCGGAATTCCCCGTCTACGAAATGGCGAGAAAAGCTTGGTACCTGGGCGCTTGGATAAGTCACTGCGGATGGTATCCGGATTATCAGCGGCGTCTCTACCGGCGCGACTTGGCGCGGTTCGCCGGAGTCATCCACGAAGTCTTGCAGTTCAAGGGTCAGCCAGGGCGGCTGCAGGGGGATTTACTTCACTACACCATGAATTCATTCGCCGAGCACGAAGACAAGGTGGAACGTTATACAACACTCGCAGCCCGACAGCTGTACGAGGCAGGAAAGCGAAGCTGGCGCGGCGCGATGTGGCTGGCAACGCCTTGGACCTGCTTCAGCACTTTTGTCCTGCGCGGCGGCTTTCTGGATGGCTATCGCGGCTGGCTCATTTCGCGGATGGCGGCGCGCGGCGTATGGTTGAAATTCAAAAAACTCGGAAAACTCCTTGCCGCCGAGCGACGCGGCAACGCGATGCAGGTGCAATGAGAGTGCTCTACGTAGATCTGGAGGGCGAATGGCGCGGCGGCCAGAGCCAGGCGCTGCTGACGTTGCTCGGTTTGCGGGAGCGCGAGTTGCATGTGGAGCTCGCGGCGGCAAGCGATTCGCCTTTGGCGATGCGCAGCAGGGACGCAGGGGTTATCGTCCATGATGTGGCACGGTTGGGCTTGCGACCCCGCGCCGCTGCGAAGATCAGCAGCATTCTTGCACACCACGGCTTCGACCTTGTGCATCTAAACGAGCCTCATGCGTTGACAGCTGCATGGCTCGCCGGCGCCCACAAGAAACTGCCGCTTCTCTTGTCGCGCAGGATTGGTTTTCCATTGAGAAAGAGCTGGGTTTCGCAGGCGCGGTACGCGGCAGTCGAACGGTTTATAGCCAACAGCAAAAATGTCGCGAAGAGTCTGATGGATTGCGGAATCGCGGCGGAGCGAGTTTCCATCGTGAATGAGGGAGTGGAGATTCTCGAGCCAACCTCTTCGAAGCAAAGAAACAACGCGCGACGTCATTGGGGCGTGACGGATGGCGAATTTTTATTTGGCTGCGTCAGCGTGTTTGTTCCAGAAAAAGGCCAGCGGCATTTGATCGAAGCGCTTGTCACCGTCAGAGAATCCCATCCCGAGGCGCGCCTATTGCTCGCGGGCGATGGTCAATGCCGTGGAGAGTTGGTTTCGCTCGCAAAGCGACTGGGTCAATCGCAGGCTGTAATTTTTCCCGGATTCGTGAACAACGTCGCCAATGTCTATGATGCCCTCGATGCTTTCGCCTTCCCTTCCGAATTCGAAGGCCTCGGAACCGCCCTGCAAACAGCAATGGCAGCAGGGCTGCCATCCATCTCGACAAGCCGCGGAGCATTGGCAGAAGTTGTAGATCGCGACCGAACTGCGTTCGTGGTTGAACCAAACGGAAAGGAATTCGCGGCGGCCATGTTGCGATTGATGACTGACAGGGACCTTCGAAAGAAACTCGGCGAAGCGGGGCGGCGCGAAGTGCAGGAACGATTTTCAGCGCAACGCATGGTGGACGGCACCATCCAGGTTTACGAGGATGTTCTGAAGAGCTGGCGCCAAATATGAACTCCAGGGATCTCACTGTGGTTCAGCGCGCCGTACTGAATCACCTGCCGGCGCTAGGCCTTCCTCGCGGTGCACGCATCCTGGACGCACCATGCGGCGGCTCCGCGGCACTGACTCTCTCGCTTCGAGAGCGTGGCTTCGATGCCATTGGCGCGGACATCGATCCCGAAGCTGCAACCCGCCTCGGCCCGGCGTTTCAGAAGGCAAACCTCGATGCGCCTCTTCCCTGGCCCGACCAGAGTCTCGACGCGGTCATCTCCACTGAGGGAATCGAGCACCTGGAAAATCATTTTTTGTTTCTGAGCGAGATCAATCGCGTCCTGAAACCCGGCAGCGTCCTGGTGCTCACTACACCGAACATCACCGCGCTTCGCTCGCGCGTGCGCTTCTTTGGCAGCGGCTTTTTCGGGCGCGACGGCCGTCCTCTGAATGAAACCCGCCGGCATCCACTTCACCACATTGGTCTCGCGACTTTCTCCGAACTGCGCTACGAGCTGCATGTCTCGGGCTTCCGCATCGGCGAAGCCCGCCACACGCACATCAAGCCCATCAGCTTTCTCTATTCCGTCTACATCCCTTGGATTTGGCTCTACACCTTGATTGCCTTCCGGAAAGAGAAAGATCCCGTTCAGAGAAACCGTAATAAGGAGATTCGGGCAGCGCTGCACTCTTTCTCTCTTCTCTTTGGCGAGTGCCTGATGCTTATTGCAACAAAGGTACCTGGGGAGACTCTGGGGGAATAATTTGACGAGAAAGGGTGAAGCGCTTGGTAGCCCTTGTGTGAGCCGCCAAGCGCTTCAACCTTAAAACTTTTGCGCTAGTAAACTGACTTCTCTCTTCGTTCCAGCGTTCGCCTCCTATCCGCTCGCCGCTTTGCGTCAAGCTATTTGGCGGATTGAACAACCCATCGCCCTTTCGGGTTGAGGAACTCCACGCCAATCGCAAAGCCTTCGCTTTGCAAGGATTGGCAGTAGGCTACTCGTGCCGAGGAGCGAAACTCTCCGGTGCGCGAGGCGAACTTCAATGGCTCGCCCGTTTCCCAGCGGCGCACGCTGATCACCCGCGCGCCGCGCGCACTCACGTTTTCCGTAAAAGTCGATTCCAAGCCCGGCGCATCGCGGTGCCCGTCGATGAGCACGGGGATTTCCATCAAAATGCGCTTCTCCGCCCGGTGAAACGTGAATTTGGTCGTGAGCGGCATTTCGAATGGTCATCCTCACAGGCACGCGGCAATTCGCGCGAGATTTTGCACGCTGCTCCGGCCACCATGTTTCATGATGTAGAGGGCGCGGTCGGCGGAGCCAAGAAGTTTTTCCGGCGTGTCGCCGTCTTCAGGGAAAGCGGCAACGCCGGCGCTGACCGATAGCGCAGGGGCCTCCGTTTCGGAAGCCAGCCGTTCGCGGATGCGCGTAACCACTCGCGTGGCAATGTCTTTCCCCGCTTCGGGCAATACCAGCGCGAATTCGTCGCCGCCATAGCGCGCGGCCGTATCAATCGCGCGCGAATGATTGCGAAGAATTTTTCCGATGCGAACGAGCGCGCGGCTGCCGGTCAGATGGCCGTACTGATCGTTGATAATTTTCAGGCCGTCCATGTCGAGCAGCACCACGCTGAACGGGCGTTGCGTGCGGCGCGACCGGTCGAGTTCCGCTTCCAGCACGCTGATGAGGCGGCGGTAATTCGCCAGCCCCGTAAGCGAATCGCTGACCGCCATGGTGCGTACTTGTTCGAACAGGCGCGCCTGGTCCAGCAAGGCGCCCGCAAGCATCACCACGTAGCTGAAGGTCTTGCTCAGTTCAGCAATGAAAAACGGCCCATCAAAAAGCTGACGCGAAAACGCCGCCGAAACATGGCAGACGGCGTTCAGCGAAGCCACGATGAGCAATGCATAGTCGAAAAGGCTGACGCTGCTCTTTTTGTCCTTCTCATTCTTGATGCGCTGACGGAAGCAAGCCGCCGCGATCAAATAGAGCGCGGCGGGCAGCAGGTCCCAGGGACGAGACAAGATGTTCTTCGCATTCGCTACCGGCGCTGAGGGAGCGGCAAGGAACGCAGCGCTGGTCAAATACGCAGCAATGGCCACAACCAGCAGAACAGCGGCGGTCTCCTTACTGGGCTTCCGCGCCGTGGGCATGTAACGTTCCACGGCCAGGGCGGCAAGCAGCAGAACTGCGAGCAAGGTCCGGCTGACCATCCACCCGAGCGGAACTTTCGAAAGGGCCAGCGTTCCATCGTTGAGCGCATCGTTGAATCCAAAGTAGCCGATGGTCTCGATGATCCCGGAGAGTGCAAATCCGAAGGACAGGATCAGCGCGGTGCGGTCGTGCGTGCCACGAAAACGAACCAGGGCGTTCGCCGCATAGCAGTAGCAAAGAAGCGTTCCGCCCACTTCGAGGTAGAGATAAGCCTGTGGCGAAGCCGCGAGGGCCGTTTGCCGGGAATAAAAGATGGCCGCAAGCAGCAGTATACCCAAGGTCAGCCCAGCAGCAAACACGAGGCGCGAGCGAAAACTCCGCTCTGAAAGCGCATGGCGGCTGCTTCCGAGAAACCCGACGAAACTGGGCCAACTCCCCACAAAGTCCCCCAAATGCCGAAGAAAAACGGCCAACTGGCAGAGAAAGCAAGTTTGTGCCCTTTCTGACGATCAAAATGCATCCTCGTAATTCGTTGAAAAAACATAGCTTACAGCAAGTTTGGGCAGAGCCGTGGAATTGGGTTCCAGGGGGCGAGACAGTACGAGGAGCAACCAATTTCCAGTCCGGTACGCTTATCGTCTTTGTTTCTTTAGAGTTACCGGGCTATGGACCAGTATCACTGAGATTTCCAAGGATTTCTCAGGTTGAGACAGTCTCAGACGT
>Ga0307472_100000090_pt1 | contig 26279 bp, 32 predicted proteins | sample atmos_gasesAM5C__2_FD_204582 | JGI IMG/M metagenome (GOLD analysis project Ga0307472, IMG submission 204582) | Hardwood forest soil microbial communities from Morgan-Monroe State Forest, Indiana, United States - atmos_gasesAM5C_05 | ecosystem: Environmental > Terrestrial > Soil > Temperate...
CGCAAGCAGGGCGCTCACCGAATGGGGAATCGCGTAATGAACGTGCAGCAGGTCGAGCGAGGCAGCTTCGGCCACCTCGTACATTTTCGTGGACAGCGCCAGCGTGTACGGTGGGTGATCGAACAGAGGATACGACGTGACTTCCACTTCATGAAAATAAATATTCTCGTGCGGCGTGTTCAGCCGAATGGGCATCGCGTAGCTGATGAAATGGATCTCGTGACCGCGGGCAGCGAGCTCGATTCCGAGTTCGGTGGCCACCACACCCGACCCGCCGTACGTTGGGTAACATGTGATCCCTATTTTCATGTGCCCTCAAATGATAGACGCTGCTTCCAGACCCAGCAACCGGACGAGCTTGCCGTCACCTACCAAATCGAACTGAGTGCGGTCGCTTGCGCCACCATGATGCCGGATGCTAGCCTTCCTGCTCCTAATTAGACGAACGAGGCGTTCTCACGGTGCAGCGACTTTCGGGCAAAGTAGCTCTTATCACTGGCGGTGGGACCGGCATCGGGCGAGCCTGCGCGTCCCTCTTCGCGCGCGAAGGCGCGCGTGTGGCCGTAGCAGGACGCAGAAACGGTCCATTAGAAGCTGCGGTTCGGGAGATTGAGGCTGCCGGCGGCAGGGCGCTGGCGGTCACCTGCGATGTCGTGGTTCGCGAATCGGTCGAGTCTGCTTTGGCGTCCACGGTGAAACAATTCGGAGGCCTGCACATCGTGGTGAACAACGCCGGGGCCGTTGTCGTAGCCGCGGCAGATGATACATCGGACGAGGATTGGGAACGCGTGATCGCGACGAATCTTACTGGCACGTTTCTCGTCTCGCGCGCGGCATTGCCACATCTTCGCGCAGCCGGAGGCGGCACGATCGTCAACATCGGATCCATTTTGGGCATTGTCGCCCGGAAGCAGCGTGCGGCTTACTGCGCTGCGAAGGCCGGTGTCACCGGTCTCACAAAGGCGATGGCGCTCGATCATGCGCACGAGAAAATCCGCGTAAATTGTGTGTGTCCGTCGCTGATCGAAACTGAGTTAGGGCTCAAATCCATCCGAGAGGCGCCTGATCCTGAGGCCGAGCGAAAACGGCGCACCGAGGGAATTCCGCTGGGCCGTCTCGGCCTGCCTGAAGACGTGGCGCAAATGGCGCTGTATCTCGCGTCGGAGGAATCCGCGTGGGTCACGGGAGCAGCGTTCCCCCTCGACGGAGGTCTCACGGCTTATTGATATGAAACCATCGGCTCAAGCGATTGAAATGGCGACAAAGGAACTGCGCGCTCGCCTCAGCGAGACAAACACAGCAGCTCAATTTGGATTTGTGCTCGCGGACGCTGGTCGTGGCCGCGTCAAGATGAGCATGAGAGTGGATGAACGGCATCTGCAGGTACATGGAGTGGTGCATGGCGGCGTTCTCGCCGCGCTTGCAGATACTGCAGGTGGACTCGCGACCTACATGGCTTGCCCGCGAGGGACGCGCGTCGCGACAATCGAGATGAAAATCAATTATCTCGAAGCCGTGGAAGGCGGAACGGTGACCGCGGACGCGGAAGTAGTGCGGCTTGGCCGCCACATCTCAGTGGTCGACTGCGATCTTCGCGATGAGAACGGCAGGCTGGTCGGAAAGGCGCTAATGACTTTCTTCGTCGGGCCGTTTCAAACCAATCGAAAGCCGAGGCACAGGAAAACTCGCAAAGACTAACTCACCGCGCGCACACCCGTTCATTGCCAGGAACAGATCGCTGTGAACTTTTTATACGCCTATTCGCTGTGCCCGTTTTGGCCGTTCGATCCGCCGTGCGCTGCCTCTTCCCCATCCTTAAACAGGTACTTAATGCAGTGCTTATAGACGAGAAGATTCGGACTGCCGTAACGAGTGATCTTGATGCAGTCGCGGTCGTACCACTCGACAGTGCCATGGAGCACCTCTCCGTCTGTCAAAACCACGGCGACGGGCGCATGCGACTGCATCTGCTTGACGTAATAAAAATTTTCTGCGTGTGTTTGTTCCGGCGGAGCCGGTTTTTTTCGCGGTTGTGGTTGCTGGGGCGCAGCCTGAACGGGCCGCGGCGCGAACTGCTGTTCCTTCACGTCTGTCAACGTAGGACGGAATAGCTTGCGGTTCACCATAAAGCTCCTTACTGGGATCTGCTACCTGTTATGACTGTGCCAAAGCTGATTCGGTTGCAAATAAAGTTGGCGAATCCAAAGAATCTATAATTGGCGGAAATGCGTTAGCGTGCGGTAAGCGAGGCGACGTAGGCGTCTAAACCCAATTGCCTGCCGATATTCCGCCTCAAACGGTTTTCGAGACGGTCGAGGCCTTCTGTAGCGCGCACGACCCACTCCAGATTGATACTCTTGCTGAGGGTCTCCAACTCCCGCCGTAAATCGGGATTTTTCGGGAGACTGCTCTTGAGGCCCTGCGAAAACTCGAGTAAGTCGGTAAGCAGACTATAGAATAGCGCCAGAATATTTTCAAACGATTCTTTTTCTTCTTTGGCGAGCTGCGCCGTAGCCGCGAAGATTTCGCTGTAGTTCCCGGCATTCACAGCTTCCGACAGCAGGCGCAGCACGCTCTTGCGAAGCCGCGCGGATTCTTCAAGATCGAGTTCGAGAGCGATTCCCGGACTCCCGTCCGAAAGCTGGGCGGCTAGTTTACGTTCAGTTGGCTTTGCGTTGGTGCGTTCCTTGAGAAATGATTCGATCGTTTCTGCAGGTACCGGCGCTAAATGAAATTGCAAGCAGCGTGAACGAATCGTCTGAAGCAGAGAATCAGGAGCGGGCGCGAGAAGAATGAGCGTCGCGCTGTCGGGCGGCTCTTCAAGGATTTTGAGGAATACGTCCGCATCCGTCCAGCGCATTGTGTCGGCGCCATCGAGAATGAAGATGCGTCGGCGGCCTTGCGGCTTGAAATAAGCAGCGCGTTGCACGGCGCGCAACTGGCCGATACGGATCATCGGGCGCGCCACGGGAGTGAGGCGGCGGACGGGATCGGGAACGATCAGCCAAACATCGGGATTCGGCTCGATGATCAGCGGCATGCGTTCGACCGCCGCGGCGTCAGCACTTTCACCGCGTTCCGCAAGCCCGGCCTGAATCAGCGGCGCTGGATCGGCGAGCGTCGCCATACGCCGGCAGGAATCACACTCACCGCAGTAATCGTCTTTCAGGCGTTCGCAATTTGCGGCTTGCGCGAACATTCGAGCGAGCGTGTATTTGCCGATTCCACGCGGCCCGGTAAAGAGCAGGGCGCTTGGAACGCGTTCGCGCTTCAGCATTCCGCGCAGGGCGCTGACGATTCGCTCGTTGCTGAGAAATTCGTTAAATCCCATCTACGATCTCGCGACCGACAAAAATAGATAGTTCATCGCGTCGCTCCTTGTGATTTCAGGATGCGGGCTTCGATTGCGGCGAGAATTTCCGAGTGGATTGCCCCGGGAGAGCGAAGGGCGCCAGCGCTCACATCGAAGCATTCAATCTTCAACCAGTTGGGTTGCCGCGCGAGCTGATCGTAGACGTCCGCGGCGGCCTCCAGATGAGCAATGTTCGATTCGAGAATGTCACGCTGAAGCTCCGTGTATTCGCGCGCGCCTTTCTGGCCGACGAGGCGATGCGCTTCCGCAACCGGCACGCGCAGATAGATGACGAGATCCTCGGCGGGCAGCGAATAGATCTCATATTCGAGCTTCTTGAGCCATTGGATAAATTCGTCGCGATCCTCGCGCCGGACGCGGGCGCCCTGGTGCGCGAGATTCGATCCGATATAGCGGTCTGCAAGAATGGTGTGGCCGGCGGCAAGTTCCGATTCAATCTTGGGTTTTGCTTCGTAGCGATCGCCTGCATAGAGCAGAGCGGAGAAATGAGCGTCGACGGCGTCGAGCGGACCGAAATCGCCATTCAGAAAGCGCGCGACGAGCTTGCCGAAGAATCCGTCGTAGCGCGGGAAACTGATCTGTCGAAGGGGGACGTTACGCTCGGAGAGGGCGCGAGCGAGCATCTCGAGCTGCGTCCTTTTTCCGGAGCCGTCAATTCCTTCAAGGACAATTAATTTTCCGCGCGCGGGCATCGAATTCAACGAGTCTAGCAGATTTTTGGGACCCCCTTTTACCGTATAGCAATTTTCGGTGATGGCGTTTCGATGTCGCTAGTCGAACTGCTTCTTGACCCAGACGTAGGCCGCCGTAGTCAGACTCGTCATGAAGAACAGAAGTACGCCGTCAACGAAGGCGTGGTAACCGATCGCATAGTTGCCGCCGCCCGTGAATATCTGAGCAGGCATCTTCAGTGCGATAAGGCCGCGGGTGATGAGAGCTAGCACCGCGCAAAGCAGACACAATCCGTAGCTTACACGCATGATGTGCTTTTCCATCCTTAATCTCCTCGTTTTCGAAAGTGGCGAGCCGACCGGATACTCTGGTTGTCCGGAGGGTACAACTCCAGATAGTGGCAGTCAAACGCGTCTTATGAAGCACCTGCGGTGGCAGTACCCCGGTAGACCCCGATTCCAAACCGGAAACGTGCTAGGGCTTCTCGTCGGGCGCTTCGCCCGGAAGCAGGATCCGGCTGGTCACGCGGAAACGTTTGTAATCCTTGTAGCGAACCGTCATGCGAATGCGGATATCACCTGAGGTGAAGTGGAGAACGTCGTCGGCGTGTGTGTAAGTAGGGAACCAGTAGTGGCCCTCGATGTTTTCGCGGTACGTTTCAAAGCGCGGGAAGAAGTTCTCATCGTTGCCCTTGCGAATGTCGGGCACGGCTTTCCCGTAGGTCTTTACGATTTCGAGATCCTTGTCGTCCACCCAGATCCGTCCCTGAAAGTAGCGTTGATTCTTCTTGATTTCCTTCGGCTTCACTTCGAAAAGATAGGTGGTGAGCTCGTCGACCTGTTGCCGGCCGACGTAGGCGATGTCGTACTTGGGCAATTCATCGGTCGTGAGGACGAACGGCTGGACGTTTTGCAGGTCGGCGAGGTCTTGTTCTGAGAGCGAGACGCGCTGGAGCGTCGAAGGAGGCGCGTAGGTCACTTTGTCGTAGCGCCTGCCGGAGGTGCTGAAGACGATGTCGCTCGTCATGCGGTATTCGCCGTCTGGCTGGCCGCCGGCGTCGACAGTTTGAACGACAAACGTTTGCGTGTAAGTGTAGTTGTCGCGTTCGCGCTTGAATTCAGCCTCGCGTTCAGCGAAGCGACGGATGATTTGGTCGACCGGAACGGCAGGCGGTTCGGTGGAAATGGCGGAGGAGGATTGATCTGAGGGCGGGGCTTTTGGTGGCGTTTGCTGTGCGGCAAGCGGGGCAGAGAGAAACAGGAAAGCGGAAAGTATGAGTAGAGCTATCGGGACTAGGGCGTCGAATATTTTGAAAAATTGGGAGATGTGTCGCACGCTGTCCGGTTCCCGATGTGACACCGTTAGTATAGGAGTTTTCGCGCCGTGGGAAAATTGCTTTTGGGGATCGGCGAGGATTTGGTTTCGCTATTTTTCGTCGCCTCCCAGTTCTTCTTCTATTTTCAAGTTTGATTCGGCAGTGAGCTCTGGAAGACCTGCACTCTTGAGCTGGCGATTCAGCGATGGAATGTCGGAGGAGCGAAGCGTGTCCCAGCGTTTCATTGCGGCGGCGAAATCGCGCTCAATTGTGACGAGCGCTTGGTCTTGAGCCGGAGTAGGAGCAACGTCGGCCCGATTGATTTCGGCATAAAGTGCAGCAATGTTCCCAGCCACTTGAGCGAGCGTTGATTCGGCCGGAACGGGCGGCACGGGCGCCGCCGCGGGTGCGGGCGGTTTTTGCGGTACGGGTTCTGGGGCCGCCTCAAGTAGCGCGCTGAGTTTCTTGTCCAAGGCTTCGATGGCTGCTTTCGTTGATTCGTTTGCGCGATCAGAGAGCTTTTCGAGCTGCTCGTGGACTGAGCGGGCGTGGCTGACTGCTTCTGAGCTGCGAGTCATCCTGTCGGCGAGGCTTGTCTGCATTGCAAAAAGCGCGCGAAGGCCCTCCAGCGGCGTTTTCACGCGCGGATCTATTCTTATCGTGAGCGGCTCAGTGACATCGGGTTTGAAGATGACCCGCTGCGTGCCGCCAGCAGCCGTGGTGGTTCGCACCCCAGGGACAGTGAGGCGAACGGAATAAATGCCGGGAAGCGCAAGCGGGCCAAGCGGGTGGCGCGGCGTATCGTGTGGAACGGCGGAAATCGGGTATTCGTGACGCAGCGCGACGGGCGACGGATAGTGCAGATCCCAAACCCAGCGATGCATGCCGGGTTCGGCTGAGAGAATCTTCTGAGGTCGAATCCAATAAAGAGGGATTAGCTGCTTCGCAATTTCTTCTTCGGTTTGATCCGGTTTGTCATCGCTTGAAAACTTGCGGACCAGCTTGCCTTGTGAGTCGAGAATTTCGAGCGTGACTGGACCAGACGGAGTTAGTGAGAGGTGATAGTCGATGATTGCGCCGCCAGGCGGATTTTGGGCGGCAGCCTCGTCGGGAGGCAGCGGAGTATCCGTATAGGTAGAGCGGCGAACGCGAAAAGCGGGCGCCGGCTTGAAGAGCAGATTACTGGTATCGGCGGTATCCGCATTGATTTGGCGGAGCGGCGAGATGTCGTCGAGTATCCAGAACGAGCGGCCGTGCGTGGCGACGATGAGGTCGTCCTCGTAAATCCACAGATCGCGCATCGAGGTGTGGGGAAGATTGAGCTGGAGGGATTGCCAATGATCGCCGTCATCGAATGAAACCCACACGCACGTCTCGGTGCCGGCGAACAGCAGGCCTTTGCGGACGGGATCTTCGCGCACCGTGTCGACGGGAGCATTGTCAGGCAGATCGGTAGTAATCAGCTTCCACGTCTTTCCACCGTCGTGGGTGCGGTAGATGTAAGGCTTGAGGTCGTCGATGCGGAAGCGGCTGACGGAAGCGTACGCGGACTGATTATCGAAATGCGACGCAGAAATTTGCGTCACTTTGCTCCACGGAGTCAACTCAGGCGGAGTGATGTTGGTCCAATTTTTTCCACCATCGCGCGTCGTCCAGATGTAGCCGTCGTCCGTGCCGGCCCAGAGGATGTCTTCGGTGCGGAAGGAAGGAGCGAGCGCGTAGATCACGCCTCGCTGTTTATCGGCTTTGGAAACATTCTTCGAGTCTGCCGCGACCATCTCGCCGAGGCTGGGCGGAATTCCCGGATGCTCCCGCGTGAGGTCGGGGCTGATTGTTTCCCAGTTGTTGCCGCCGTCAGTAGATTTGAACAGAAAATTCGCTGTCGTGTAGAGAACGTGCGGATTGACCGGCGAAAACATGATGGGCTGCGTGCGGTCCGTGCGGAATTTAGGATCGCGGAGCGGGATCGGCGTGACGTTCTGCACCTGGCCTGTGCTCCAGTGATACTTCGAAACTTCGTTGCGTCCGGCTCCGTAAATGATATCGGGGTTGAGCGGGTCAGGCGCGACGTAGCCATATTCGATCGCGCCGTTGGGATGCCAATCGCGAAATGTGATTTCGCCGTCGTTGCCGCGCGAAAGCGTGCAAACGGATCCGCTCTCCTGCTGCCCGCCGCAAACTCTGTACGGGAATTCGTTGGTCACGCTCACGTGATACATCTGCGCGGTTGGCTGGTTGTACCAGGAACTCCAAGTTTCGCCGCGGTTGACCGTGATGATCGCGCCCTGATCGCTAACGATGAGAATAATTTTGGGATCGAGCGGATTGATCCAGATGTTCTGGTAATCGTCGCCGCCGGGAGCGCCGCGGATGCTCGTCCAAGTTCTTCCGCCGTCTGTAGAACGGACTGTGACGATGCTGGTGCTATAAACAACATCGGGATTTTTCGGATCGACGCCGAGCATCGGAAGGTCGCCACCCCCGATGCGCATGGCGGGACGTCCGTCTTCAGTGGCGCGCGTCCAGGTTTCGCCGGAATCGTCTGAGCGATAAACTCCCAGGCCTTTTCCTGAGCCGTACTCGCCGGGCGCCTGTGTGCCGGCGACTGCGTAGAGGCGGCTCGTTTGGCTTTGCGCGATGGCGAAATGGATTTGAATGAGGTTGTTCGGGAGACCGCTAGTAAGCGGGTGCCAGGTTTTGCCGCCATCAATGGATTTGAAAAGACCTCCGTCCGTCGTCTGGTATTCGTTGTTGTCTTCCCAGGGGCCTTGCCGCACGGACCACATCGACGCGTAGGCGATGTCGGGATTTGAGGGATCAAATTCGACTTGGTCTCCGCCCGTATTTTCATTTTTGGAGAGGACCTTGGTCCAATTCTGCCCGCCGTCGGTGGAAAGATAGATGCCGCGCTCTGCGCTCGGTCCGTAGGGATGCCCAAGCACGGCGGCGAGCAGACGGTTCGGGTCGCGAGGATCAACAGCGAGGCCGGGAATTTGCTGGCCATTGCGCAGGCCGAGATGCGTCCAGGTCTTGCCGGCGTCGGTGGATTTATAAATACCGTCGCCGACGGAGAGATCGGGGCGAGCGAGACCTTCGCCGCTGGCGACGTAAATGATGTTCGGATCCGACGGGGCAATCGCGATTGCGCCGATCGATTGCGTCGGTTGCGAATCGACGATCGGCCACCAGGTGCGGCCGTAATCGTTGGATTTCCAAACGCCGCCGTTGACCACGCCGATGTAGAAAACGTTCGGTTGGCTCGGGACGCCGGCCAAGGCGCGCGTGCGGCCGCCGCGGAATGGCCCGATCATTCGCCAGCGCAATTCCTGGTAGGTCGATTCCGGGAATTGCGGGGTCAAAGAGGTTTGCTGGGCCGAAGAGGTTTTCTGAGCAACGAGGCTCGGCGCGGAACAAAGCAGAAAAATGGCGGCGAGTGCTGCGGCGATCGGACGAAAGTATCGAACCACGCGGACCCTCCAGTGAAAAATGCGCGGGCAAGCATAAAACAGGCGAGGCATTATAAGCAGATGAATTTTCAAATTGCTTTCTTCACGTAGCCGGAACAGCTGAGCACGGGTAGGCGCGGATATTTGGGGAATGAGGAATCGGCAGCTGACAGGCCGCAGAAATAGAACTGCGAGCCTCGCTCGGATTGAATCAGGCGAGCATGGACGCAGGTGGCGCAAAGGCCAATGCGCGAAGTCTCATCGGCAGCGCTGCTCTGGTTAGGCACACCGCAAGGATACTGGATTCACTCTGATGGTGACACTGGCGCGGAAGACGCTGGCCTTCAAGGCGCGTGCTAGAATCGCGCAGATGACGGCTCGAAACACTTCAATCGCTTCGAATCTTGCAGGAATCCGCGAACGAATTGCACAATCGGCGGCACGTGTTGGGCGCGCAGCCGGCGACATCACGCTTGTGGCTGTCTCTAAGACGTTTCCTCCACAAGCGATTCGTTCCGCCTATGAACTCGGTTTGCGGCACTTTGGCGAGAATCGCGTGCAGGAATGGGAGTCGAAGCGAGCGACCGTGGCGGATCTGGATGCGACGTGGCATCTGATTGGTCACCTTCAAAGCAATAAAGCGGGGCGAGCTGCAAATTTATTTCATCGCGTGGATTCAGTGGATAGCGTTGCGCTCGCCCAGAAGCTCGACGCGGCTGCGGCATCGCAAGCCAAGCGATTGAAAGTTCTGATCGAGGTGCATCTGGGAGGCGAAGAAACGAAAAGTGGCGTGCAGGAAGCGGATTTGCCGGCACTGGCGGAGAGCATCGCCCAGCTGCAACATCTTGAGTTACTCGGCTTGATGGCCATTCCTCCCTATTTCGACGAGTCAGAACGGGTGCGGCCCTACTTCCGAAGACTGCGAGAATTGCGCGATCACGTTGGCGCACAAATAGGAATGCCGCTAAGTGTCCTGTCGATGGGCATGAGCCACGATTTTGAAATTGCGATCGAGGAAGGCGCAACGGAGATTCGCGTCGGTACTGCTCTCTTTGGCGAGCGCAGCAAGAAAGCGTGATCGAAATTTCCGAACGCGAGGGTTCATTTGTTTTTGCGGTGCGAGTCATTCCGCAAGCGAGCCGCGATGCGATCGAAGGCGAGTATCAGGGTGCCCTCAAAGTCGCCTCACGGCGCCGCCCATTGAAGACCGCGCGAATGATGCGCTTCGGCGTTTGCTGGCCGCGCGTTTGAACGTGCCGGTATCGGCTGTTAGAATCGTGAGTGGTGAGAAGAGCCGCAACAAGCGAGTGTCGGTCGTAGGCGTCACGCGCGCGCAAGTGGTTTTCCTGGCCCTAGCGGCCGACGCGGATCGCGGCTGACGCGAACAACAAGGACTTACAATCATGCCGGACATTAAAGCGATTCAATCGGAGCTGCGCGCCAGCAAAATTGACGGCTGGCTCTTCTACGACCATCACCGGCGCGATCCAATCGCGAACATAATTTTGAAACTCGGCGGCAACGGCCTGGCATCACGGCGCTGGTTTTATTTTATTCCGTCGAAAGGCGAGCCGCGAAAGCTGGTCCATCGAATCGAAGCGGGCATGCTCGATTCGCTTGACGGACGCAAGTATGTCTACTCGGGCTGGGAGGAATTGCAGAAGACTCTTCCGAAATTGCTATCCGGCAGCAAGACAATCGCCATGCAATATTCGCCCAACAACAATATCCCATATATCGGGCTCGTTGACGCGGGAACAGTCGAACTGGTCCGCAAACTGAAGAAAAAAGTGGTGAGCTCAGCGAATTTGGTCCAGAAATTCGAGGCCACATGGTCGAATGCGCAACTCGAGTCGCATCTGGATGCCGGTAAAATCATCGACCGAGTAAGGGCAAACGCATTCTTACACGCGGCGGCGTTTGTCCGGGAAGGGAAGCCGCTCACCGAATACGACCTTGAGCACTGGATCGCCGACCAGTTCCGCGCGAACGGACTTCTGCCCGAGGCAACAATCGTGGCGGTGCAGCCGAACAACGCCAATCCGCACTACGAGCCAAAAGCCGAAGGTTCACGCCCGATTCGCGCCGGGGACTTGCTGCTGCTCGATATGTGGTCAAAATTCGATCGGCCGGGCAGCGTGTTTTACGACATCACCTGGATGGGTTACCTGGGAAACCGCGTCCCGGACACCTACGCAAAAATATTTCGCATCGTCAGGCAGGCGCGCGACAATGCGGTGGATTTGGTGAAAGAAGCGGTAGCGGAAGACCGCGCAATTCACGGATGGGAAGTGGACCGTGCCGCGCGCGAGACGATTCGGAAAGCCGGCTACGGAAAGTATTTCGTGCATCGCACTGGCCACAGTATCGGCGAAAATATTCACGGCAACGGCGCGAACATGGACGGCCTAGAAACTCGCGACGACCGAAAAATCATTCCGCACACCTGCTTTTCGATCGAGCCCGGAATTTATCTTCCGGATTTCGGCATTCGTAGCGAAGTCAACGTCTATGTTGGCGAGCACGATGCGCGTGTGACGGGCGCGGTCCAGGAAGAAATTCTTCCGCTGCTAGCCTGAGGGTGTCGTTGAACGAAACTCCGGACCACGAATCTCTTTCGCAGCCTGAACTTCACGAACGGGAATCTGCTTCAGGCCGCTTCCCGGAATCTAATGCTTCCAGCCCGTTTTCGATTGCGATCGCATCGTGGCTGGTACCCGGACTCGGCCATTTTCTTCTGCGCCGCACCGGACGAGCGATCGTGTTTTTCAGTGCCGTGGGCGGGCTGGCGATAGTTGGTTACCACCTGCGGGGAAACGTATTTCCGCCGCGATCCGCGGATCCGTTTGGGGCGCTGGGATTTTTGGCGGATGCTGCGTCGGGGATATTTTACTTGCTGGCTCGGATATTCGAATGGAGTGGCCCGGACGTATCGCGAGCAGCGGGAGATTACGGCACGCGATTTATCGCTGCCGCGGGCGTGGTGAACTTAATCGCCGCATTCGACGCCTACGAAATCGCGGCCGGTCGGAGACGCTGAAATGCTTGCCGCTGTACTGATGCTCAGCCATTTCTGGGCGATGATTCTGTTTGCGTTGCTAGTTTCGATGGCGCTCGGGGCCCTCACCCGCCGAAGCACCGTAGAGCGCATCAAGTATGCTGCATGGTCCTTTCTGCTGTTCCTGTTGTTCGGGGCCGGCGCTGCCTGGTTGATGTATCCCTTCTCGCGATAATCGTTTCCGCTTCGCCTTCGCTTCATTACCCGGCCCTTCGAATGCAACCCGCCTGCTACATGCCCCATCATCGGCAGCAAGACGCACAATGCCGCCATTCCCCTCGCGTCTACCAATTTTGACCGGGATGTCACCAAACGCTAACAAACCTCGTTCAGACTCTCGGGCTGCCGGGAAGCATCGACCCGCAGGCTCGGCCGGTAGATTCTCGTCTGGGTAACGTCCGTCCAACAAATTGAAGACCGCAAAATTCAAAGGAGGAGATTCACATGCATAGTTACGTGAAAAGCGTCGTCGCCGGGCTCGCTGCAGCCGCATTAACGCTATTTCCCGCCGCGCCCGCTTTCGCTGACGGGGGTCATTCGCAGACGGCTACCCCGATCAAACATCTCGTGATCATTTTCCAGGAAAATGTGTCGTTCGACCACTATTTCGCGACATATCCCAACGCACAGCCGAACCTCGACAAGTCAGTCTATTTCACCCAGGCCAAGCCCGGCACTCCCACTGTGAACGGCCTCACCGCCTCGCTGCTGACCAACAATCCCAACGCCAACAACACGGCAAACGGGGCCAACGCGATCAACCCCTTTCGCCTGGATCGCTCGCAGGCTTCGACCTGTGACCAGGGCCACAATTACGGTCCAGAGCAGTTGGCTTTTGATGGTGGCCTAATGGACATGTTTCCGGCGAGCACCGGGGCCGGCGAGAGCGCGTTCTGCGCTGCCGCCTTTGCCTACGGCAAGGACAAGGGCCTCGTGATGGGCTATTTCGACGGCAACACGGTCACGGCGATGTGGAACTACGCGCAGCATTTCGCAATGAACGACAATTCCTATGGCACGAACTTCGGACCCTCGACGCCGGGCGTGCTCAACCTGGTGTCGGGAACCACCTATCCGGCAACGCCGAGCGCCCCGCAGGCCAAGATTGTGCCCAACAACGCTGGGCCGGGTACGCTCGTCGGCGACCTTGACCCTACCGGCGATGTCTGCTCCGCAGGGACTACGGTGCGGTTGGGCGGGCCGAGCATCGGCGACCTGCTGACGAGTGCGGGAGTGACCTGGGGCTCGTTCATGGGAGGGTTCGACCTGACCATCACGAATCCGAACGGCACCACCGGCTGTAAGCGATCGAGCCCAGCGAGCCCAGCCAACGGCGGGCCGACTGCGGACTACATTGCCCATCATTCCTTCTTCAATTATTTCGCCTCGACGTCGAACCCGCTGCACACGCGTCCCGCTTCCATTTTGGAAATCGGGAATGCCGGTCCGGCAAACCACCAGTACGACATTAACGACTTTTTTGCGGCACTGAATAACGGAAACCTGCCGGCGGTCAGCTTCTTGAAGGCAATAGCTGCGCAGGACGGCCACGCCGGCTATTCGGATCCGCTGATGGAACAAACGTTTTTGGTCAATACCGTCAACAGCCTCATGAGGTCACGGTACTGGAAGGACACCGCGATCGTCATCCTTTACGATGATTCAGACGGCTGGTACGACCACCAAATGTCGCCGATCGTCAACCCGTCGGCGGTTAACACGGGCGTTGTGAACGATAGCGACCAACTGAATGGGCCCGGCGTCTGTGGCCATGGCACGCCGCTGGCCGGCATCGAAGGACGCTGCGGCTACGGCCCGCGCCAGCCGCTTCTGGTGATCTCGCCATTCGCCAAGGCGAATTTCGTCGACCACAGCCTGACGGATCAGAGTTCGATAATCCGGTTCGTCGAGGACAACTGGCTGAACGGACAGCGCATCGGCCAGGGTTCCTTCGACGGAATCGCGAACTCAATCACCCAGATGTTCAACTTTGATCGGGAACAGGAAGGTGAAGGTGATCACGACCGGCTTCTGATTCTTGATCCGGCCTCCGGCGAACCGTTAAGTCACTGAAGGAAGTGCCGGCCGCCTGACCGCAAACAACGCCACCATCGAAGTCTCGATACGAAGAGCCCGCCGCGTGCGTGATCGCGGCGGGCTTTTCCGTTTGCGCTTGCCTCAACAGGTGAAGGCGCACGTCTCAAATCAAGCCTCTAGGCCGCGGGATGCCGCTAAGCACCAACCAATCTGGAAATCAAAACCGCAAGGTAGAGCACGCCGACGATAGTTTCGGTCGCCGATACACAGCGTGCCTCTTCTGAGACGGGGACGATGCCGGCTGCACCGAGAGACGACATCGTCGCGAAGCTGTAGTAGACGAGGTCAAGCCGGTCGGGAACGGCGTGAACCACCGGATCGAGATAGAGAGCGCGCGGCTGAATGGCAACGATCCCATGAACACTCTCCAATTACCTCTCGGCGCGCTGGTATATCCATTCTCGCCGTTGTATTTAGCTGCGGGTTTGACAGTTTTTTCCCCCGGATGTTACAGTCGAAACTCACGCCGAGGTAGCTCAGTGGTAGAGCAGCCGATTCGTAATCGGCAGGTCGTGGGTTCAACTCCCACCCTCGGCTCCATCCGTCCCGGGTCCGGACCGGACACATAAGTCCTAGTTGCATCAGTTAGTTCACATCCTTGCGCTCTAAGCTACCAGAAAATTTGGGAACACTTGGGAACAAAATTTCGGCAACTTTGTCCACCGCACGCTTCTGAGATTCGGGAATCGCGTGGGTGTAGACGTTGAGCGTTGTCTCAAGATCGGAGTGCCCGAGCAGCGCCTGGGCCGTCTTGAGTGATTCACCTACCTCGCCCAGAAGCGTCGCATGCGTGTGTCGGAAGCTGTGCCAGGAGACCAATGGCAATTTGAGAGTCACACATGCAGGACGGAGCTGGCGGCGGAGAAGGTTTTTCGGGTTGAGCGGTGACTGTTTGCGGGTCGCGAAGACAAGATCATCCGGCCCGGATTGCCGCGACCGTTCGCGCTGAGCGAGCAACGATTCACGAACTGGATCGCTCATCGGAACATCGCGCCGGCTGCTTCTGGTTTTCGGCGTGCCGAACTTGCCTTCGGAAACGGTTTCGCGGATTTGAATCGCTCCCCGGAGGAAGTCAAGATGCTTCCAGCGAAGCGCGAGCAGTTCGCCGATCCGAAGCCCGGTCAGGGCGGCCACAAGAACGACCGTGCGCACCGGCTCCGCGAGTAGCGCAATCAGTTTCACTGCCTCCGAAGCCGAAAGGTAAAGCCTTTCCGTCTTCGGTTCGCGGCTGCCGATATTGATTCCGCGGGCGGCGTTCTGTTCGACATAACCCCACTCGACGGCGGATTGCAGAGCCTTCCCCAGCGTGGTCCGCATGCCGTGAATGCTCGAACCCGAATAGCCGCGCCTTTTCTTCTCGGCCACGAAGCATTGAACGTCTGCCCGAGTAATCTCGCACAGCCGTTTCGAGCCAAAGGCCGGAAGTACGTGGCAATCGAGCTGAACCCCGTAATATCGCGACGAGCTAGGTTTCAACATCGACAGCACACCTGGCCTCCAGACATCTTCGATGAACTGCTTGAACAGCATCGTTGATTGCGGCCGGTGAGATCCGGCGTTGATCGTTCGGAGTCTCGCGTTGAGCAAGTCTTGGGCTTTCGATTTCGATAGCTCACTGACAAATCCGATTACCTCGGACTTTTGAACTTCCCGAATGTTCCCGCCATTCGAGAGCATAGGTTCACGCCAGCGAGCTACCCACTTTTTGCGCTTCTTGCCACGGATGAACAGACAACCGGTCTGGTATCGGCGGCGAGCCACTTTCGCGTCCTCCTCTCGGCTGGCTCGTCCGCTTCTCTCTGCGAGCGCGATTGTATAGTGCGCGTCAAGCATTTGGGTTCGCTCCCACGCGCTGCCGCTCGATCCATGCGAGTACATCGGCCTCTCGAAAGCGCCAATACTTCCCAAGCCGAAATCCGGGAATGCGGTTTATTGTGCGGCGCCGTGTCTTGCCGTAGACCCAGGAGACCGGAACGTGGAGAAGTTCGGCTACTTCCTCGATCGTGAGAAGTTGCGCACTCGGCATTAGCTGCGAGCTCGCCCTCGGCTTCTCGAATTGGATCGCGCTCGCCATCGGGTTACGCGCTTACCTCCCGCGTTCCAAAAACAAGTGTTTCTCGAACGCTGTTTTCGGCGAATTTGGAGCGTGAGAACTCAGGCACTTGCGGGTGCGCCGGCGAAGGGGTTTTTGGAACATCCCCGCGCAGCTCCGTCTCCGCCGTTTCCCGTTCCCCTTCGTGCCGGCATCCGTAGCACAGGCAAGGGCCGTCTCCGCGCATTCCGCAGTGAATGAACTTTCCGCCCACAACCCAAGCTCCCAGCTCCAAATTGAAATGAGTTTCCGGCGCTTGGCTCGGCGTTCTCATTGCGCCGCACCCTGTTCCACTGTTTCCGGATGTGCTGCAATCCAAGCGGCGGCGTGCTGTTTTTGCTCGCGCTTACGGCGTTCCCATTCCTCTTCGCTCGGGATGTCGGCGACACGTTCGAGGACGGCTCGCACCTCGGCGCGGGGCGGCAGCTGCCCTGGAGTGTCCTCTGGCGGTGAGGCGATCTGTTTGGGACTATCCGCCCCAGTCACGAGTTCTGCGAGAATCCGCTTCGCTTCTCCGTCGCCGAGTAGATGCTCGGCTTGGCGAGTCTCATGAATGTTCTTGAAAGCCGCGAGGAAGGTCTTTCGGCACCAAACGAGTTGGTCTTCGGGGCAGCGCTCGATGAAATATATCCCTCCAGCGGCTTTGGCAGCGTGCTCAACGGCCGGCGCCAGCTTTGGCGCTCCACGACGAATCCCGGTGTCGGGAAAAACGTTCTGGCGCACCCAGGCGAGAAGCCTTTGCCATTCGGTCTCGGCTTCAAGCTCGAAGCCTTTTGCTTCGGCTTGTTCGAGGTGCCCACGAACGTCTGCCGGAACAGGAAACTCCCTGCGGCAGCCGGCCTTCACGAGACTACGGCAGGCCGCTTCGAGTTGGTCTGTAGCGAGATCGTTCAGCGAATCGATCCACAGCGCCGTCATAATCGCCGTCAACGGATATGGAGCGCCGTTCTTGCGGTAGAGCTCCGCAAATTTGACGAGCCACTCGCGCACGAGGTGCTCAGTTAACCGGGATTCCGGCAGCGACGAGATTCGCTCCAGTTTGTTGTTCGGCATGGCTGAGACCTCCTCTCGCGCCGTCGTACTTACCCTCCAGCACGGCCACGCAATTTGTGTCATTGGCGATAAACCAATCGAAATCCGCTTTCCAGCCTTGCCCGCCGGCTCCACAAAGGAATGGTGTCTTCGTGGCCTTTCGGACAGCCGCGAGGAATTTTTGCGGGAACTCCGAGTCAGATCTGACCCGCGCAAGGATTTTCTGCCGCCTTTCCTTGGTGAGCTTCAGCACCTCGGGGAAGGAATCCCGCTCGGCGTTCCAAGTGGCGAAGAGTTGCTCACACACGCCGCTCGCCGAAGGCGAGGTGTGCGAAGCACACTCTCCCTTTCCTACTCCCAGACCCAAACCCAAACCCAAACCGTCGACACGATCGTGTCGCAGTGCGACGGGTTTGGTGTCGCAACGTGACGCGCAATGTGTCGCGTAGGCCTTCAACTCCTCTTTCGGCACTGGTGGGGCAAGAATTGGACCGTAGCGCGGAGTACGCCTAGATTCCCGCGGCAGGCGGCCTGGCTTGTCGCTGCCGGTCCAGTGACCGTATCGCTTGCCGTCTTGCGGCCAGATAAACAGCAATCCCTTTTCGTGCCATTCGTCGATGCACTGCTCGAAGCGCTCAATCGACAGGTTCTTGCGAACCGCCGCTACTCTTCCGAAGAGCACTCGCAAGTTAGTCAGCTCAAAGCTGCCATTTGCATCGGCCATACCGTAACACCAGGCATACTCGGGCTGGGCCCACTCTGCGCAAGCCGCGATCTTGTCCGCCGCCCACATTGCATCGAAGTCGATAACCCTCTTGGGCATCAGCTCGCCTCCGAAAATAGATCGGCCTGAGCGATGAGGGTCGGTCTCGGTGGAAGCAAGCGATATTCCCAAAGGCCGAATCGCCCGCGGCGGCGCTTCTCCAAACCGTGGGAACCGAACTGTTTCTTTTTCAGGTGCCGGAGGAATGCTGAGAGCGACGGAGTTGGGAATCGCTCGCGGAACTTCGCTTCGAGCGCTGCGCGGATCTCATCGAGCGTTTGGAAACGCTCGTTCGACCCGAGCATGTACTCCCGCACCTTCTCCTGCTTCGTGCGCAACCTGGCGCCGTCAATATCGGGGCTGTAGGCGGGACCGAACGTTCCAGGCCGCACCGTGCTTGTGGCCGACTGATTCACGCGGCGCGCTCCCCTGTGAGACGATGCGCGGACTTCGGTCGCGCGCCCCGGAAAAATCGGGTAGTCAAATCGGCGGAGCGAACGACCTCTATTCCAGCCCTTCGCTTATTGGAGGTTTCTAGTTGACGGGGCTGTGCTTCGGCTGTACTGTTCGACTTGTCCAAGTGCTTTTCCTTTCCGGGCCGGGCTGAACTCCCGGCCCAAAACTTTTTTAGGCGCTCACGGTCCGCCCCACGTCGATAGCCGTGCTGTTCCGTCGCGCGCGGCGAGTAAAAGCCGCGAGTGAGTCATACACGACGAGCACTTGGCCCCTCACCTTCACCGCAACCAATTCACCGTCTCGAATCAGCGCGGCGATCTCGTTGTTTGGAAGACTGAGTTGGAAGCCCGCTTCGGCGATTGAAACAAGTAGCGGTTTGCCGGTTCGCATATGAGCGACTGTAGGAAGGAGGTGCAAAACTGTCAAACGTGAAAAGGACTCGCAGCGAGTGAAAACAGTGGTTTCAGGTAGGTTTTATGCGGGTTCTGTGAGGCGTATAGATTTACTCGCTGGCGTGCTCGCTAGCGAGTTTTGCGGCTTTCACCTTCCGTCGAATTTTGGATTTCTCATCCTCAATCCGGTGACGCCAAGGATGTCCCATGTTGTAGGCCGCTAGGTATGTACGGGGACCCTCTTTCCAAACGCCCTTTCTAGGTGGCGCAATTCTAGCGTTATCCAACTCACGGCAATACTGTCGACCGCCAGCCACTCGCTGGCCGACTTCCCAAATTTTCTTCTCCCGATCCGTCAGGCTGGAGGCCGCTGGCTTTGCCATCGCGGTTCCGATTCGTGGGTCCGCGTCTCGTTTGGTTTGCTCCTGAGAGTCACACCTAACGCAGTATTCAGCTGATGCTATGCAGAGAAATTCGATAGGCCCGTCTTCCGATTGAGTGATCTCATATTCAAGGCTGCACATTTCGTCAGAATCCAACTCAGATTTCCGACGCTTACGGTTGCTGTGGAACGGCTTATATCGAGGGCTCTCTTTCTTCAAACGATCGAGCCAAGAGAATACTGGATCTCTTCCAGGAGGAACCCCGAGCCTTAGAGCGGCATGCTCAGCGAGCCATTCAAACTGTTGCTTGGCATTCTGCGTGCCCCCACCAACTGTCCACGCATCGCCCTCTTTAAAGGCATGTAGACAGCTTTTTTCTGACACTTGTTCGTTGTGCAAATTAAGGAATCGGCGTTCGATATCGGACCAAAATTGTTCCATCGCTGCCTCTGCGATCACCTGAAGTGAAGTGCCGCCAACCGAGCAGGCTCCCCGGCTTGTCGCCTCGCGAAGGCTAGGCGGCTCTGTTAAATTACATCACGGCTTTCGATTTTCAAATCGCTTCTAATGCACGCACAGGAGGGGCCGTGCAACCCGTCACTTGAACGCGGACCGGTGGCGGCCTCAAACAGCTGTTTTCGCCTCGCCTAGTCTTTGACGGCATACCATTTCTCGTCCTACGCACCTCTTTTCGGGGCTTTCGCCTTCCGCGGATACTTCGCACAAACGTGCGAATCAAAGGCGGCTTGCGTCTCCGCCTGGAATGCGTCTACGTCCGGTGCGTCGCTGCGTTTAGGGTTCGGAAAGAGCCAGCCGCAGTCCGAGCACGTGAACCCTTCAAATGCTTTCTCCTCGGACCATCGCATGTCTCGCATCTCTTGGGTCTCCTGGCCGCGATCACTCACGAAGTTTTAGGACTCGCCTTTTCGCGCCTCGGTCGCTTGTTTGATAATCTCGATGCGAAACGCTTCCTTCACAGCGTCGGTGAATGTTTGAATGATCGGATTCGACCGAAACTTCTGTTCTACCATCCGTTCCATCTCTCTTATTGCCAGGTCAACATCGGCAGGGTCCGCGGGATTGAATTTCAGGCCGCGCAGCTGATCTTCCAATTCCCTTGCTGCCCTTTCTGCTTCAGCGAAGGCCCGTTCTAAATCGTCAAAATCGAAACTAACCTCAACCATCTTTGCTCTCCCTAAAGATTCTTTCACAGGGGGCTTGACAGGTCAATCTAAATATGAGACAAGTGAGTTGCACATGGTGAACATCTCCACGCATAACGTTGTGAAGGAAATTGGAATCAGTCGCGCAACGTTGGAACGCTGGTTGGCCAGCGGCAAGCTGAAGGGGCCAAAAACAGTTCGGTTTGGTAAGAGTGAATTTCGGAGCTGGACTGCTAGCGACGTGGAGAGAGTTCGGAAATACAAGCAGCAAAACTATCGCAAAGGCCGAGGCCGAAAGCCGAAACCAAAGCGGTAGAGCAAGAGCGGGACGCGCCGGTGCTTCTAACACCGACACGCCCCTGACCAAATCAACCTTTCGAGGAGGCTGACATGGCTACACAGACGTTACCGCACGTTGTTCAATTCCCGCAATCCGTCCCCGCAGTAGAACCAATCACGCAGTTGGAACTTGGGTTGTTTGTCTCGCTCCGCAATCGCGCGCAGGAAATCCAGAAGCAGGTTGACGACGAAGAGGTCGCGCTCCAGGCGCGTCTCGAAGCCGGCGCAACTGTCGAAGCCGGTCCGCATCGAGCCGAGCTCAAGGAGAGCTTTCGTCGCAACGTCTCGTGGAAGTCGATTGTCAGGCGACTTGCGACGCGGCTCAAGATGGACGGCGCCGCATACTGCGCGCGAGTGCTCGCTGGCACGAAGTCCACTCGGACTGTCTCTCTCATCGTCGAGTAATCCCGAAACTCCCCGGCGGGCATTCGTGTGTCTGCCGGGCAGTCCGCGCCAAAACTCTGCGCGGCGGGTGCGCCGATGAGGGAAGCCGCGCTCTCTCGGAGGGGATACATGCGTTCGTCAAATGCTGTCCTGAAGTCTGAAGTGCTGTTGGTTCCCGACAACAAGGTCGTGCCAGCCTCGTTTGTTGAAGCGCTGAAACAAGGCTGGAAGTTTTCCCATCAATCGACGTGCCTGTCGATCGACAAAAAGCACAGCGACGGCACCATAACACTCGTGCGGCCCGGATTCTCGAAGCTGTTCGTGCCGTACACCGCCAGCGTCAAGCAGGGGTACGTCTTCGGGAAACCTCGGCTTGCGTAGTTCCGAAACGCTCGGGTCTTTTTGCCCGGGCGTCTGCTGCACTTTGGTCTCGCTCGCGGCACCGATGAGGAAAGACGAGACCGCATCGCGGCGAGAAGGGGAAGCGAATGAAGCTCAAGAGAAAGCGGCGAATCACCGTTCGCTGTAGCCGTTCGGAATTGCACGAATGGAAGAAGCTCGCATTTGAGCAAGGCGTCAGCCTCTCGCGGCTGATTGTCGATTTGCTCGAACTCGAAACCATCAAACTGAGCCCCGACGAAAGAGTGCAGCGGGAGTGTCCGGTAAAACCGATGAATGGAAATGAGCGGCTGTTTTTCAGGCCCTACGAAAAGCAGATGCGCCAAAAGGCCGTTCCGAGGTACGGGAAATGACGGACCTTGAGCGGTCCTACTCGGAGGCCAACCGAGAGCTGGCCGAAGCATTCGAGCGGTATCTCATTTCCCGCGGTTTTTCCGCACCGACGCTCCGAGCGTATATATGGATTCGGTCAACCGCTACGTCGAGGCGCTGCATTCAACGAGCGTGGTTGACGCGAAGCGCCGGGAGATTCGCGAGTTTCAGGCCGGCCTGCTGAAGAGAGGGCTATCGTCAAACTCCCTTCGTCTTCACACGATCGCGCTTCGGGGTTTCCACAAGTTCATCAGCCTTTCGGGGCTGACAAAGCACGACCCCACGCTGCTTCTCTCTCCCCGGAAGCTCCCTGGACGGATCCCGCGCTTTCTGACCGTGGAGGAAGTAGACAAGCTGGTCGTGGCCTGCGAGACGCCGGTCGAAAGGGCGGTAGTCGAAGTCATGTACTCGACGGGCGTTCGAGTCAGCGAACTGGTCAGCCTTCGCGTCGAGGACATCACTTTCTCGAGTCCCGGCGTCATTCGGGTCATTCGGGGTAAGGGCAACAAGGATCGAATCGTTCTTTTCGGAAGCAAGGCCGCGGCTGCGATCGAGCGATACCTCAACGGGCGTACGAAAGGATTTCTATTCGAGGCGCCGGCGAGAGTCGGACAGGTGACCTCGAATCGCTTCTCTTGGCTCGGGCGCTTCTACGTTGACGGTGTTCAGCAGACCGTCACGCTCGGAAGGCTCGACGACATGTCAAAGGGCGACGCGCGGCAGAAGCTCCAAGACATTCTCGCCAAGACGCCGGGGTTGCATCCGCACTCGGCGCGTCCCTACGACAAGAGAAGTATTCGGCTGCTCTTGAGCCGCTTGGCGTTTCGAGCGGGGATCGGCCGCGTCCATCCCCATGCACTGAGGCGCTCGTTCGCAACTCACCTGCTCCAGGGTGGCGCGGACATACGGAGCGTCCAGGAACTGCTGGGACACACGAGTCTCAGCACCACGATGCTTTACACGCGACTTTCGGTCTCGGAACTGAAGGCGATTCACACCCGTTGTCACCCGCACGCAGAAGGCGAACATGGCGAAGAAAAGTAAAGCTCTCGCTGTTCCGAGTGAGGCAGTCGAAGTTCTGCCGGGACGGGTTGCCAGCAGGGACCCGGCCCTTGAGCGGATGATCGAACAGAAGCTTGCCGAGATGATGGGAAGTAGCCAGCACGGGATATTCGAGCCGTTCTTTCAATCAAAAGCGATCGCGGACGCAATCAGAAAACTTGAGACGGTCCCGCAACAGCGGAAGTGGCACATCTACTTCGCAGAATGGGGTTGCTTGATTTGTGGAAGACAGGACCGCCGGTACTCAGGCCTCGGGATGTGCAGCGCGTGTTACCGCAGGACCCTATCCAGGCTTCAGGACATCGTGCGACGCGCAGAGGCCGAGAGGCCAGAGCAGGCGCCGCTTCGCGATCTGCAGGATGTGGCGCGAGAAGCGCTCAGGCCAACCCAGAAGGCATTGCCAGCGAGAACGCGCCCTTACGTCACGAAAGCCGAACGGAAGACCGAGCGGAAAGCGCAGCGGGAGGCCGAGCGGGAAACGGCCACGAGCGACAGGATTGCTGCTAGGCGAGAGAAGCGCGAGCGCTACGTCAAAACTTTGCGCTACGCGGTCGAACAGGGTCTGACCGCGAGAGAAATCGCAGAAAAGTACGATCCAGACTTCGTCAAGGACCCCGAGGCCGCGACGCAAAGAATGCAAGTTGCCTTGTATCGGTACGTCCCGCCGGCCGTTCGCGCACAGCGGAAGCACGAGAGGAGCGCGCACCGTGAAGAAATGTTGCGCCAGGCCAGACACCTTCACGAGCGAGGTTTGACCTGGAGAGAAATTACAGAGCTGCTCGATCCGGAGGGTTTCGCTACGGACCCCAAGGCTGCGATGGCGCGAATCATAACCGGCGTGCGCTGGCTCTCTCAGCGGGCGCGATTTAAAGCGGGGTTTCGTAACGAAAAGGCCGGTTTGACTCCTACCACGTAGGACCGGGAGGTTACGATGAAGGCTGCACTCTACGCGCGGGTCAGCACGAAGAATCACGGCCAAGATGTGCAGGTCCAGACGCGCGACCTTGAGCAATTCGCCGAAGCGCGCGGCTGGCAGCTCGTCGATTCCTATCTCGACTCCGGAATCTGTGGAGCGAAAGACAGGCGGCCGGAGCTCGATCGGCTCATGGCCGACGCTCACCGGCGACGCTTTGATGTCGTCGTGGTCTGGAAGTTCGATCGCTTCGCCAGGTCCGTCTCGCATCTCCTTCGGGCTCTCGAAACCTTTCAGTCGCTCGGAATCGAATTTGTATCGCTCACCGAAGGCGTGGACACGTCGACGCCGATGGGGAAAATGGTTTTTACGGTCCTCGGCGCCGTCGCGGAACTGGAGCGGTCGCTCATTGTCGAACGCGTTAAAGCCGGGCTGAGGAATGCACGCGCGAAGGGGAAACGGCTCGGGCGGCCACCTAAAGGAATCGACTGGAGGAGTATTTCGGCGCTCCGTGCAGCAGGCACCACCTGGCGCGACGTCGCCGAGAAGATGGAGATTTCCGTTAGGACAGCGCGAAGGACGGTGGCAAAAGTCCGCTAGACGATTTTGCCACAGCCTCTAGGCGACCTTCAGAACCGATTGGATCAAGAACTGCTATCCTCGGGGCATGGATAAAGAAAAGACTTTTCAGGCAGCGAAAGCCAAACTCGAAAGACACATTTGGGGCACGTTCGTTGACGGCGACTTGTCGGTTGCATTGGGAGGTAGCGGCGTAGTCGTCGCTGGATGCGATGCCTGTCGCAAGCGGATCAATACAAATTCTCAAGGTCTGCGACACCTTGCGGATGACGTGCTGCCGGGGATTTTGCAGCGCGCATTCAGCAGAGCTAGTGCGCGCGATTAACCGCGTTCCTACAGTGCGAACATCTCCCTTTGGCAGCAGTTCTACGAGGAGGCTAAGAACGGTACTGATGGTACGCGCTTTTGTTGTTGACAAGGTAATATAACTTCCTTTAACATCCCGCGCACAAACTGAAGTTGTTTCGGCACCCCCCTCGATTAGGCACTGCCTGGTGCGAAAAATCGGACATGGGGCGCAGGCTTGAAGTAGTGTACGTCGAAGGGCTCAACGCGATGTTATACCTCGACACGAACGCGATCTCCCGATCTCGTAGTTGAGATCAGAACAACCGCAGTGTCCCATTTTGGTGCGAAGAAGATTTCTCAACGCAAGTTGTACGATATGCCATTCCCGGCGTCCCCGGATACCATAGTAAATGACTCAAGGAGAAAAAGCATGAGACCGAAAATCTTGATGTGGATGAGCGCGATCGCGTTGCCGGCCGCGCTCTGCGTGTATATCGCCACCACAGCCCTGCCCGCTCACGGCACTTTCCCTGGCACGAACGGCCAGATCACGTACGGCAGGTTCAATTCGACCATCGGGGACTTCCAGATCTTCGTCGCCAATCCGGACGGGTCGCATGAAGTCCAGCTCACCACGGTCCCCAGCGAAGTCAGCGATTGGTCCCCGGACGGGAGCCGCATCGCCTTTGACTTCTTCGACGGCCAGACAGTCCAGATTGCAACGATAAAGCCCGGCCAGACCGGATTCACGCAACTTACGTTTCAGGAGAATGTTTTCCACGGTGAACCGGCATGGTCGCCCGATGGCACTAAGATTGCGATTGATTCGGACGCGGGGAATCACCCGGCCGGTGAGGGTATCTACATCATCGATGCATCAACAGGAACCGTGCTGTCGCGAATTACGGCTAACCCGTTTGGATGGTTCGATGAGCAGCCTCGCTGGTCTCCTGACGGCCAACAGATCGCCTTCACGCGTGTCAAACAAGTTCTCCGAAGGTCAGAAGTTATGGCGGTCTTTCTTGTGCGGGCTGATGGGACCGGTCTTCGGCAACTTACGCAATGGGGTCTCAACGCAGCTTATCCCGACTGGTCTCCCGATGGGCAAACAATCTCCTTTCAGACCTACGCAGCTCATTCGGGCCCATCGAGCATCTTCACTATCCACCCCGACGGCTCCGGCCTGACGGCGCTTGTGAGGACAACCGGTGATGCCTCCTTTTTTCAAGCGAGGTGGTCACCAGACGGCACCAAACTGATCTTCGCGGGGTCGCCCGATTTTCGTAAAACAGGAAACGCTCTTTGGACGGTAGACGCCAACGGCTCTAACCTAACGCAGACTGCGATCAGTGGCGCGCTGAGTTTCCCCGCGTGGGGCACTCATCCCTTGCAATAGAAGAAGCGTGACTTATCGTTCGCCGATTTGCAGATGGCGGCGTTTCCTATCTCAGAATGCGACGGCTGCGGTCGAAGTGCTCCCAGCATCTTCTTCGCTAGAATAGGAGTATCAATTCTCGGAGGTGCGCTCGGAACGATCCGTGTGGCAAAAACCCTTATTTTAGAGGACGCGTAAATCGTTGAAACTGAGAGCCGGTTCGGTGACGTTCGCTGAGTGGCAAAATCAGTTGTTTTTGCCACCGGAGGAGTACGTCTAGCGAAGAAATTTCGCGCCGGCGTAAAACCCTCTGGACCTGTGTCTTG
>Ga0307472_100000091_pt1 | contig 26269 bp, 22 predicted proteins | sample atmos_gasesAM5C__2_FD_204582 | JGI IMG/M metagenome (GOLD analysis project Ga0307472, IMG submission 204582) | Hardwood forest soil microbial communities from Morgan-Monroe State Forest, Indiana, United States - atmos_gasesAM5C_05 | ecosystem: Environmental > Terrestrial > Soil > Temperate...
CATTGCCGAGATTGTTCTGGGTCCTGGCCCATTCCAGCGGCACGCGCTCGCGGGTTCTTTCCTTGAGAGCGTTGCGGTAGGCGGTGATGGCCTGTTCCAGGCGCGCGGTGCCGCCCTCGCGCTCGCCGAGCCGCCTAAGCGCGTTGCCGAGATTGTTCTGGGTCATGGCCCAGTCGAGCGGCACGCGCTCGCGGGTTCTTTCCTTGAGAGCGTCGCGGTGGGCGGTAACGGCCTCTTCAAGGCGCGTGGTGCCGCTCTCGCGCTCGCCGAGGCGCCAAAGCGCATTACCGAGATTGTCCTGGATCGTGGCCCAGTTGAGTGGCACGCGCTCGCGGGTGTATTCCTCGAGCGCGTCACGGAAGGCGGTGACGGCGTCTTCGAGGCGCGCGGTGCCGCTCTCGCGCTCGCCGAGGACCGTGAGCGCAAGGCCCAGATCGATCAAAGCGATCCCTCGTTCCTCGGTGCTTTGCGCCGAGACAAGTGCAAGTCGGCTGATCTCGATGGCGATCAAAAGGTCGAAATTGATCCCCTTGTCGCGTCCGCGCACATAGAATGTGTTTTTCCGTTCGCGCATTGCTGCAAAACGGGCCGAGGCGTCGTGGGGATATTCAAGCGCAACGATCTTCTCCGTCCGCCGCGCGGCGGCGGTCGCATCGCGGCGCAAGATGTCCTGTTCTCGTCCGGCTTCTAGGATAGCGATGCCGCTGCGGACTGAGGCCTCCCGGCGCTCGGCTTCGGCGCGCTCCCATTCAGCGAACCCGCTATCGGCATCCCTCGCCGCGCCGTCGAAATCGCCTGCGCGGGTTTTCTCGGCGATGCGGGCTAAAACTGCATTGACAAGATCGTCAAGGTTGCTGCCGCGCTCGCCCTTTTTGACGACATCGATGGCGATCTCGACGGTCGCCGAAACTTCCACGATGGCCTGGTCTAGCGCGAGCTCCTCGTTCGGCTTGAGGCGGCGGGCAAGCTCCAGGACCGTCTGCTCCCCGACGCCTGCGTCGGCTGCCTTGGCAACGACGCCGAGCCGCTGTAACTCCGCGACGACCGCCTGCGCCGTCGTATCGGCCAGCGAATCGAACTTGGCTTCCAATGGGTGTTTCGGTTGCTCCACCGGTTGGCGGATGAAATCCCTCACGAAGACATAAATATCGGTTTCTTCGTCGGCCGGCTTGCAGATGCCACTGTGATCAGTGCCGATCGCCAGCGACCGCACGTTCGCAAGCCCCGGGTCGGCGCTGTCAGGCAACACGATCCTACCGAGAATGCGCGTGGGCTTGGTCTCGGTCAAAATAAGGTGAGCCATGCGCCGACCATTCGCCCAGTCGCGATACCAATTGTTTAGATCGCGCAAGCTCGGATCATTGCGCACAAGGCAAGCCGTCGCCTTGGAAGGACGCACCAGGATACGCAGTCGGTCGCCCCAACTTGCCAAGCCTGATCCGGCGTGCGGAGTGGCGAGAAATGCGACCTTTTCAACGCGTTGGATCAGATTGGCTGCTGCCGCTTGATAGGATGCCGTGCTGTCCGCTGTGCGCATAAGTTGCTTGATGATGAGCCCGCCAAGGCTGTGCCCAATCAAGATCAAGGATCCACGCGCAAGCGCCTGCTCGGCCAAAACCCTCGCAAGGATGTTCGTCGCCTGATCCGGGAGATGCATCGCCGAACCGCGCAGACGCGACACCGGCGCCTCATAGCCGATTACATAAACTGCAAGCTGCTCGCAATCGCGCGCCAGCCAGAGCGGCCAAAACGTCTCATCGGTGTTCCACGGCTTGCCGTGGGCGCCACACCGCCATGTGTCGTAATGATGGCCGCCAAGACCATGCACCAACAACACACTTGCACGCGGCTCGCCCTCGGGACCAGCAACCTTGAAAAGTTGTGACATTAGCCCGCCCAACGGTCGATTGCGTGCAGGCCTTAACAGACCTGCGAGAGCAGTCGTCGCTCTCGACGCCACACGCCGTCATCGCGGTGCAGGTCGCACTGTCCCAATTCGTGCAGCACCGCGTGGGGAGGGAAACGTGTGGTTTCGGCGTCGACGACCCAGATCATCGGCCTTTTCGCACCGCTGATCAGCGAATCGCAAGTCATTGTTTTTCGCCACAAAAAAACCGGTGCTGTTCATCTTCGCTCGGATATAAGCGAACTAAGCCATTGATCCATAGATAAAATTTGACTTAGACGGACCGTCGGCAAGCATATCGCGAGGTTCATCTTGGTCGGCTTGTATACCGGCACGCGGCACGCGGCGATCTGCGGCGCCGCATGGCCGCTCAATGGACTTGGCGCGGAAACGGCACAGATTAGAACCTCTCGCTTTTCATTACCTTAGCAGTCAGCGGCGCCGCGAACGGGTCGCACTGCGCTTGGAAATTGCCACAGGGCGCCGACCATACCGGTCGTGGCCGGCTGACAATCACTACGCCGAAAGCTGGAAATTGAGGCCAAAGAGAGAGAGAGGCCGCGGCACTCGCCAAGAAAGAAAGCTCAGGGTGAGAGGGAGCGACCCTTCCACCCTGGCTTCCCGTCTACGGCGGGCGGTGCCTTGGGATGCAGGCGGCGATGTATCGCAAGGGTGCGCACCCTTCGCGCATCCGGTACGTCCCGCAACAGGCCGCAGACTTACCGACCCCGATGAGAGGGGTGAGGCGGATAGATCGTAGCGCTAGGTGGAAGAAGTTCAACCTCAAACTAGTGCGGACATTAGGCGTCGACGCGGCGCGGGGTCATTTCGCACTTGCGATCGCCGCTTGACGGGCAGCGCCCTCGCGAACCTGACCATCGTGTACAGCGGCTCGCTCAACGCCCGCACTCAATCTCCCGGTCGCGACCACGACTAATGTCGCGCTGTCCAGTTTGCGCCGCCGTGGAGCGCTGTCAGTCGCGGCCATTTCCGCTGCCACTGTCGCGTTGGGGGAGGGCCAGAATCAAACCTCGAGCGTCGGCAAGGGTTTCGGTGGACCGGCCGTCCTCATAGGCGCCTGGTCAGTCACGCTCCCGCCGTTTGTTCCACAACCCGCGGCGCGCGATGGACGAAGCAGGCGGCTTCTTGGTAGGCAACACTACGCGCTCGCCACCGAACGCTGCCTGGAACGCATAAGCATGGCACACATTCTTGAAGCAGTACCGCACAGCGTCGCGCTCGTCGGTGCGCCTTAGCTCGCCGATGTCGCGCATGGCGAATTGGAAGCCGCGCTCACGGCAGAACGCGTCCGTCTCCCAAATATTCTTGAGCCCACCGGACGGAGTCGGAATCTCGATCTGGTGCGGATATTCCCGATCGATCCGCTTCGGTGTGATCTCGCTTTTGCGACGCGTCATCGGTGCTTGTGGTTTTTCTGCCAACACCAGTGGCGGACGGTCCCGCTGCTTTTGTCGACCGTCCGCCTGATGGCTCGGAGGTGGGATCAGGAGGCTGACTAACCCCAGGCCACATAGAGACAACACCAGACCGCTGGTGAACAGTTCATTAGACTTTCGTTAATGATCGGCCCAGGCCGGGCATGATGCAATTGTATGGCCAAGAACGAATGCCACTAGAACATTTTTTCTCCTTGGTGCAACGTCGGCCACACCGATCGGCAGCGTCGAGGCACCCAACGCAGCACCTGCGATCAAGAAGGCGATTGACGAATTTGAAATCACGCCAAAATCAAGACGCGTAATCGCCAGCAACGGGGACCTTGCGCCTCCCCGAAATCGATCGCGCATTGCGGCTTCCGCCGTAGTCTTCCGACGCCACGTAGGAATTGCTACTACCCACCATCTGGTCGTAAATTCAACACCGCAAAGGTCACGGGGGGTTCGCCATGCTGATGCATGCCATCCGTCTCGCCGGCATCGCCGCGATGCTGTGGTCGCTCACGACACTTGGCCAAGCGCAATCGCCCGCAACCGAATGGATCCCCGCCGTGCGCGGCGGCGGTCACGTGATCGTCCTTCGTCACGGCGCGACCCATTCCGATCAGGCCGACACCGACCCGCTCAACATCCAGGACGTCAGCAAGCAACGCCAGCTCAACGACCAGGGTCGGGCGCTGGCAAAATCGATCGGCGACTCGATGCGCAAGCTGAACATTCCGGTCGGCCAGGTTCGGACCAGCATGTTCTTTCGCGCCGTCGAGACCGGCCGGCTGCTAGGGTTCGGCGAGGTGCAATCGACCGCCGACATCACCGAAGGCGGCTTGGTGGTGACGCCGAGCGAGAACAATCGCCGGGCTCAGGCAATGCGGGCACTGGCTGCCACGGTGCCGCCGGCGGCAACCAACGTCGTGCTGGTCTCGCACAAGCCGAATATCATGGATGCGTTCGGCAAGGACTGGTTCGACATCCGCGAAGGCGAGGCGTCGATCTTTAAGCCCGACGGCAGCGGCGGCTACACACTGGTGGCGCGGGTGCAGGCTGGCGAGTGGGCGACGTTGGTGCAGACCATTGAGCCGCCGCATCGCGGCCAGTAGGCGATCGGACATGATACCTACGCTTGGTTCACATCTTGACTCTGAGTGTCTGCCCTGCCGGACTCGGGGGTCGGAATGATGTGGATTTTCGGACCGTTTTGCCGCGGTCCCTTATCGTGGCGGGCGGGCCAGGCGTAGCGATTGTGGTCGGTGTAGGTGTCATGCTGTCCCATGATGCACAGGTTGATCTCGCCCCCAACGCTGCTCCAGCCGCAGGACCGGATAAGCTTCCATGTCGAGCCCAGACTCGTCATTCACCGATAGGTTCGACGGTCGCCAGAGTCTGAGAAACCCAAGGCGATAGGATCGATGGCGCTGCGTGCCACGCATCGCGGTGACGGAGTCGAGCCCGACCCCCGATCCGGCGATCGATTGGATTGTGGTCCAATAGGCAATGTCGGTGCTGTCTTGTGGTCGCGACTGTCGATGCGATGCGTGCGATCGCACGGGGTCCTTTGATCATTGCCATGCTCAGCCGGTGAAGACGGCGAGCGCGTGCGCGTCTGCCAGGGGCGCGGCCAGCGCCCGGTCCATATGGACGCTCCATCAGCTGATTGGTACATTCGATTGTGCCGTAGTAGCATGCAAAATTCGAGTTCGGCTTGACACTCAGAGGCAGTCGTTCCAGCAGCGAGCGGGCGCATTGAGCGCATGCGCGACGCTCATAAAAAAAGCCCCGGCTACTGGCCGGGGCTTTTCGCGCCTGCCTTTGAACTGGCCGCGATCAGTCGATCACCCGGATCACGCGACGCGTGCGTGGTTCGATGATCACGCGCTCGTCGTTGACGTAGGCATAGGCGTAATCACGATAGCGCGGGATCGAGTAGACCCGCACGGCGCGCGGCAATGGCTGACCCACGACGACCTCCTCCCGCACGCGGTCGTAACGCCGCGGGTGACCGGTCACGAAACCAAGCACGTCGCCCGGCAATTCCACTGCGGTCCCGACTGCGCCGCCTACGACGGCGCCGACCGGTCCGCCCGCACGCGCGCCTTCGCGGAAGCCGTCTTCCGCAGGCGTCTGAGCAAGCGTCAACGTCGGCCATAGCGCAGCGGCCACGACAATACCGGCGATGAGTTCCTTGCGCATATATTCTCTCCTGTCAGTTGCCCCCGGTGATAACGCGTGAGCGTGACTGCCGTTCCAGGAACTTCCCATTTGGCGTGTCGTGCTTTTGCCGCAAACCGGAACCCGAGCATTGGGCAGCGTGCTTAGACCAGGATTCGAATAAAGCAGCGTCGTTTCTTCATCGGCGCGGGGACGTTGCCGGCGCTGTCATCATGTACGCAAGGAGCATCACGGACAGCCAGTTCATGCTTTGAGACATGCGCATTGGATAAACGGATTGTCGTGCTGGGATTGCCCCGATGCAAGTCGAAGAGATCGACGATTGGCAGGCGTTCCTCTGACTCAGAACGAACTGGGACGCGGCCTATGATGCCGATCCCGAGATGCAGTTTTTCTGCCGGGGCCGTGGATGGCGAAATGGCTCGCCACTCTCACACATCCTTGGTTCATATCGGCGGCGTGGCTCGACGCGAGATCGGACGACGACGTCGCCGTTTCTGCAGCTGCGACTGCGGACGTCGGAATTCCAGCAGCATGCGATCCCGGTGCTCGCCAAGGGGCGGACCGGCGATCGATAGCGGCGCGACTAGAAAGGCAACGGCACAACACGCGCCGATCCACGAGAGATGCTTGACCATCCTCCCCGTCTTAGAGATGTGTGACGCATGCAACGCGCGATGGCGGCGGGAACATCGTCCAGATCGCCGAGCTTCTCGGCGCCGAACGCTTCGCCCACCTTGCCGTACTCAACCTCGGCCTCGAATTCATTCTGCGCCCCGGCCTCGCGTCGGGGAACACTCGCAACGTCGATTCCTTGACCGCCGACCAACCGGAATTGTCGAACACGATAGTGAGGATCGGAAGACCATGTTGCCGCGATACGGCGAACACCGAGCACTGGCTGTTGAAATAAAAGCTGCCGTCGCCGCCGACCTGGACGATCAGAGTGCATCGCCGTCGCGGTGTTGGCGGTGCGGTCGGTCACGAAGGCGTAGCCCGCCGCCATGTGAGCGGCGGTGTTTTCGTGCGGACGGCGAATGATGCCGGGGAAGCGCGTCGCCGCGTTTTCGCCGGTTGGCGATCTCCTCGAGTGGAAACCGGCTCGCCCGCGGAAGAACGGCGCCGAAAGGGAGTAGCAAAGCACAGGGGGCGGCGAGCCGGTGACTCAAATCCGGCGCTGTCCTGGCATTTGCGGCTTGTGTCAAACCGTTGGGGCCGCGTACCGTCTCGCTCGGGGCGGCCAAAGGCGGCTATGATCGGCCGGACGGCAACGCCGGGACAGCCCAATGCCGGGAAAACAAGCCGGCGGCGACAGGAGAGAAGCGCAATGGCACTGCAAGGATTGGCTCGACGACTGGCCCTCGGCCTCGTCTGTTTCACGCTCGCCGGCGTCGGCGGGGCATCCGCTCTCGACTATCCGGCGCGGCCGGTGAAATGGATCGTTCCCTACCCGCCGGCCGGGACGACCGATATCCTGGCGCGCCTGGTCGGCCAATACTTGTCGGACACGCTCGGCCAGCAATTCATCATCGAGAACAAGCCGGGCGCCGGCAACAACATCGGCACCGAGGCGGTCGTCAACGCGCCGCCTGACGGCTACACGGTCCTGCTGGTCAACCCGGCCCACGGGATCAATGCGTCGCTCTACAAGAGACTTCCGTTCAACTTCATCCGCGACATCGTACCGGTCGGCGGGCTCGTCCGGGTGCCGAACGTCATGGAGGTGCCGCCGTCGTTCCCGGCCAAGACCGTCGCCGAGTTCGTCGCTTACGCCAAAGCCAATCCCGGCAAGGTCAACATGGCGTCGTCGGGCAACGGCACGTCGGTGCATCTGTCTGGCGAACTGTTCATGGCGATGACGGGCGTGAAGATGACGCACGTTCCCTATCGCGGTGCAGGCCCCGCACTCATCGACCTGATCGCCGGCACGGTCGACGTGCTGTTCGACAATCTGCCGTCCTCGATCGAGCATATCCGGGGCGGCAAGCTGCGCGCGCTCGCCGTGACGACCGACAAGCGCGCCGACGCGCTGCCGGACGTGCCGACGGTCGCCGACACGGTGCCCGGCTACGAGGCCAGCGCGTGGTTCGGCATGGGCGTGCCCAAGGGCACGCCGCCCGAGATCATCGACAAGCTCAACAAGGCGCTCAATCAGGCGCTCGCCGATCCCAAGATGAAGGCTCGCCTCGCCGAGCTCGGCGGCGCGTCGATTGGCGGCACGCCGCAAGATTTCGGCAAGGTCATCGCCGCCGAGACCGAGAAGTGGCACAAGGTGGTCGAGTTCTCGGGCGCGTCGATAGAATAGCCGAGCTGGTCAGCTCTCGATCTTGATGCCCGCTTCCTTGATCAGCGGTCCCCACTTCTCCATCTCGGACTTGAGATGGGCCGCCAGCTCGGCCGGCGTCGAGCCGACGAGATTGGCGCCGAGCTGTTCGAGCTTTTCCTTCACCGGACCATGACCGAGCGCCGCGACCGTGTCGTCATGAATTTTGGCGATGATCTCGCGCGGCGTCTTCGCCGGCGCGAACAGCGCGAACCACGACGATACGTCGTAGCCGGGCACTGTCTCGGCGATCGGCGGCAGTTCGGGAGCGATCGGAACGCGCTTTGCCGTGGTCACCGCGAGTCCACGTAGGTTTCCGGTCCGCACGTGCGGCAGGGCGGACGTGACGTTGTCGAACATGACGTCGAGGCGGCCGGGAATGACATCGTTGAGCGCCGGCGCCGAACCGCGATAGGGCACGTGCGTCATTTCCACGCCCGACAGGCGTTTGAACAGCTCGGCGCACAGATGGATCGAGGTGCCGTTGCCGGAGGAGGCATAGCTGATCTTACCCCGGTTCGCCTTGGCGTAGTCGATGAACTCCTGACACGACCTGGCCGGCGAAGTGTTGGGCACGACCATGATGTTGGGCTGCAGCAACAGCATCGTGATCGGCGCGAAGTCGGCGATCGGATCGTAGTTGAGCGTGGGATAGAGGAACTGGTTGATCGCATGGCCGATCGCGACGATGAAGATGGTGTAGCCGTCGGGATCGGAACGGGCGGCGGCCTCAGCGCCGATGTTGCCGCCGGCACCCGGCTTGTCCTCGACCACCACTTGCTGGTTCCAGATCTCCGATAGTCGTCCCGCGAGGATGCGCGCGGTGATGTCGACCGCGCCGCCCGCCGGAAACGGACAGATGATGCGCACGAACCGGTTCGGCCACGCCTGCGCCGAAGCCGGACGGACGATCAGGCCGGGCGATGCGGCGGACGCGGCGGCAAGCCGCACGAAGCGGCGACGATCGATCATGACTTCCCCTCCTGAATCTCTGGTGGGCCGTTCTTGGACCACTGTCATGCCGGCCATTGGGCCGATTTTTCTATTGCGATCGGCCGGGCATAGCGGCATTGAAACTAGCACGATTTTGCCCGAGCTGGAGCGCGTCGGCAAAAGTGGCCGCCACGTTTTGCGGTGGAACGCGATGCAAACAGGTGGGGGAACGGATGGCCGCTAAGCGTCCCGAGGATCTGCGCAGCCACCGCTGGCTTGGGGCCAGCGATATGCGCGCGTTCGGCCATCGGTCGCGGCTGCGCCAGATCGGCTACGACGCCGACGACTGGACCGGCAAGCCGGTGATCGGGATCATCAACACCTGGAGCGAGATCAATCCCTGCCATGCGCATCTGCGCATGCGCGCCGACAACGTCAAGCGCGGCATCCTGCAAGCGGGTGGATTCCCAATCGAGCTGCCGGCGATGTCGCTGGCCGAGACCTTCGTCAAGCCGTCGACCATGCTCTATCGCAATTTCCTGGCGATGGAGACGGAGGAACTGCTGCGCAGCCATCCGATCGACGGCGCCGTGCTCATGGGCGGCTGCGATAAGACGACGCCTGGCCTCGTCATGGGCGCGATCAGCATGGGCATCCCGGCGATCTACATCCCGGCGGGTCCGATGTTGCGCGGCAATTGGCGCGGCGATGTGCTGGGCTCGGGCTCGGACGTGTGGAAATACTGGACCGAGAAGCGCGCCGGCAACATTTCCGAGGACGATTGGAGCGAGATCGAGAACGGTATTGCCCGCTCGTTCGGCACCTGCATGGTCATGGGCACCGCCGCCACCATGATGGCGATCACCGAGGCGCTCGGCCTTGCGCTGCCGGGCGCATCGTCCATTCCCGCCGCCGACGCCAATCATCCCCGCATGTGCGGCGCGGCCGGGCGCCGCATCGTCGAGATGGTGTTCGAGGACCTGGTCCCCGAGCGCATCTTGACCCCGGCCGCGGTCGACAACGCCATCAAGGTGCACATGGCGATGGGCGGCTCGACCAACGCCATCATCCACGTCGTCGCGATGGCGCGCCGCGCCGGGATCGCGCTCGACATGCAGCGCTTCGATCAATTGTCGCGCCAGGTTCCGGTGCTCGCCAACGTGCGCCCGTCGGGCAAGTACCTGATGGAGGATTTTTTTTATGCCGGCGGCTTGCGTGCGCTGATGACCGAGCTCAAGGACGAGCTAGACCTGTCATGCCTGACGGTCACCGGCAAGACGGTGGGCGAGAACATCGCCGGCGCGCAAGTCTATCTGCACGACGTCATCCATCCACTGTCCGATCCGATCTATGCCGAGGGCGCGACCGCGGTGCTCAAGGGCAACCTCGCGCCGCGCGGCTGCGTGATGAAGCCGGCGGCGGCCGACAAACGCTTCCTCAAGCATTGCGGGCCGGCGCTCGCCTTCGAGGACTACAACCATATGGCGCGCGAGATCGAGCGCGACGATCTCGACGTCACGCCCGACCATGTCCTGGTGCTCAAGAACGCGGGGCCCAAGGGCGGCCCTGGCATGCCTGAATGGGGTATGCTGCCGATCCCCAAGAGGCTGGTGACGGCCGGCGTGCGCGACATGTTGCGCGTCTCCGACGGGCGCATGAGCGGCACGAGCTACGGCGCCTGCATCCTGCACGTTGCACCCGAAAGCTACGTCGGCGGACCGCTTGCCCTGGTCGAGACCGGCGACATGATCGAGGTCGACGTCGCTGCGCGGCGCATCCACCTCGATGTCGGCGAGGAAGCGCTCGCCCGCCGCCGCGCCGCTTGGCGACCGCCGGCGCCGCGTTACGAGCGCGGCTACGGCGTCATGTTCTCGACCCATATCGGCCAGGCCGATGACGGCTGCGATTTCGACTTCCTCGGCCGCGGCGGCCCGACGCCGGAACCGGAAATCCATTGACGCGGGCCGCTGCAGCCCTCATCTGCCTGTCATGGACGACATTCCCTTCGACAAGACGTTCGGTCTTGTACCCGACGTGCCGGAGACCTTCGCCCCGGGCGTGCGCCGCATTGTCGCCGACAATCCCGGCCCGTTCACCTTCAAGGGCACGCTCACCTACATTGTCGGGCAGGGCAAGGTCGCAATCATCGATCCGGGTCCGGATGATCCAAAGCACACCGCGGCGGTGCTCAACGCGGTGCGCGGCGAGACTGTGACGCACATCTTCGTCACCCATACCCATCGCGACCATTCGCCGGCGGTCCCGGCCATCAAGGCGGCTACCGGCGCCAAGGTGCTGGCCGAGGGACCGCATCGGCCGGCGCGGCCGCTCCATATCGGCGAGATCAATCCGCTCGATTCGAGCGGCGACATGGATTTCCGGCCCGATCAGGCGCTTGCCGACGGCGATGTGGTGACGGGCGGGGGCTGGGAACTGGAAGCCGTCGCCACGCCCGGCCATACCGCTAACCACATGGCGTTCGTGCTGCGCGGCAAGGACATCCTGTTCTCCGGCGACCACGTCATGGGTTGGTCGACGTCGATCGTGGCGCCGCCAGACGGCGCCATGAGCGACTACATGGCCTCGCTCGACAAGCTCGCGCGGCGCACCGAGGCGGTCTATCTGCCCGGCCATGGCGGGGCGATCCGCAATGCGCCGAAATTCGTCCAGCACTATATCCGCCACCGGCAAGGCCGCGAGGAATCGATCCTGCATCGGTTGGCGAAAGGCGCAGCCAACATTCCGACCATCGTACGCGCGGTCTATATCGGGCTCGACGCCCGGCTGGTGCGAGCGGCCGGCCTGTCGGTACTGGCGCATCTCGAGGATCTCGTCGCCCGCGGCGTCGTAGCGACCGACGGCCCGCCCTCGATCTCCGGCACATACCGCCTGACAGGCTGAGCAATTATCAATTCAATTGGGCAAGCGGGCTTGGCCGATCCTCTATCGCTTCGACGGCTGAGCGGCGCCCCTTGCTGGCTGGGCGGCCTTAGCTTTCTGCACCGGCTTTGCACCCTTGTCGGGCTTCTCGTCCTCTAGCCCGTCGTCGATGTCCTCGATCAGGCTGCGCACGCGCGCAGCATTGGTGCCGAAATCGTGCCGGCCGTAACGCGACGCCGAACGTACGTCGACCCGGGCGCCGGTGCCGACGGGGCGAATGCGGACCACGACGTCGTCGCGAAAGCCCATGATCGCGGTACGGGCAACGGCCTCGATGCGGCCGTCGCGGCGTCCCGGCTGCGGCGGCCGCTCGTCAAGCACGAGCCAGCGGCGTTTCTTGATCACGGCGAGCGTGGCGTCATAGACCGCGCGCGCGTTGGCGGTGGCCGTCAGCGGTTCGATGTCGGGATAGGCAGCGCGCTGCTGCTCGGCGACGTAGAGACCGGCATATTCAGCCGGATTGGTGTCGCGGCTGCGCAGGCGCGTGATCGCCTCGAAACGCGGCGGATCGATCGGGTCGGTGGTGACGTCGGAAATGTCCGGCAGCTGGTAGGCCTTGACCGCGAGATAGGCTGGATAGGCGATGAGGGCGAGGCCGATGGCGAGCGCCGCGAGCGCGTGACCAAAGCCGGCCGCGCCGTGCTTCCAGATCACGATGAAAGCGCCGATGGCGAGCACGATCGCCGTGGCGGCCAGTACGAGTGCGCCGGCGAAGGTCGCGAGTGCTGGCACGATCTCGAGCAGGCCGGCGCGCATGATAATGATCGCGAGCAGCGCCGCCGGCAGCGAAAACACCGCGAACCGTCGCGCCCATACGGCAAGGCGCGAGATCGGCTCATCGGTCAGGCGGTACTTGGCCATGATCGTCTGGTCAGCGCGCAGCACAGATACGCTTGAGCGCCGCCCAGTCGGCGGGATCGAGCAGCGCAGCGCTGGAACCGGGGGGCGCTGCGGCATTGATGGCGTCGACCCGGTCCTTGGTCTCAGGGTGGTCGAGCAGGATTTTCAGCGCCGGTTCCGTCGGTTCGATTTTCGACAGCATTGTGGCGAGCGCTCGTGGGTTTCCGCCGATCTTGGCCATCAGGCCTACTCCGTAAGTATCCGCCGCCGCTTCGACGTCGCGCGAATAGGACGACTGCAGCACGGTTCTCGCCGCCACGACCACCGCGCCGCCGCCGACGAAATCTCCCAGCAGCATGCCGAACAGGAGCGACAGGCCGGCGGCCTGCAGGACCGCTCGCGTGCCGTCGCGATGGGCAATGTGGCCGACCTCATGTGCGAGAACACCGGCAAGCTCGTCGGCGCTGTCGGCTTTCGCGACAAGTCCCTGGAAGACATAGATGTGTCCGCCGGGAAGTGCAATCGCGTTTGGTTCCCGCCGGCGGACCACGGCGACGGCCAATGGAACCTGCAGGCCGGCGGACGCGGCGAGCTTGGCGACGAGCCGGTCGAGCGCGGCGCGGCCTGGTTTCTCGGCATCGGCGGTGCCGCATTCGAATCGGGTGCCCAGCCGACCCTTATCGAGCATGCTGCGCACCTGGGTGTCGACGGCCTCGCCCAACCTGCGCTCCACGATCTGCGGAACGAAGGGTGTCAGTTGCGACGCCAGCAACGGCACGCCGAACACCGCGAGCAGCACCAGCGAGGCCATCGCCGCCATGCTCAGGACCACGATGCTCTTGCGCCGCCGCCGCTCGGCGGCGTCGGTGCGATCGAGATCGGGCACCGCGCGGTTGATCGCCGCGGCGAATTCGCCGTCGCGGATTTCGAGCCGCGCCAGGACGTCATTGCCAACACGGCCGAGCCGCAGCACGCCTTCATGCGCCGCCAGACGCGCGAGTTCGGTGTAGCGCCACTCCGCGAGGACGGCGCCGGCCGACGCGACGACGCGCAATGCGTCGGGCCCAAGCTCGACCATGACGTCGTGGCGTGCGCTGGTGACGCCGTCGAAGAAGACGCCCGATCCCGTGCGCGGCATAGTCGTGCCTGTGAACGCGGCGTTGGTCAAAGCCCGCCTACGTTGAGTGCATCGGCGAGGCCTTCGCCGAAAGCGGAGGAGGGGCGGCCCTTCACCTTGACCGCATCGAGGGCATTGAGCCCGGTGAAGACGAGCGATTCCACGCCGAACCGCCACAGCGATCGCTTGACGACGACCTGATAGATGGTCGAGCAGCCGAGGATCAGCGCCACATAGACGACGACGGCGACCACCGATGCCACGGCTTGACCACCCTTGCTCGTCGGACTGAATCCGGCGGCCCAGCCGAGCCCAATGCCGACCAGTAGCGCGACGACCAATAGCAAGATGAACAACAGAACGTAGCCGAGAAAGCGGAGATAGGTCGTGTAGATCGGGCCGGTGCGCAATTTCGATGTCACCTCCAGCGCGCCGAGACGAATACCAGACAGCCACCAGCGCAGGATGACGGCCTGGAAGGCTGGGTAAAGCACAACGGCCGCGATCATCGACCAGCCGATCGCTATCGTGAAGGCGCTGAGTTGCGCGAGGGCCGCTGGCGAGGATTTCTCCAACCGGTCGCCGCCGCGCTGCAGCTCGATAGCGAGCGCGGGCCAATCGACGGCAATGAGGCTGAAGGCAACGCCCGCGATCGGCGGCCCCATGATGACGAGCCACATCGTGAGCCCGCGCAGGAATAACTGCCCGCCGCGGCCGTCGAAGTGGCCCTGCAGGTCGCCGTAGAACGTGTGCCGCATCTTGTAGCGTTCGAGGCTCGCCTGCGCCCACGGATAGAGGAGGCCGAGACTCAAGACGACCACGAGCCACCACCCCCATGCGCGCAGGGCGTAGAGCCAGCCCGAACCGTCCTGATTGCAATAGACGCCGCGATAGAGCGTGCGCGTCAGGCGATAGCGCCGGGCGCGATAGACGGCGAACTGCCCGAATAGAAGAAGGAGCAGGAAGGCGAGCGTGCCCGACAATTTTCCGATCAGGCCGAGATCGAGCGCGGCAATGAAGAACGCGCCGTAGACGGGGACGAGGACGGCGATGGCGATGAGGAAGCCGATGAGCAGTTCGAGCGCCGTACCGGTGTATTCGAGGCTCGAACCGACGATCTCGGTATTGGACCACAAGTAGCGGCGCGTGTCGGTCGCGAGCCAAAAACGATAGATGCCGAGCGTCAGCGCGACCAACACGGCACCGCGCGCCAGCAGCCACCACAGCACACGCTCGCTGCCGAGAAAGCGGGCCTGGGGCTTGACGGCGAACGGGTCAGCGATCGGCGGATGCGAAGCGAACACGTCGGGAGCAGTCATGGTGACCCCCATTTTACAAATGCGGTGTGAAGGAATGAGGACGAAATGACATGCCCTGCGGCGGGGATGCCGCGGGGAGGAAGTATAGCACTAGTGCGCTTCCAGGTTGTCGGCAACCGATCATCGCGGCGGTGGACAATCACTCCGCAGCGACGGCGCTCGGCAGCACGTGGTCCTTGAAGCGGTCGCGCAACGTGGTCTTCTGGATCTTTCCTGTGGCGGTGTGGGGGATTTCATCGACGAATGCGACGTCGTCGGGCATCCACCATTTGGCGAGCTTGCCTTGCATGAAGCCGAGGATGTCCTCCTTGGCGGCGCTCTCGCCCTTCTTGAGCACGATGACCAGCAGTGGCCGCTCGCCCCATTTGGGATGCTTGACGCCGATCACCGCGGCCTCTGCGACCTTGGGATGCGCGATCGCGAGGTTCTCAATGTCGATCGAGGAAATCCACTCCCCGCCCGATTTGATCACGTCCTTGGCGCGATCGGTGATCTGCATGTAGCCGTGCTGATCCATGGTGGCGACGTCGCCGGTGTCGAAGAAGCCGTCGTCGTCGAGCACCTCGTGGTCCTCCTTGAAGTAGGCTCGGGCGACCGCCGCGCCGCGCACCTTGAGCCGGCCGAAAGTCTTGCCGTCCCACGGCAACGGCTTGCCCGAATCGTCGGTGATCTTGATCTCGACGCCGAACGGCGCGTGGCCCTGTTTTTGCTGGATGTCGAGCCGCGCTTCTCCGGCCAGCGCCGCATATTCCGGCTTGATCGAGCCAAGCGTGCCGAGCGGGCTCATTTCGGTCATGCCCCAGGCGTGGCAGACGTCGACGCCGTAGACGTCCTGGAATTTCTGGATCACCGCGCGCGGGCAGGCGGAGCCGCCGATCACGACCTTGCGCAGATAGGGGAGTCTGGCGTTGCTGGTTTCGAGATGTTGCAGCAACATCAGCCACACCGTCGGAACGGCGGCGCTGAACGTGACGCGACAATCGTTAAGCAATTCGTAGATCGAAGCGCCGTCGAGCTTGGCGCCCGGCATCACCATTTCGGCGCCGACCATCGGCGAGGTTAGCGCGAGCCCCCAACAGTTGGCGTGAAACATCGGCACCACCGGCATGACCGCGTCGCGTGCCGAGACGCCCATGGCGTCGGGCTGACTCGCCATCATCGAATGCAGCACATTGGAGCGGTGGGAGTAGATGACGCCTTTCGGATTGCCGGTGGTGCCCGACGTGTAGCACATGCCGGCTGCAGTGGTTTCCGGGAAGTCCTTCCAGGCAAAATCGTCGTCGACCTCGGCGATCCACGACTCGTAGGGCACCGCATTGCGCAGTGACGTCGCCGGCATGTGCGCGGCGTCGGTCAGCACCACGTAGCGTTCGATCGAGGGCAGTTTGTCGGCGAGCTTCTCCAGCAGCGGAACGAACGTCAGGTCGGTCATCATCACGCGGTCCGCGGCGTCGTTGATGATCCAGGCGATCTGGTCGGGAAACAGCCGCGGATTGACCGTGTGGTAGACCGCGCCGATCCCCATGATGCCGTACCAGGCTTCGATGTGCCGCCAGGTGTTCCATGCGAGCGTGCCCACCCGGTCGCCGAGCGCGATGCCGTCCTTGTCGAGGCGCTTGGCGAGGCGCAGCGCGTTGGCGTGGATTGCGCTATAGGTCGTGGTATGGATCGGCCCCTCGACCGAGCGCGACACGATCCGGCGGCCGCCGTGATTGCGCGCCGCATGGTCGATGACGCGATGCGCCAGCAGGGGCCAATCCTGCATCAATCCGAGCATGTGAATCCTCCCTCAGGCCTGCCCGTCGGTCGCCTTCTTGGTCTTGCTTTGTTGGGCCGCCGTACCCCTCAGTGCAGCGGCCGATACAAGGGTAGCCGCCGGGAGGGCCAATGCAACCGTGATGCGGCTTGCGTGCGCGATACAGTCGCCGTCGGGCGTGGTTTCAGCCGAAGCGGGCGAGGCGGAAGCGCGAGATGTCGCGTGCGGTGCTGCCCGTTTGCGCGAGGTCGGCGAGGATCTGGCCGACCACCGGGGCGAACTTGAAGCCGTGGCCGGAACAGGGCGAGGCGATGATGATCGCCGGATGGCTGGGAAGGCAGTCGAGGATGAAGTCCCCATCCGGCGTATTAGTATAGAGACACGTCGTGGCGGCAAGGAGCCGGCCGTCGGCGGCCGGAACGTGGTCGGCAAGGGCGGAGCGGATCAACCTTTCGTCGTCGTCGGCGACGGTGCAGTCGTAGGCTTCGGGATCGACCGGCGTGTCGCGGTGATGGTGCTTGGCAACCTTGACACCGGATCGGCCGTAGAGAGGAAAGCCGTAATGCATTCCGTGCCGGCTTTCGAGGATGAAGACCGGAAATTCTTCCATGGAAAAGAGCGTTTTCTCGGCCGGTTCAAACCAGCCGATGACCTGACGGGTCACGTTAAGTGGCACGGCCAAGTCGGAAATAAGCGTGGTCAGCCACGGCCCCGCCGCAATGATCGCCTTTGCGGCGTCGATCGTGCCGCGGTCGGTGTGGATGCGCACGCCCTGGCCGCGCGGTTCGATCACCTGCACGGTCTCGCCGGTTCTGATCGCGGCGCCGGCCGCGGCGGCGAGCTTCACCTGCGCGTGGACCGCGGGCTCCGCCGCAAGGAAGCCGCCGTCCGGCTGGAACACTCCGACGACGTGCGAGGGAACGCGAAAGGCCGGCCATCGTTGCATGAGGGCAGCAGCATCGAGGACGGCGTGGGGCAGGACATGCCGGCGCGAGGATTGCAAGGTGCCACGCACCAATGGGCCGTCGGGCGGCCCGATCTCGATAATTCCGGTGACATGAAGCAGGGTCTGCCCCGATCGGGTCTCGATGTCGCGCCACAGCCGGTAGGCCTCGCGCACCAGGGGCACATAGGATGGATGCTCGAAATAGCTGAGCCGGATGATGCGGGTTTCGCCGTGGGACGACCCGCGGTTATGACCCGGCTCGAATCGTTCGATGCCGACGGCGCGGAGGCCTCGGCGCGCCACTGCATCGAGCGCAGCGCTGCCCATCGCTCCGAGCCCGACGACGGCGACGTCAAATCCTGCCATGAGGGTGATCTGCCGGATGTTCGCTACGACTGTAGCACGCCTCGGAACGAGCGGGCCGCGCAGGCATATTGGGGCATCGCACGCATGAAGGGTTTCGGCGCGATCATCCTGTGTCTGCTTGCTGCGGCGACGGCCGCAGCGAAGGAGCCGGAACGGCGGCGCCTGCGGCCCTCGTTCACGGCCGTCGAGCGCATCCGCGCGCCCGTTCCCCTGCCGCGGCCGCGCCCGCGCCCGCCCGGCGTTGCTCCCATCCCCTCGAGTCACACGCCGGCGATGGAGGAATTCGCCGGCAATCCCGAAACCAAGCCTGAGTCGCCGCCGGTCGCCGCCGAGCCGCCGCCGCCCTCGGCCTGTTTCCTGCGGCTGACGGCGGGCCTGGCCGTCGCGCAAACCATGGAGCTCACGATGGGGCCAGGCGAGTGCGGCGCGACCGACGTGGTCAGGCTCGAGGCGATCATCCTGCCCGACCGGCGCCAGGCGGTAGTCTCGCCGCCGGCCACGCTGCGCTGCTCGATGGCTGAGGCGGTGGCGCAATGGGTGCGCGAGGATATCGTCCCGGCACTGGCGCCGCTCGGCGCGCCCCTCGCGACCGTCGACAATTTTGCCTCCTATGAGTGCCGCGGGCGCAACCGCATCGCCGGCGCCAAGATGAGCGAGCACGGCCTTGCCAATGCGATCGACGTGCGCGCCTTTGTGCTCGCCGACCGCAAGCGCATCGAACTGACCGACCGGGCGGTGTCGATGGACCTGCGCAACGGGCTGCGGGCGAGCGCCTGCGCCCGCTTCACTACCGTGCTCGGGCCGGGCTCCGACGGGTTCCACGAAAGCCATATCCATGTCGACCTGGCCGAGCGCCGCAACGGCTACCGCCTGTGCCAGTGGGACGTGCGGCCGCTCGACGAGGGCATCCCGCTGCCGCCCGAGCGCCCGGCCGAGGCGCCGCCACGGGGGCTTTGACGCGGTGGTCCGGGTCCGGCAATGTGGGTCTTGAACATCCCCGAGGCGCCCATGCTCAGCAATCTCGCCGTCCGCGACATCGAGACCCTTGTCCATCCCAATACCAATCTCGCGCTGCTGCGTGAGACCGGCCCACTGGTGCTCGAGCGCGGAGAAGGAATCTATGTCTACGACAACGAGGGCCGGCGCTACATCGAGGGCATGGCCGGCCTGTGGTGCACCGCGCTCGGCTACGGCAACCAGGAACTGGTCGAGGCCGCTGCCAGCCAGATGCGCAAGCTCGCCTTCAGCCATCTCTATAACGGCCGCAGCCACGATCCGGCGATCGAGCTCGCCGAGAAGCTCAAGGAGATCGCGCCGATACCGATCTCGAAACTGTTCTTCTGCAATTCCGGATCGGAGGCGAACGACAGTCAGATCAAGCTGGTCTGGTACATGAACAATGCGCTCGGCCGTCCGAACAAAAAGAAGATCATCAGCCGGCTGCGGGCGTTTCACGGCCTGACCGTCGCGTCCGGCTCGCTGTCGGGGCTCTCCTACAACCACGTCGATTTCGACCTGCCGCTCCCGGGCTTCTTGCAGACAAGCTGTCCGCACCATTATCGCTACGCCCACGACGGCGAGAGTGAGGAGGATTTCGCCACGCGGCTGGCCGCCGAACTCGACGACCTGATCGTTGAGGAGGAGCCGGATACGGTCGCCGCGTTCGTCGCCGAACCGGTGATGGGCGCGGGCGGCGTCATCGTGCCGCCGAAGACCTATTTCGAGAAAATCGGGCAGGTCTGCGCCAAATACGATGTGTTCATCATCGACGACGAGGTGATTTGCGGTTTCGGCCGGCTGGGCACGCTGTTCGGCTGCCAGGCCCTGAACTTCCGGCCGAACTCGATCTCGATCGCCAAGGCGCTGTCCTCGGCCTATCTGCCGATTGCCGGCATCATGATGCCGGAAATCATGTATCAGGCGCTGGTCGACGAGAGCCGCAAGCTCGGCACGTTCGGTCACGGCTTCACCTATTCCGGCCATCCGGTGTCGGCGGCGGTTGCGATCAAGACGCTCGAGATCTACAAGCGCGAGCGCATCGTCGAGAAGGTCGCCGCCAAGATTCCGGCATTCCAGGCGCGCGTGCGCGCCTTCGCCGATCATCCGCTGGTTGGCGAAGCGCGCGGCATCGGATTGATGGGCGGGCTCGAGCTGGTTGCGGACAAGCGCACCAAGGCGGCGTTCGATCCCAAGCACAACGTCGTCGCGCGTTGTGTGCGCTTTGCCGAGGAGGAGGGCCTGATCGCCCGCGCCCTGCCAGGCGACACCGTCGCGGTCTGTCCACCGCTGATCATCTCGCCGCAGGAGATCGGCGACATGTTTGACCGGCTCGGGCGCGCGCTCGACCACACCCTCGACTGGGCACGGCGCGAGCGGCTGATGGCACAGTGAGCTTGAACGCGATCAGCGGACAGAGGGTCGGACGTCAGAGGTCAGCCCTGGTCGCTGACCTCCGATCACTGTTTCCCTGATCAGCTATCCCGGCCGCCGGTGAAGGCGACGCGCGGATTGGTCGGCGAGTCGCCGGTGCCGGGCGCGAGCACCACCACCGGCGCGCCGACCTTCACGCGATTGTAGAGGTCGATCACGTCCTCGTTGGTCATCCGGATGCAGCCCGACGAGATCGAATGACCGATATATTCCGGCTGGTTGGTACCGTGAATGCGGAACAGCGTGTCCTTGCTGCCTTCGAACAGGTAAAGCGCCCGCGCACCCAGCGGATTGTGCGGGCCGCCGCTCACGTGGTTGGGAATGTTGCCGAGCCGTTTCTTAATGTCGGCGGTCGGCACCCAAGCAGGCCACTCCGCCATATTCCCCACCTTGGCCACGCCCGACCAGGCCAGCGCCTCTTCACCCACGGTCACGCCGTAGCGGATCGCCTTGCCGTTCGCTTGCACGTAGTAGAGGTAGCGCGCGTCGGTATCGACGACGATCGTGCCGGGTGCTTCGCGGCGGTGGTAATCGACGATATGGCGGCGGTAGGGTTCCGGAATGACCGCGTTACGATCATAGGGCGCGTTGGCGAGGAGCTGCCGGTCGCGCGGCTTCAAATTGGCATCCGATGCCGGTTCGAGGGTCGACTGCACGCAGCCGCCGAGCATGAACCCGACAATCAGACAAGCAACTCCACGTACCGCCATCGTCGTCTCACCTTTCGGCGCCAATTCTGTCGCGATGATTCCGCAGTTCCCTGACCATTGTTGTATCGAAAAGGCCGGCAACATTCCAAGCCACTAAAGGCGTTCCACAGCCATAAGCCACCGACTGTTGCAGGAATGTCGCATCGGGACGAATCGGCCCGCCCAAACAAAGCCCTAAAGTCGATCGGCTGCGTTCCGGCGGCGTCCGCGGTGCCCGGGAGCCGTCCGCAGTCTGCTCCCGAGGCATTAAAGGCGAGTTTACCATCGTGGGCTTGAAGCTGCGCGCCCCGGTTTGGCGGCAGCCGGTATTCCCGACCTGACCAACCGGTGTTCCCGACCTGACCAACCGGTGTTCCCGACCTGACCAAATTGTCACCGTGAGGTACGAATTGCTGCCTACTTCCGCCGTGCTCGCCGGGTAGGTCGGGACACGGGCGAACCACGCAACATCCGCGACAAGTGGAGGACCCCATGAAGCGCAACGACAAGACACAAGCCTATCAACCGTCGTCGGCGGAGGTGAGTTCACTCGATCGACGCTACCGCAAGATCGGCATATCGGCCGTCGCGGCCGCCGTGCGCTACCAGAGCGACAGCAAGAACCCGGTCTATGCGCCGACCACATGGAAGCAAGATATTTTCGAAACGGACGGATATTTCGTACCCGACGCAGCGGCCTGATTTCGGCTCGTCGTCACATTGTCCATCGTGGAAGGCGATGCGGTCGGCCAGCCGCCGTGGTGTCGCGCGCCACCATCGGGCACGGCGGCGGGTCGGGCGATTGTGGTGGACCGGGTCCGCGGTTGAATGGTAGGACGCGACGTCCTCGCGCTCTGCCGGTCATCCATGGTCTTCGTCCACGTCCAGCAAGGCACCTCGCTCGCGCGCCAGGCGGTCGACGCGAACGGCAGCATTCCCGACAACGCGGTGTGGATCGATCTGGTGACCCCGACGCAACGGGAGGACAAACTGGTCGAGGGCGCGCTCGGCATCGCCGTCCCGACACGCGAGGAAATGCAGGAGATCGAGGTCACCAGCCGGCTCTATGTCGAGAACGGCGCGCGCTACATGACCGCGACCATGATGTGCCAGTCGGACACGGAAAATCCGAAGACGACGGCCGTCACCTTCATCCTGTCGGGGCATCGCCTCGTCACCGTGCGCTACGACGAGCCTAAGCCATTCTCGATCGTTGAAAACAAGCTGGCGCGGTCATGCCCGGCGATCATCACCGGCGAACTGGTGCTGATGGAGCTGCTCGACGCCGTCATCGATCGCGCCGCGGATATCCTGGAACGGATCAGCACCAACGTCGACCAGGTCTCGCACGACATTTTTGAGCCGGAGGTCGACGACCGCGCGCGCCCCTACAACGACATCCTCAAGACCATCGGCCGCAAGGGCGATCTCACCTCCAAGGTCCGCGAGAGCCTCGTTTCGATCGGCCGCCTGCTGCTCTACCTCGCCAACGAGGCCGCCAACGAGGCCGGCATGAAGTGGGCCAAGGAAACCCGCGCCCAGCTCAAAGGCATGCAGCGCGACGTTCAATCGCTGTCCGATCACGCGACCTATCTGTCGAACAAGATCACCTTCCTGCTCGACGCCATGCTGGGCGTCGTCAGCCTACAGCAGAACAACATCATCAAGATCTTCTCGGTGGCAGCGGTGGTGTTTATGCCGCCGACGCTGGTCGCCTCGATCTACGGCATGAACTTCAAGCACATGCCCGAGCTCGACTGGTCCTTCGGCTATCCGGTGGCGGTCGTCCTGATGCTGCTCGCTGCCGTGCTGCCCTACATCTTTTTCAAATGGAAGAAGTGGCTGTAACGGCGCCGACGGTCACACGTGCTGGCCGCCGTTGATGTGGATCTCGGCGCCGTTGACGTAGGACGAGGTCTCCGTGCACAGCACATAGATGATCTTGGCGACCTCGTCGGGCGTGCCGAGCCGGTGCATCGGAATCTGGTGGTCGACGATTTCCTCGGTGCCCGGCGAGAGGATGGCGGTGTCGATCTCGCCCGGCGCGATGGCGTTAACGCGGATGCCGAGCGCGCCGAAATCGAACGCCATCTCGCGTGTGAGCGCGGCGAGCGCGGCCTTTGATGTCGCATAGGCCGCGCCGGCGAACGGGTGCACGCGCGATCCGGCGATCGAGGTGACATTCACCACCGCGCCCTTTGCCGCCTTGAGCTCGTCGATCAGGCCGCGCGCCAGCATGATCGGCGCGAAGAAATTCACCTGGAACACATGGCCGAAAACCTGACGCGTGGTGTCGATCGCGCCCAGCCGCGCGTTGCCGCCGTCGGCTTTCGGCGAGATGGCAGCATTGTTGACCAGCGCATGCAATTCGCGGTTGTCCAATCGCTGCTTGATTTCGGCGATGGCGGCGTCGGTATTGGCGGGGTCGGCAAGGTCGACCTGGATGTGGTCCTCTGGGCCGGCTTCCCACGGGCAATTTTCGGGAAACGGATGGCGCGAACAGGTGATGACGCGCCAGCCCGCGGCCGAGAAGCGCTTGACGGTGGCGTGGCCGATGCCGCGGCTCGCTCCGGTGAGGAGCAGCGTGCGGCGCGGCTGGTTCGTTGGGACGGTCGGCATTGGTCTCACTGACGTGGGGACGGCTGCACCGTAACTCAAGGATAGAGTCGCGTCTTGCTCCAGGCAGTACCGGGCACGCTGCGGCGGAACGCGATGCGGTCATGCAGCCGGAATGGCCGGTCCTGCCAGAATTCGATCGCCAGCGGCACGATACGGTAACCCGACCAGTAGGGCGGGCGGGGAACCGTGCCGACGGCGTATTTGGCGGCGTAGAGCGCCACCGCCTTCTCGAAGGCGAGCCGGCTTTCGAGCGTGGACGACTGCTTGCTGGCCCAGGCGCCGATCTGTGCCATGCGCGGGCGTGAGGCGAAGTAGGCGTCGGCCTCGGCGTCGGTAACCCGCTCAACCGGGCCGCGTATGCGGACCTGGCGGTTGAGCGACTTCCAATAGAACACCAGCGCGGCCTTCGGCTCGCCGGCCAGTTCCTGCCCCTTTTGGCTGTCGGTGTTGGTGTAGAAGACGAACCCGCGTTCGTCCAAGCCCTTCAGCAGCACCATCCGGACATTCGGCAATCCGTCGGGATCGACCGTGGCCAAGGCCATGGCATTGGGGTCGCGCGGTTCGGCGCGCGTCGCCTCTTCGAACCAGGCGGAAAACAGCCCTAGGGGTTCGTCCGCCTCGGTGAAATCACCAGTCGTTAACCAGCTCGGGTGTTCAATCGGAACCGTGTCGGACATTGCGCGGAGTTCTCATGTGGCCGGCTCGGTGACGGGACCTCTGTCCCGGCGGTTTCCTTATAGAGCAAGGCATTCCCTGCGCCTATGGCGCGCGGGGTCGCTGCGCCTTACTGCCGTGCCGTCGGTGCTGGCGCTGGCGCTGGCGCTCGGGGGCTGCAGCTTTTCCTATCAGCTCGGCTCGTTGTTCGAAAAAAACAAGGACGACAATTCGGAGATGACCGGCTCGCTCGCGTCGAAATCCGTCCTCAAGCCCGAACCGGCCAAGTTCTCAGCCGACCTGCCCGACGGCGACCTTGCCTATGCGCGAGCGGCCGTTGCCGATGCGCTCACCCAGGACAGCAAGGCGACCAGCGTCCCGTGGGAGAACCCGCAGACGGGCGCGCGGGGCACGGTGACACCGATTGCCACCGCCTACAGCCTCGACGGCATGGTGTGCCGCGATTTCCTGGCAAGTTATGTGCACGACCGCAAGGAGGCGTGGCTGCAGGGCGAAGCTTGCCGCCTGCATCAGGGCAAATGGGAAGTGCGCAGCATGAAGCCGTGGCGACGGACCTGACACGCGGTGGTATTTTCGTTGTAAGCTAAAGACTTACGCAGCAGCTCGACAATTGCCCGCAGTCGCGCGCGGCGCCGCTGTTGGGCTTTCGCGTTGCACTCGGGAGCACTTGCCCCCACATTTGATGCGAAACGGCCGGGTGATCGTCCCGGCGGTCAGGACTTGCCCGGAACTGCTAGGAGCGCAAGCGCGATGCGCGACCCCTATGACGTACTTGGCGTCGCCCGTTCGGCGGGCGCGGACGAGATCAAGCGCGCCTTCCGAAAGCAGGCCAAGAAGCTTCATCCCGACGCCAACAAGAACGATCCCAAGGCGGCGGCGCGCTTTGCCGAATTAAATTCCGCCTACGAGATCATCGGCGACGACGACAAGCGCAAGGCGTTCGATCGCGGCGAGATCGACACCGAGGGCAAGCAGCGCTTCCGCGGCTTCGAGGGATTCGGCGGTGGCCACCCTGGCGGCTTCGGCGGCGAGGGCACGTTCGAGGCGTTTAGCTTCGGTCCCGAAGGCGTCCGGCGCGCGCGAGGGCGCGGCGGGGCGAGCGGTTTCGGCGGCTTCGAGGACATCATCAAGGACATGTTCGGCGGCCGCGCTGCACGCGGTCCGCGCGCCGGCTACGGCTCGACCTTCGCGGCGGAGGATTTCGGCACGGCTGACGGCGGTCACGACGTCGCGGCGACCCTGACCATCACCCTGCCGGAAGCCGCCGGCGGCATCGTCAAGCGCGTGCATCTGCCGACCGGAAAGGAGGTCGAGGTGAAGATCCCGGCCGGGCTTGCCGACGGTCAGCAGATCCGTCTGAAAGGGCAGGGGCTGTCGGGCCCGGGCGGCGTCGGCGATATTCTGATCACGGTGACGATTGCTCCGCATCCGTTGTTCACACGCGAGGGCGCCGATCTGCGGCTCGATCTGCCGGTCACGCTCTACGAGGCGGTGCTCGGCGGCAAGGTGCGCGTGCCGACGCTGTCGGGCGCCGTCGATCTCGCCATCCCCGCCGGCACGAGCAGCGGACGAACCTTTCGCCTCAAGGGCAAAGGTCTCAAATCGAAGGACGGGCAGGGCGACCTGTTCGCGACCATCCGCATCGTGCTGCCCGCGCACAGCGACCCCGAGCTCGACGAACTGATGCGCAAGTGGCGCGACGCCAAGCCCTACGACCCGCGCCGCGACATGAAGTGAACAGGACGCGCTGCGTCGGGCGGACGAGCGCTGGCGGTAACCGATGCCTG
>Ga0307472_100000092_pt1 | contig 26229 bp, 21 predicted proteins | sample atmos_gasesAM5C__2_FD_204582 | JGI IMG/M metagenome (GOLD analysis project Ga0307472, IMG submission 204582) | Hardwood forest soil microbial communities from Morgan-Monroe State Forest, Indiana, United States - atmos_gasesAM5C_05 | ecosystem: Environmental > Terrestrial > Soil > Temperate...
TCGAATGCCGCACCGATCACCATGAGTTTACCGTTCGGTCCCAGACCGTCGATCAGTTCCGACATCGCTTTCGAGCTTGGCGCCGTCGCCAAAATTACCTTTGCGCCGCCCATTTTTTGCAAGACCTCAGCGGCGTTGGTTGCCTTGCTATCGATATACATGTTCGCTCCGAGTTTCTTTGCAAGCGTTGCATTTTCAGGCCCGCGCCCGATGGCCGCCACGTTATAGCCAAACTTATTCGCGAATTGAATGCCCAGGTGACCCAACCCGCCGATTCCCTGCACGGCAACCAGGTCGCCCGGGAACGCTCCGCTGTGCCGCAGCGCGTTGTAGGTCGTAATTCCGGCGCAGAGCAGGGGCGCGGCTTCGGCATCATTTAGATTCTCCGGGATTAGCACCAGTGCCTCTACCGGAGCCACCATGTATTGCTGGTACCCACCGTCATAGTTGATGCCACAAATTTTCACGTTCTGGCAATTACGAAAGTCTCCGCGCCGGCACTCCCGACACGTGTTGTCCTGGCCCCCGTGCCAGCCGACACCGACGCGCTGCCCCTTCTTCCAGGCAGAAACACCGCTGCCCACTTCATCGATGATGCCGGCCACTTCGTGCCCGGGCACGCGGGGATACTGAATTCCTGGCCAGGAGCCTTCTACGGTGAGCACATCACTGTGGCAAACACCGCAGGCCTGCACTTTGATGCGTACTTGCCCCGCGCCCGGCTCAGGAATTTCGCGCTCGACCATCTCAAATCCTGCTCCCGGTTTAGAAATTTGCGCGACCTTCATTTGCGTCGCTGCCATTGGTACGACTCTTCTGGTTGCCATACATCCTCCTATGAAGTTTCAGCGATTGTTGAGAAGCACCTGCGACTGCCGCCGAGGCGCGCGAATATTGCTTGCGGTGACCTTACCCCGCTATCTCAAAGATCACTTCCAACTCGACCGGGGTGCCGAGCGGAAGGCTTGCGACTCCATACACCAGGCGACAAGGACTCTTGTCCTTTCCGAATACGTCTCGCAGCAACTCCGAAGCAGCGTCCGCGACTTTCGGCTGTTCGCGGACATCTCCCGAAGTGGCCACCGACACGCCGAGGCGAACGACGCGCTTGACCCTGTCGAGCGATCCCAAATGCTGCCGAGCGACAGCGAGAACATTGAGCGCCGCGAGGTGAGCCGCCTTGCGTCCAGCTTCCACATCGAGTTCCGCACCGACCCGCCCAATGAATTTCGCGCGGTGGCCTTCGGTGGGAAGCATGCCGCTCAGAAAAAGCAGATTGCCCGACTGTACCGCTTCCACGTAGGTACCGAATGGCTCGGGTGGCGCGGGGAGCTGGATGCCCAGTTCTTTCAACCGCTGCTCGGCGCCGGCCGGCCCGGGTTCTCCGCGCATTATAAGTGCTCTGCCCTTCGGGTTTGTACTCATGTTCATCTCCTTCTCCAAATTGCCCCTGGAAATGCGACCCGAATGGCGACGACTGAATTGCAACGATCTGGACAGCTCAGGATATGCCACCGCGCCAGGCTCCCCAGCGCTCGCAAGCAAGCAGAACCCGAAATGCTATGAAGCGATCAGACCAAAAACTCGAGGACTAAACAATAGGACCTTGATATCGATAATACTTTGACATTGGTCAGAGGGAGAAGAGGCGTTTCGGTGCAGTTTTAAGGCGTGACAAGAAATTCTCGAAGGGGCCTGATGATTCGAAAGATTGAGACAGGTTGAAAGCCTCGGTTGTGATTCCCGGTGAACAGCGTTTCGGCGACCGGGAAGATCCGTGACACACTGAGAGCCCGTGGCGGTGTCCTTGAGGGGAAGGGCCCGACACGGGCTCCAGCGGACCTATACTGCGTGACCAAGCATAGCCCTGTCTCCAGGAGCCTTTTCCTCTGAGCTCCGCTTGTTCCGAAAAACGAACAAACACTTCTGACTGCCACCGCAGGGCGGGAAATGAGAGGATTGGGAGCTCTCCCGAGTGGGAGTACTCCTATAACCTTCGCGAAATGAGAGCCCCGTTGCCGGGGTATTGCAGACGGCCGAGTTGCGCAGCCCCTTCCGTCATCTGCTGATATCGTTCGGCGATGCCGGCAGGTTGCAGCACCGCGACTGGGAACGCGATTCGCAAGCAGAGCTTGGAAATAGCCAATGCAGAGTACAGGCGCAAACGAAGCGCATTGTCCACCAGGTGCTGCCCCGCTTCCGCAATCCTGGCATCCGCACTCCGCCGGGCGGATTGTCCTAGATGTAGGAGCAAAGCCGCGTTGTGCGATACCGCTGCCACGTAGTCAAGGGCCGCGCGCAGGCGTTGTCGCTGAATAGCTCGGAACTCACTCGGCGGCAGATTGACGCGAAGAAATTCTTCTTCGTCCGGGTCGACCAGATTGCGAAACGCCTCCAGATCTACCTCCCGAATGTGCTTGCTTAGCTCATCCTGGTCCAGAGGCCTGATGGGTCCGAAGCCCCTGACTACAAAGAAGACCAAGGCGGCCAACGCAAACAAAATCAGAAGCAGGGTAATCGTCATTGCTGCAATAACCTCTGCAGGACTGAGTTCCAGTGTTCCAGTTCCTGAGTGGGGGGAGAACCCATTCGGCCTATGACTCGCTCCGGCCGCAGGAGGGTAACCACCCAGAACAGAACACAACAATGATACGTAGCCATTGAAATCGGGTCTGTGATTTCAGCGGCGAGCGCCAGACCATACTGGGCCCTCAAGGCGGCAATCCCGAGATCCACACTGGCGAAGAACCCAAGACCTAATGCAATTCCGAAAGCGTAGCTCGTCCAGGGGAAACTCAGAAAACGCGCCAGCAATACGAGAAGCACCAACAGACCGCACTGCACAATGCTGACGGCGCGATCCAGGATGGTATACACCACCGTGAACCGGTTCAAGTCAGTTCCTGAGCTATACCCGACCACCGTCACCGCGATGATCATCAATACGACGGTTGCCCACCGGAACACTACACCTCCAAAGGCCTTCAGCGCAGGGTAACTCTGGAAAACATTGTCGAAGATCTCATGAACCACGACGAAGCGCAGTATCATGCTACCTGTTCTCCCGATTATCTCGGTGGTGCCCCATTGGATTTGCGACACTGAATCGAACTGGTCCATTGTAAAGAGGACCAGGAACTGTACAACCTCATACACGGTGTACGCGAAGAACGCGGGAAATTGCCGGAGCAGCCTGCGACGGATCATCACGATAGTCAGCACCGCCTGTAAGGCGTGGGGTGCGATCCATAGATAAAAGAAGAGCCAGCGCGGCACGGCCATACTGTTCTAAGCAGACTATACTGCCTTCTGCCGCTGCCCCTCAACTATGGACTCACCCCCTCGTTAAGTTTCTGATTTTCAAGGCTTGCAAGTTTTTGTACCTGGCACACAGGTCGGATTTCCATCTGAGTGAATCGAAATTTGAGTTGATAAGCTGCCTAGCAGCATGATGGTGGATGCAAGCATCCAAAGAAGCTTTTTCACGATGCATCTCCTTTGCGAAGGATTCGCATCGTGATAACTTGCAATCTACAAGCTTAGGGGGCCCCGGAATCACATACCCGTAGGGTTTCCGGAAACTGTAACAACGTGATGACCTTGAAGTCGGTAGAAGAAGACCTGCAAGCAAGAACTCTGCACGCCGTTTCGGGTCTTCTAGGGAAGTTCGAGTACTTCACCAGTCTGCGTCAGGACGATGGGTCGTATTCGCACTGGGGATTATCGCGGGTGTATGGAGAAGAGGCCGCTCAGCGCGCTCTCGCAGAGGCTCACAAAAATAACCTATCCCAGATCCTCAGAACTCCGTTGCGCAACTTACTCGAAGACGCACGCGAGTCCAGCGGGCAGAATGGTATGGAACAGCAGCACTTTCTGCAGCAATTAAAGGATCACGAAGCCGAGTCGCTTCCGAATGACCCGAGCGCAGGATCTCGGCGTCATCTCAGTTCAGTGCTTCACGCGCTCTCGGCTCTGTTGAAGGCTCGACAGTAGACCACTCGCCCAGTCTCATCGCTACCCCCACGACCTGGCCGATCACTTCCGCTTGCTGAGGATGTTTCAAGAGCCGCACCGGCACCGGCGAAAGGGGGTGCGACTGTAGTACCAACCCATCCTGCTGGAGCGTGCACCAGCAGCAGGTATAGCCTTCACGCGTCTCTACAAAATAAATCGGCCGCTCGTATTCCGATCGCCACGCCCCTTCCGCCACTCGCGTCTTCGACTCATCAACTTGTACGAACGTGCCCGGAGGCAGGATCGGATACATCGTAAAGTCCTCACTGCCGACGTATCCATAGGTATATCGCCGGTCAGCAAACTGCGCCAGATAAGTGAGCGGCACCACTCCCCATTGCTCAATCATACGGCCCATATTTAGCGTGAACCGTGGATCAAAACTTGGGTCAAGCCGCACCGGGATGCGCGTCAACGTGCTCGCCTCCAGCGCGTCGGATTTGTGCGATTTGGGAGGGAGGCTCAACTGGAGATCGTCCACCACACCGTTCAGATCAACGCCATAAAGCGCCAGAATCTCACGCGCATCCCACCGGTAAATCACGGATAGCGAATAGAGCCGGTAAATACTGGGAACCACACCCTTAGTTTCGATGTCGGACAGCCGGCTCGGTGGGATGGCAAATTCTTCGCTCTTATGTCTGAGCGCTATGTTTGTGCTCGCGGTTTCCACGTCGCGCATGGTAAGCCCAAGCCGCTCGCGAACCATTCGCAGATTCTGCCCTGCTGATAGCATGCTATTCCCCTCAATGCTGCAGGTCGCCATCCCATGCCGCGGCGAGGTCGGGCTGCGACCTTGTTCTGTTCGGTATTTGTAACATGGAACGCTACGCTCTCTATTTACCAAAAACAAGAAAATTGACTGCTTTTGCCTTTGCGGCACCATGTCGAACCCGCTAAACAAGCGCCTTCCCGTGGACAAGAGCTTAGGCTTTGCGTCTGGCGAGGTTGTGTTCGAAAAAGAGGGTTCCGGGAAGGACCCCGAGGTTAGCGGGTGAGCATCAGAACTTTATGCGGCGCGGCAATCAAGAGGCACTTCGAGCATTGTTACGAAAGCAGGACTTAAAGAGTAGAGAGATACAAACACCATATGCCGACATGTCGGCATCACGCCACAAGCCAAAGTTGTGAACCTGGATCCACTTAGCAATGCCAGCACCGGAGTTAAGCCTCTCTCTCGAAAATTACGCTCCACTGCGTTGGTCCCCAGGTTCGCGTCCGTCGTTTGCTAACCTAGAAATCCACATTAGTTAGCGCAACCCATACCTCTTTGCGTGTACATTTTCAGCCCTGACCACGAGCGGACACGCTCCCATCGAACTCTGTGAAACTCCGTTATGCGTGGACCGTTTGGTATTCCTCGTAGGAGCCCTTGAAATCAGTGATTCTGTGATCGGTTTCAAAGTGCCAGATCCGGGTCGCGACCTCATCGATCAGATCATGATCGTGCGTGACCAGCAGCACTGTCCCCTGGTAGCGCTGCAGTGCGATATTCAAAGCGTTGATCGACTCCAGATCCAGGTGGTTGGTTGGTTCATCGAGTACCAGCACATTGGGTTTCTGCAGCATGAGCTTGCAGAAGATCACGCGCGCAGCTTCGCCACCGGAAAGCACGTCCGTCTTCTTGTTGCCGTCCTCGCGCGCGAACAGCATCTGGCCTAATAGGCCGCGAACCTCTTCGTGCGACGCCGAGAGATCCCATTGATGCAGCCACTCGAATACTGTCATTCCAGGCTGAATCAAACTCTTGTGATCCTGTGCGAAGTAGCCGACGCTGGCTTCATGTCCCCAGATTACCTTTCCGGAATCCAGAAATGCGCCATCGTAGCCGCTGGTTTTCCGTAACTCCGTCTCGGGAACGGTGGGAGAGTTCGCCAGAAGAGCGTTCACCAGAGTCGTTTTTCCTGCCCCGTTCCGCCCCATGAGCGCGATCTTTTCGCCGCGCAGTAGGCTTGCCTTAAACGTTTTGATGACTTCCTTCTCGCCGTACCTCTTCGACAAGCCCTCCACATCCAGAATGTGTTTGCCGGAAGGGCGCTTCTGCTCGAACTTGATGTAGGGCCGTTGGATGTTCGAGCGCGCCAGTTCCGTTACCTGCAACCGCTCTACTTCTTTTCTGCGCGATTGCACCTGGCTCGAACGCGTGCCGGCGGCAAAGCGGGCAATGAATTCGTTCAGTTGCGCAATCTTCTTCTCGCGTTGTGCATTTTGCGATTCGATCTGCGATCGGATCTGGGTTTTCGCCACCACCATATCGTCATAGGTGCCCGTGTAAGTGATGATGGTCTCGTAGTCGATGTCGGCGATGTGGGTGCAGACGCTGTTGAGGAAGTGGCGGTCGTGCGAGATCACGAGCACCACGCCGTCGTACTGGTTAAGAAATCCCTGCAGCCAGTGGATGGAATCCAGGTCGAGGTTGTTCGTTGGTTCGTCGAGCAACAGAGCCTGGGGATGCCCAAACAGGGCCTGCGCCAGCAGTACGCGGACTTTTTGTCCGCCTTGCAGTTCGCTCATCTTGCGTTCGTGAGCTTCATCGGGAATGTCCAGGCCTTGCAGCAGAATCGCGGCATCGCTCTCCGCCGTGTAGCCGTCTTCCTCGCCTACGATCCCTTCCAGTTCCCCCAGCTTCATGCCGTCTTCGTCTGACATTTCAGGCTTCTCGTAAATGTGGTCCCGCTCTTCGAGCGCGGCCCACAGCCGCTTGTTGCCCATGATGACCGTGTCAATCACGCGATAGGCATCGAAGGCGAACTGGTCCTGGCTGAGCACACCCAACTTCCTCGGCCGCACGACGGTGCCTTTCTGAGGCTCCATCTCGCCTGTCAAAATCTTCATGAAAGTGGATTTGCCGGCGCCGTTCGGCCCCGTCAGGCCATACCGCTTCCCCGGCGTGAATGCCGTCGAGACCTCATCGAACAGAACTTTAGCGCCGTAGCGCATTGAAACGTTACTTACTGAAATCATGATTTCTCAGGAAACTGCGGGAAAATTGCCTAAAAGGCGGGAACGCAGCTGCTGTCACTAGGATATCACGACCGCCGCGTTGCATCTGCCTGCAGGCACGAGACCCTCTCCGATCAGCCATGGTAGCCTTCTGGCACTGACACGCAGCGGAGAATTCATGAACGACGCTCGTCCCCAGATCGACCTGCAAGCTGTGGCAAAACAAGTCATGCTCGCGCACGGATTCCAGCCCGATTTTCCGCCCGCAGTCCAGCAGCAGCTTGCCAGTTTGCAGTCCCAACCGCCACAGCTTGCTCCGGGCGGCGATCTGCGTGACCTCCGCGCGCTGCTCTGGTCTTCGATTGATAATGACACCTCGAAGGACCTCGATCAGATCGAAGTAGCGGAGCCGCTCACGAACGGCGACGTCAAAGTGCTGGTGGGTATCGCCGACGTGGACGGGGACGTTCCCAAAGGCTCAGCCATCGACCAGCATGCCGCTACGCAAGCGACCACGGTCTACACCGGCATCCGGAATTTCTCCATGTTGCCGGAGGCGTTGTCCACTGGCATCACATCCCTGCTCGAGAACCAGGACAATGCTGCCCTGGTGATCGAGTTCGTCGTCACCAGCGATGGTCACGTGAAGTCGAGCGACCTCTATCGCGCCGTCGTGCGCAACAAGGCCCAACTCACTTACAACAGTATCGGACCCTGGTTGCAAGGCGAAGCCCCACCTTCACCGAAAGTCGCGGCCTCGAGCGATCTGCAAGCGCAATTAAAGCTTCAGAACGACGTGGCAAAAGCTCTGAAGCAGCAGCGCTACCAGCATGGGGCGCTCAATATCGAAACCATCGAAGTGCGCCCGGTGCTGGTCAACGACAAGGTTGCAGATGTCGTCAAACAAGAGAAGAACGCCGCGACCGATCTGATCGAAGACTTCATGATCGCCGCCAATGAAGTCGTCGCGCGTGCCCTGGCAAACGTGTCCTCCATTCGCCGCGTAGTCAAGACCCCCGAGCGCTGGGATCGCATCGTGCAATTGGCGGCAGAGCAGGAAGGGAATCTGCCTGCCGAACCAGATTCCAAGGCCCTTAACAACTTTTTGATGCAACGCAAGGCTGCCGATCCCGGGCATTTCGCCGACCTTTCTTTAGCGGTCATCAAGCTGATGGGACCTGGCGAATACGTGCTGGAACGTCCAGGCGATCCCGAGATCGGCCACTTCGGGCTCGCCGTGCAGGATTACACGCATTCCACCGCGCCGAACCGCCGCTTTGCTGACATGGTGACGCAGCGCCTGATCAAGTCATTGCTCAGCAAGAAAGCAAATGGCTACTCCGACCAGGAACTGGCCGCGATCGCGAAAAATTGCACTCTGAAAGAGGATGCTGCTCGCAAGGTGGAACGCGAGATGACCAAACGCATCTCAGCCTTGGCCATCAGCGGGCGCATTGGCGACGTGTTCGATGCAATCGTGACCGGAGCCAACGCGAAGGGAACTTTTGTGCGCGTGGTCCGGCCCCATGTGGAAGGCATGCTGGTGCAAGGCCAGCAGGGCCTCGATGTGGGAGACAATTTAAAGGTCAAACTGGTGAGAACCGATGTTCAACGAGGCTATATCGATTTCGCGCGCGCCTAGGGTGCTGATGGAGCGCCGGGCGTCCTCGCCCGGCGGACGGACGAGACGCCCGTCCCTTCACGACGCGGAGATCTGCGTCAGCGCTGCTTCTCTTCCAGATCGTGCCACCGTTCGTATAAAGAATCCAAGGCTTTCCGCGCTTCCTCCAGTTCGTGATATGCCTGAAGGAGACGTCCAGCGTCGCTCGCGATCGCAGGATCTTCTGCCGCCTCCCGCCTGGTCTTGACCATGTCCTCCGCCTCGGCAATGCGCTGTTCGATGCCCGCATATTCCCGAGCCTCGAGATACGAGAGCTTTTTCTTTGCAGGCGATGATGATGAGGCCGCAGCTTTCAGTGGTTTCCGAATTGCCGCTTCTTTCGTGATGTTGATGCGCTCCTGTTGCCAGGTCTCCCACTGTGCATAGTCCGCAAATCGTTCCGCACAGCCCCATCCATCCAGCCCAAGCACACTAGTCGACACGCGATCGAGCATGTAGCGATCGTGGGTTACGAGCACGAGCGCTCCGCGAAACTCAAGCAAGCTTTCCTCGAGAATCTCGAGGGTTGGAATGTCAAGATCGTTGGTTGGCTCATCGAGCAGGAGTACGTCAGCAGGCTGAAGCATCAACTGGGCAATCAGGACGCGCGCCCGCTCGCCGCCCGAAAGACGCTCGACCGGTTGATTGAGTTGCTCGCCGGTAAACAGGAATCGCGCTGCCCAGGCTGCCACGTGAATAACGCGATCCTGGTAGATTACCGAATCGCTGTCCGGCGCCAAAGCGCGTCGCAGGGTCAGGCTCAGATCCAGTGGGCGATTCTGATCGAAGTACACCATCTTCAACGCATCGGCTCGCCGAATCTCGCCTCTCTCCGGCGAGACTTCTCCGCGCAGCAATCGTAGCAAGGTCGTTTTGCCGCTGCCATTGGGGCCGACCAGCCCCAGGCGCGTGCCTGCCGTCAAAATAAAATTCAGTCCCTGAAACAGCGTTTGCCCGCCTATGTTGTAGGCAACATCCTTCAATTCAATCAGTCGCTTGGTCTGACGTTCGCTGGCGGAGAAGTCGATCTTGGCCGTTGCTGTACGCGTGCGTGCGTTCAGATCCGCGAGTTCGCCCATGAGTTCGTGGGCCTTGTCAATGCGCGCTTTCGATTTCGAGGTACGGGCTTTCGGTCCGCGTCGGAGCCACTCGATTTCCGTATGCACGCGGTTCTCCAGCGCTTCCTGTCGCTTTTCCTGGGCGTGCAGAAATTCTTCTTTCTTTACGAGAAACTCACTGTAATTTCCGCGCACGCGCAAAATGCCGTCAGGGTACACGGAGCTCAGTTCGGCCATTTCCGTGGCCACATTTTCCAGGAAGTACCGGTCATGGCTGACGACCACGCACGCAAAGCTGCCAGCCCCGATTTCCTCTTCGAGCCACTCGATGCCGGCGAGGTCCAGATGATTGGTCGGCTCATCGAGCAGCAGAACATCGGGAATCTGGACCAGTGCCTCCACAATGGCCAGCCGCTTACGCCAGCCCCCTGAAAGCGCGGCTGCCTCGGCCTCAAAGTCCTGAAATCCCGCGCGGCCCAGCACCTCCGCCATCCGGTTGGCACGTTCGTCCTGAGGTACGGCAGCCTGTTCCAGGGCGTGCTCGACCACCTGCCGTACGCTTCTTCCTTCCACGAATTCCGAACTTTGGACAACAAAAGCCATGCGCACACGTTTGCGTACGGCCAGTTCCCCGTCATCCGAATCGATCTGTCCCGCCAGAATTCCCAGCAGCGTCGACTTTCCCGAGCCATTCGGACCGATCAAGCCGATCCGGTCTCCTTCCGACACCGTGAATGACACATTCTGGAAAAGTGGACTGGCTCCGTAGGATTTCGCGAGTCCACGAGCGTTCAGAATCGGCGGCAAGTTGAGTGACACTCCTCATTTGAGAATAGCAGCAGGAACATTCGGGAGTGTTAGTCTGTAAGGCCTCCGGAGGGCCGTATGAAATCTGCTCTTGCGATCTGCCTCTTGTCGGCGCTGCTCGGCGCATCGTTCTTCGCGCTTCAGGACTTCAGTCTCGCAGCAGTTCATCGTTCGAACGGCGAGCAGAAGGCCCTGAGCCCTCTTGCAGAGCGGCTGATCTCTCTTGAGAACCAGTTGGCCGACGCCCAGAAAAAACGTGATCGCGACTTCTACGCGCGCACGCTTACGGCCGATTTCATCTCGATCGGCACGGATGGCAAAACCCATGCCCGTGAAGAAATCCTGGGGGACTTGCCTTCGACCGAATTGGCCGAATACCGCCCCTACGACGTCCAGGTAGTTCCGCTGAATGAAGGCGCTGCCGTAGTAACGTACGATGTCATCATCCGGATGGTGCACTACGACGATGAAACTCCCCGCTACCAGCACATCAGTTCGATCTGGGTGAAGCAGGGGAACGATTGGAAACTGAGGTTTCAGCAGGCGACGGCGGCGCGCTGAGAAGTAGCACCGGCGTCCCGTCGGCTCTCAGTGACAGCAACCTGGCATGCGCGCCGTTTATAATCTCCAATTCGGCCTGTGGCCGTATCCCCGACAAGAAGAGACACACATTTGCTCGACTTTCTAGGCGACCTGAGACGTACTCACATGTGCGGCGCGCTGCGCGCCTCCGATGCCGGCAAGAAAGCGGTCCTGATGGGATGGGTAAACCGCCGCCGCGACCTCGGCAATCTCATTTTTGTGGATGTACGCGACCGCTCCGGCATCACGCAGGTCGTTTTCAGCGAAGAGTCCAAACCTGCCGTTCACGAAAAGGCAGAGTTGCTGCGCAATGAATTCGTGATCGCCGTCATTGGCACGGTCAAGTTGCGCGACGCGAACACCATCAACAAGAACATTCCCACCGGCGAAGTCGAGTTGGTCGCCGACGAACTGCGTATCTTGAACGATGCTAAGCACCCTCCGTTCCTGCCGGGCGACACGGCACTCGCCAACGAAGAGATGCGATTGAAGTACCGTTACATTGATCTGCGCCGCGAGAACATGCAGTTCAATATCGAGCTGCGCCATAAGGTTGCCCTGGCCATCCGCGATTACCTGTCCGCGCAGGGCTTTTTCGAAATCGAGACGCCCTTCATGACCCGCTCCACACCGGAAGGTGCTCGCGACTATCTTGTGCCCAGCCGCGTTCAGCCCGGCATGTTCTATGCCTTGCCGCAATCCCCGCAGCTGTTCAAGCAGATCCTGATGATCTCGGGGTTTGACAAGTACTTCCAGATCGTGCGCTGTTTTCGCGACGAAGACCTGCGCGCCGATCGCCAGCCCGAATTCACGCAGATCGATCTGGAGATGTCTTATCCGCAGCCCGAGCGAGTTTGGGAAACAGTAGAGGGTTTTCTCACGGCGGCCTTCCGTGCCGCCGGACATGAGATCAAGACACCCTTTGCGCGCATGGATTACGACGAGGCCATCCGTCGTTACGGCATCGACAAGCCCGACCTTCGGCTGCCGGAATTTACGGAAGTTCGCGACTGCTTCGCGCCGCCCGATCTGCAGACGCTTGCAGTAAACCCCGATCTGCCCGTGGTTGCGATTCGGATTCCGAAGGTAGGCGAGCTCTCACGCAAGGAACGCGATGAGATCAAGCCCATGTTTAACTCCAAGGGCGGAGCGAAGCTGTTCGAAGACTTCAAGCGCATCGAAAAGAACTTTCCTGAAGCCGCCAAGAAGATTCAGGAAAAATGCCGTGCAGCCGCTGATGACCTGATCGTGCTGGTCAGCGGCTCGGCGCAATCAGGCCGCGAAGACCATCCAGCGAGCAAGCGCAAAGTCACGCCGCATGAGCTCGCCATCTACGCCTCGGCCGGACTGCTGCGCGTCGCCCTGGCTCAGAAGTATGCGGCGAAACATGGCCTGTTTCAGCGTGGCGACTTTCGTTTCCTGTGGGTCACGAATTTTCCGATGTTTGAATACGATGAGGCCGACAAACGCTGGGTCGCTGCACACCATCCGTTCACCTCGCCGCACGAAGAAGACATGGACAAGCTGGAGTCTGATCCCGCGATGGTGCGCGCCCTTGCTTACGACATCGTGCTGAACGGCACCGAGCTGGGTTCTGGATCGATCCGCATTCATCGTCAGGACATTCAGCGGAAGATTTTTCAAGCGCTGGGCATGAGTGAAGACGAAGCCAAGTCGCGTTTCGGCTTCTTCCTCGAAGCGCTCGAGTATGGCACCCCTCCACACGGCGGCATCGCGCTGGGCCTCGATCGCATTGTGATGATCCTTGCTGGCGCCGATAGTTTACGCGAGATTATCCCATTCCCGAAAACCGCCGCGGCCAAGGATCTGATGGTCGATGCACCCACGCCGGTGACCGACGCGCAACTCCGTGAATTGGGAATCAGCGTGATCCGAAAGTAGCGCCGGCATCTTGCCGGCTGTCGCGAGCGCGTCCCGCGCTCGCAACGGGCGAGATAGCCGTGCTAAACTCAGCTAACTTTCTACTCGTTGTCATTCCGACGCCGAATGCGGCGGAGGAATCTGCGACAGCACGGTGCTCGACAGCCGCCGGAACGGCGACGCTACCCACGTTTTTGCCGACCCCGACTTCGTCTCCGCTCGTCCTCGAGCGCGACGGCGAGCTGGCGAATCCCGCGATGGATCTCTCGGGGTTCCAGTGCGGCGAATCCTACCTGTAGCCCCTGTGGAATTGTGCGGCCATGCCCGTATCGGCTTAGCGGAGTTACGTCAACGTTCCGCGTCGCAGACGCAATCGCTGCTGACTCAGCATCGATCCCTTCCGTGAGCCATCCCATTGTCTGCAGCCCTGCTTCGATGTTCGAGATCTCCAGCAGTCCCGCCAGCCTTGTCCTTGCTCCTTCGAGCAGAACGGAAAGACGCTCCGCGTAGATTTCGCGCATGCGCCGAATGTGCCGACCGAAATGCCCCTCGCGGATGAACTCCGTGAGGACCAGTTGCTCGAGCATGGGCGCGTGTCGAGACGTCAGGGACTGTACGGCTTCGAAGCGTGGCAGCAGGTCCGAAGGAATCACGAGGTACCCGAGGCGAAGTGCCGGAAATAGCACTTTGCTGAAGCTGCCGCCATAAAGAACGATCCCTCGCTCATCGAATCCCTGCAGTGCGGGCACCGGTCGCCCGGAGTAGCGGTATTCGCTGTCGTAGTCGTCTTCAAAGATCAGAGCGCCCCTCTTGCGCGCCCATTCGAGCAATTGCAGTCGTCGCGCCACGCTCATCGTGGTCCCGAGCGGAAACTGGTGTCCGGGCGTGACGTAGACCAGTCGAGCCCCATGCCCTGGAAGTTGCTGAACTGCGATCCCTTCGTGATCCACTGGGGTCCGGTGGATGGTTGCGCCATACGCTTCGAACCCCATCACTGCGCCCGGATAGCACGGGTTCTCCACGCATACCGAATCTCCGCGATTCACGAGGAGCCGCGCAGTGAGGTCGAGCGCTTCCTGCACTCCCGAGAGCACTGCGACTTGCTCGGGCACACACCGGACGCCCCGCGACTGGCTCAGGTATTCGGTGATCGCCTGGCGCAGCGGCATGTGCCCCAACGGGTCGCATCCCATCAGATGGCGCGTCGAGATCCTGCGCAGGCGTCGCATCGTGATCTTCGTCCACAGCGTCATCGGGAAGAGGTCCAGCGCCGGCAGGTTGGCGCGAAACGCGCGTGTGGGCCGGTTCTCATAGCCTCCAAAAAGTTTCGCTCGCTGGCCGTAGTTCGACAGCACACGTGTCCGCTTTGCTTTTCCAGCGGGCTTCAGGTCACTGACGTGGCCGACGTGGAGCAATTTTTCCGGCAACACGCGGTTCACATACGTGCCCGCTCCCACGCTGCCCTCCACATAGCCTTCCGACTTGAGTTGTTCGAAGGCGTTGATGATCGTTCCTCGTGCCAACCCATACTGGCGTGCGAGATCGCGAGTCGAGGGTAGGCGTGTGCCTGCCCGCAGGCGACCGCTCAAAATCTGATCCCGCAGCGCAACGTAAAGCCACTGATAGGCCGGGAGGTTTGGAGCTTGAGGCGGTAGAACGAGGGCAAATTCAGCGCTGAGTTTGGGCATAAAGTGGTACATAGAAAATATCAGAAAATGGATCTTGTGACTGAGCCACTATGGAATTTAAGGTCGATCTTGCCGGAGGTGAGCAATGGATTCAAAGGCATTTCCCAACGTCTTGATTCTCTGCGTCGGTCTCTGCGCCGCGCATCTTGTCTGGAGCCACCAGGTTTGGTCCAGCGCACAGAGCCAGGCGAAAGATCGCGCGCGCATCGTTCTCTCTCAGCAGCTTTCCAGAATGGATGGAGACCATCTCAAGGGCGTCATGGTCGAGGTTCGCTACGGTCCGGGTGAAGCATCGTCGCCCCATAGTCATCCCTGCGCCGTGATGGGCTATGTTGCCGAGGGAACGATTCGTACTCAGGTGCAGGGCGAGCCGGAAATGATCTATCACCCCGGGCAGGGCTTCTACGAGCCCCCGAACGCTGTGCATCTCGTCTCCGCGAACGCGAGTTCCACGGAACCCGCACGGCTTATCGCGTACCTGATCGGTGATCGCGACGCGCCTCTCAGCGTCGATGTTCCCGACAGCACGCATGCGAAGGGAGAGCTGAAATGATGGAGCATGCCCAATCTGTCATTCCAAGCAGTCTGGTGCCTGCAAATCACAAATTACCAGCAATCGATTGGGAGCGCCTGGGAGTTGTCTATGCACGCATCGCACTTGGAAGCGCGTTTCTTTCCGCCGTCGCGTCCCGGTTCGGATTGTGGGACAGAACGTTCGACCTGAAACATTTCACAAAATTCATTCAGTACGCCGCGGAAGTGAATTCGTTCATGCCGGCGGCGACGATTCCGTTTATCGCCTGGTCAGCGACCGTGGCGGAAACTTCGCTGGGAATCCTGTTGATTCTGGGACTGTGGCCGCGGTGGGTATCGCTCGCAGCGGCCATATTGTTGGCGATGTTTGGGATTGCAATGGCAATTTCCTTCGGACTTCAGTCTCCAATGGACTATTCGGTGTTCTCCGCGTCGGGCGCAGCGCTCTTGCTCGCATCTCGCGCGTTCCGGGAAAACCGCTTTCCCGCACCCCGCAACTGATCTTAGGAGAATCCTATGAAATTGAAATGCAAAAACATCACTATTGTCACCGCATTCGTACTATTCACTCTCAGCAATGTGAAATCGTTCGCGCAGAAGCAGGGCGACGATCAACTCTTGCATACCCGCGAAACGGTATGGCGCGCGTGGTTTGCAGGAGATGTCAAGACGCTTCAGGACTTAGTGCCTCCGGAAACAATCGTCATGAGCGGCGGTGAAGACAAATGGAAGACCCAGGCAGATGTGCTCCGCAGCGCCGCCGAATTTCATGAGAAGGGCGGAAAACTTCTCCGCCTCGAATTCCCGCGTACCGAAGTGCAACACTTTGGCGATGTGGCGATCGTCTGGAGCAGCTATATCCTGGAACTCGACGTCGACGGCAAGCGCTCTTCCAGTTCGAGTCGGGTAACAGAAATTTTCGTTTGGCAGAACGGGCACTGGACGAATCCGGGCTGGCATACGGATCCGGAAAAGTGAGAGATCATTCGCTTGGAACGTGTCCACGACACGCGAATCAACCACTGAGCCTTACGATCAAACGCCGCTGCTCAGCCGGTCCGGCGAGATCGGCCGCATCTGCCAGACGTCCAGGGACTCAAGCGTTGTCGGATCGGAAACATCCACGAGCAGCGGTGTGCTTGGAACCGTGTATACCCGGGTGGTAATCACGACTTTCTCATTTGCGAACACCTCCAGCACCGAGCCGTCGAGAAACACGCGCAACGTGACAGCTTCATCGGTTGCAAACGCGGCCGCCGTTCCGTTCACGCGTAGCTCTGCATCTTTGTTGTGCGGATCGTAGGCGATGTCGGCAAAGGTCTCGCCCTTCTCCGCGCGCAGGCGCAGCAGGAATCCGCGTTTCGCGGCAAAGCGCGCCTGAATTTCGCCCGCTTGATCGCGGATGCGAATGCTCGCCAACGCTTTGTCCCGATTCCGATCCCCGCCGCTCACCTGCGAATGATGAGTCCGCAAGACCTCAACCGCGGGCGCGGGCGAAATCAGCAAGCTTCCATCCCTATCAAGCGAGAGTGTGCGCGGCAGGGCCATAGCTCCAGCCCAGCCCGCAGCGCGATACTCCGCTTCCGGACGCGTTTCTGGAATCCAGCCCCAAAGAATCCTGTTCTCGCGTTCATCCAGCATGGTCTTCGCTGCATAGTAGGAGCCGAAATCCACCACGCCTTCTTTTTCAGCAGTGAACCGGCGATCATGGTACCGACCCGTCTTCCAGAAAACCTTCCCCATGGTGGAAATCATGAGCACGTGACGATTTCCCAAAGGAAAGAAATCCGGACACTCCCACATATCGCCCGTGTCCACAGGATTGGCGGCGGTCTTTCCGCTGGCATGGCCTTCAATCAGCAAATGCCGATACGTCCAATGACGCAGATCGTGAGACTCATACAGCAGAATCGCCCCGCCTTTACCCCGGATTCCCGAGCCCAACGTGAGCAGCCACTCCCGGCCTTCCCGCCACACCCCCGGGTCTCGAAACCCGGTGACCGACAAATGTTGCGGCGGCCGCGCAATCACGGGGTCCGACAGCTTTCTCCAGGAACGAAGGTCGGGATCGGTCGATGTGGCCAGGCATTGCACCTCGCGCCATTGATGTTGGCCGTCGTCGAGAGTGATTTCCGATGGCGACGCTGCCGGCAGAACGCCCGTGTAAATCAGGTTAGGCGTATTGCCATCGAGCACCGCACTGCCGCTGAACACGCCGTCCCGATCGTATCCACCGGGCGTGGGCGCAAGCGCAATCGGTTCATGCTGCCAGTGGATCATGTCCGGGCTCGTCGCATGCCCCCAATGCATCGTTCCCCAGAACGCGCCGTTGGGGTTGTACTGAAAAAACATGTGGTAACGATCCTTATAGAAGATCGGGCCATTGGGATCGTTCATCCAGTTGGCCGCAGGGAGCAGATGGTATTGCGGCCGTCGTGGGTCCGTTGCCAGCTTGGTGCGCGCGTGTTCCCGCATGGCGTGCGCCCAGGAACCGCGCGAAAGCGCGCCCGCACCCGCCGCTAGGCCAGCCTGTCTCAGGAAGGCGCGACGCGAAATCTTGCCCATAGTCGTCAGACAGCTTACCTGAGCTCTCTTTACCTTCCCAGTTGTCATCTGAGAGACTGACCCACGGGCCATCCGACATCATGGGCAAGATCCACGTTCTTTCCGAAGCCGTTGCCAACAAAATCGCCGCCGGCGAGGTAGTGGAGCGGCCTGCATCCGTGGTGAAAGAGCTCCTTGAAAATGCGCTCGATGCCGAGGCCACGCGCATCCGCATTCAGGTCGAGGCAGGTGGCAAGAAGCTCATCCAGATCACCGACAATGGCTGTGGGATGGTGCGCGATGACGCCCTGCTCGCCTTCGAACGCCACGCCACTTCAAAATTGAAGAACGCCGAAGACCTTCTTAGCGTTTCGACATTGGGATTCCGCGGCGAAGCCTTGCCTTCCATCGCTTCCGTTTCCCGCCTGCGCCTGGAAACCTGTGCTCCTGGAGAGGCGTCCGGAACGGTAGTTGAAATCAATGGCGGAAAAATTTTCAAGGTGGAGGAAGCTGGGCTCCCTTTGGGCACTTCGATCACAGTTCGTGACCTCTTCTTCAATACCCCGGCGCGTAAGAAATTTCTGAAGGCAGAATCGACAGAACTCTCGCACATCGCATCCCTGGTGACGCACTACGCACTCGCGCATCCCGATAAGCATTTTGAACTGCACTCGGCGACCAACGCACTGCTGGTGGCGGCCCCCGTAGCCGGGCATGGCGAGCGCCTTTACCAGGTTTTCGGAAAAGAAATTCTTGACCAACTTCTCCCTATTGCCGCACTTCAGCGTCTGGAGCGCATCGGTTTGCCGCAACCGCCGCCCTGGCGCCGAATGGAGGAGGACGAGCCGCCGAGCGAGCCCGGCGAAGTTCGCATACATGGCTTTGTTTCGAAGCCTGAAATCCAGAAGCTCAACCGCAACTCGATTTACATTTTCGTGAACGGGCGTCTGATTCGCGATCGCCTGGTGCAGCACGCCATCACCGAAGCGTATCGCAACATTATGCCGCCCACCGTCTACCCGGTGGTGCTGCTGTTCTTGGAAATGCCGAGTCAAGAGGTTGACGTCAACGTACATCCGTCGAAAACCGAGGTCCGTTTCCGGCAGCAAAGCGTGCTCCACGATTTCGTGCGCGACTCGATTCGCGCAGCCTTGATGAAGGCTCGTCCGGTGCCGCAATTCGTTTCCGAAATTCACGCTCATCCAACCGCAAGTCCTTCCTTATCGCCCGGCTCACATGCGACGGGAGAGGTCTCGAATGCATGGCGAGCGTTCTATGAACCCGCGAATGCGGGCGCTTTCCAGCTCGAAGCGCCTGCGCCGCCCGCCGTCACTGAGCGATTTTCATTCCAGGGTGGAATCGCTGTGGAGGCGAATGCAGCCGTGTCCCTGGCCCGCGCCGCCGAGGTCGTTCCCGACGACACTTGTGCTCCCGCGTTCCCCGATGAGCCCGAGGCTCCCAGCCAACTCCCTCCCTCCCTGACTTCGCTCAAACCGCTAGGCCAGATTCGCGAGTCCTTCATCCTCGCTGTCAATCATGAGGGCCTCTGGATCATCGACCAGCACGTTGCCCACGAACGCGTGTTGTTCGAAAGAATCCTGAAACAACGCGCAGCGAAGGGAGTCGAGAGCCAGCGCCTGCTCATGCCGCTGATTCTGGAACTCACCCCCGCCCAGCAGGCCGTCTTCGCCGAAATTTCTGACGAGTTAGCGAAGAATGGTTTCGAGGTCGAACCCTTCGGCACGCGCAGCGTAGCTGTCAAAATCGCTCCCGCTGGAGTGGCCGCCTCCCAGGTCGAGCACATGCTGCATGAGTTACTGGAGCAATTATCGCGAGAAGATCAAAAAGTGAATCTCGAGACCGTGCGCACCCGCATCGCCGCATCCATCGCTTGTCACGCCGCAATCAAAGTCAACATGCCCCTTGAGCAGAACAAGATGGAATGGCTCCTCGCCGAACTCGCCAAAACCGATTTCCCCTTCTCCTGCCCCCACGGCCGCCCCGTGGTTTTGCGCTATTCCATGAAGGATATTCAGAAGGCATTCAAGCGAATTTAGCTTCTAGCTCCGAGCTTCGAGCCTCGAGCGATCATGGGTTTGCTCGGAGCTAGCCGCTCGAAGCTCGTAGACCAGCCCTCTACAGGGAATTGAGTGTTCGATCACAGCGCAGGTTTGCCGACGACCGACGACTGACGACCGACGACTGTTCTTGTGTTCTAATCGACACTATGACCGAGTCCGAACTCCAGCAGGCGCGAATCGCGAAATGGCATCTGGATGGGCACCCCGTGCGCACGCTCGAGGATGGCCGCTCACTCCTGGAATCCGTGGGATTTTGCCTGCTCTACCCGCTGAAGCAGCCGCTTTTAGTCCCCACTTTCGTGGGTGCCTGGGTCGGCGCAGAAGATCATCTGCCCACTTGGCAGCACTCCTTTTCCGATCCGCGGGCGCAGGATGCGCGGGAATTAATGGTGCGCCTGTTGCGCGATCGCGCCGCCTTCGAAGCCAACCTTTTCGACGAAAACAATGCTTTCCTGGTGACAGCGTCCGCTTTTCCGTATTTTTATGCGCTGGTGGGGGAACGGAATCCGAGACAAGCTCCCAAGGCCGGATCACGTGCCGAGTATTCGCAGCTTGCATGCGACGCGTTCGAAGTCATACGGCGCGACGGACCCATCTCCAAGCAGAGGCTGCGCGAGCGCCTGGGTGGCAGCCTCTCAGAACCGGCTATGGATCGCGGGCTCGCCGAGCTTTGGTCCCGCCTGCGGATTACTCGCGTCGATTACAAAGCGAGCGAAGGCGCCTTCTGGGACGTCCTCTATCGCTGGGCTCCCGACGCGGTGCGCGAAGGAATCGAACTGTCGGTCGGACAGGCTCTCAGCGCGTTACTCTCGAAGTATCTGGATTGCGTGATTGCAGCCGATCAACAAGAACTGGAAAATTTCTTTGGAAATTTCGTGCCGCGTTCGCGTGTGAAAGAAGCGGTGAACGCGCTGCTCGCCGCCCGCGAGCTGAGTTTTGTCCACGTGGGAAACCGCTCTCTGATCCAGGTCTCTCCTCCCAGACCGGCTTTTTCCCCAAATGCGAAATTGCCGAGATCTTCCCCGCGGCCTTTGATCGAACCACGTCGCTCCTGAGTGGTGGTCTTGCCCCAAGCCTTGTCTTTCCGAGAACGTCAAAACCCGTCATCTGAAGCACTTTAAGATTTGTCCTTCCGAAAAATTTGTCATTCCGAGCGCACGAAGATTCTCGTTCCTCACTTTAAAATTTGTCATTCCGAGCGCAGCGAGGAATCTCGTTCTGCATGCCCCGTGAACAGCGGCACCAATGCCAGGATTTCAAACGATCTGGCGATTCTGGTACTCTGAGACGCCTTCAAGGATACGTTTACTGCCCTTCTCATGGACGCTACGCCTGCTCGAAAACTCATCATTGCCGTCGATGGTCCCGCCGGAGCCGGAAAAAGTACCATCGCCTCCCGGCTGGCGCGCAAGCTCGGATATGTGAATCTGGAAAGCGGCGCCATGTACCGGGCGCTTGCTCTGAAAGCCATTGAGTGGGACGTCTCCTTTGACGACGCTGCCGCCCTGCGCAAACTCGCGGAGAACTCGCGCATTGTGCTGGAGCCGACCATTGGCGGCAATCGCGTGCTTCTGGATGGTAAGGATGTTTCCTCGCGCATTCGCGAGCGCGACGTCACGGAGGCAGCTTCGCGCGTGTCCGTGCATCCGCCCGTGCGCGAGTGGATGGTCGCTCGTCAGCAGGAGATGGGAAAGGACGGGGGCGTGGTGATGGAGGGCCGCGACATCGGCACAAAAGTGTTCCCGCACGCCGACCTCAAAATCTTCCTGGATGCGGACCCGGTCGTGCGCGAGCAGCGCCGTCTGGATCAGCAAAAGATCAAGGGACCGTCCGCTGAATCGATGGCAGCGGAACTGCGGGAGCGTGACCATCGCGATCGCACGCGCGCCACCTCGCCGCTCATCCCAGCCGGCGATGCCGTCCTTATCGACTCCACACACCTCTCTGAAGGCGAAGTCCTCAAGCAGATCGATGCGCTGGTGAGAGAAAAGATGGCGACTGCTTAGGGAGGGTCTGATTAACTCTGTTTTGAAAGGGACGGCCTTCAGGCCGTCCACCAGTTGGCGAGAAATTCGGGGGCTTCAGCCCCTGGGGTAAATCGCCGGTGCCCCATCCTAAATTTCGCGCTTTTTGCGAAACTTGGGGTGGGTCTTCACAACCAAACTTTCGAAGATTGCTCGCGTAGGGACAGGCGCCCTCGCCTGTCCGGCCGTGGCGGTGTTTGCCAGGGCTACTCCCGTCAGTTTTCCGTGGGCTCCGTCGAAGAAGAATTCCGCGGCAGCTTCGGAACTTTGGGTGGCATGGGCGGAGCCGGAGGTTGCGGAGGCTCTGACATGGAGTGGGCGTTTTCCGACGTGCCTTTATGGACCGTGACATTCCCGTGCTGGCTGTTCAACACCAGGTGGGCCGCGCCATTTCCAACCGTGCCTGCACCGGTCCCACCGTTGTCGTCGTTCACGACTTTAACCCCAGGGAAATTCGCGTCCACCTCTCCGCCCTGGCTGCGCGCGTCGAGTTTGAATCCCACCTTGTCAGGAATGCCTACGTTGATGTCCCCGTTTCGGTTATCGACCTGAATATTGCCGGCCGACTTGAGCTCGATCTGGACCGCGCTGTTCTCGTTTTGAATGCGCGCATCTCCGGACACCGCCTCCAGAGTGATGTCTTTCGAGCGCGTGCTCACGTGCAAAGGCCCGGTCACGTTGTCTGCGCGCAGGCTGTCGGAATCGAGATCTAAATCACCATTCAGCTTCGCCAACTCCATGTCGGTGCGCGAGGTTTTGAAACTTACCGATTTCCCGATCTTCGAGAGCTTTACGCTATCGGTGAAATCGCCGTTGAGGCGCACCGCTCCCTTTACGTCGCTGATCGATACTTCGTCTGAGCGTCCTTGCACCGAAACATCGCCAGAAATCTGCGAAATGCGCGCCGAGTTGTGCCCGCCCATGCTCACCGAACTACGGTCTAGGTTCAGGTTGACATCGCCGTTTACGTCCTCGACGTTCACATCGCCATGCTGGTTCGCTATCTCCACCGTCCCATCCCGGCCCATCACATTCACGTCGCCTCGCTGCGCGGCGATCGTCACCGCCGCTTTGCGGGGAAGGGAAATGTTCAGGTCTGCCATCACCGGGTGATTGCCTGCACCCCGGGTATTCGCATTGATCGTGATGAGATTCCCGCTGACAGTAATTTGCGGCTTGGTCTGCTCGTTCCACTGGTTCGCTTCGCCTTGCTTGTCCGCGCGAACCCTCTTGTGAGCGCTGACCTCGATTTTGTCATTATTGGAAATGTTGACATTCACCGCACCGCGGTCATTCACGACCTTTACGGCAGCGCCCGCTGGTAAGTCCTGCGTGAGCTGATCATCGAACTCGAACGAGTTTCCAGTGAACGGGAAGTGTGACTCATCCAGCCCCCACTTGTCCGACAACTCGTCCCACTTAACACGTGACACCTCGCTGGCCGTGAGCCCAGCGATGATCAGGAAAATTAATAGGATGACTCCCCCGGCCCCGATGCCTGGGGCGGCGACGCCTTCCTGCTTGGCGCGTTGGTGCTCGACCAGCTTGAGTACGCCCCAAACAATCAGTAGCAACGGCCAGTAATGCGCGAACCATATTCCAAGCCGTCCCCAGGAGATCAGGTGCATGTTGCCCAGCAGAAATATGACTCCCACGATGATCAGGACGAACGGTCCTGTCATCGAGCGGCGCTTTCTGGGAGTGACCACTGGGCTAGACATTGCTCACCTCGCTCGGAGGCCGATTCGTGTCGTCCATTGGCGGAGCCGGAGGTGGTGCGGCCCCCGCAGGCGGCAGCACGGGAGCCCCGCCAACGTGCCCTGCGTCCGATGCGTTGCTCTGCAACAGCTTCACCCCGCCGATCACCAGCAGGATGAGTGGCCAGGTCCTATCGAAACCCGGTCCATGCAGATTGTCCATCAGAAACAGGACGCCCAGGGTGAACATGATCGCGGGCCACATGATGCAGCGCATCTTGCAACGGTCACAGGTGCATGCGCCATCGGCCTGGCCGAGCAGGCCCCAGCGCCGCGCAAACAACCAGGCTCCGAAGCCGATCAGGATCAGAGGCCAGAAGCGATCAATCGCGAACTCAAACATTCCGATCGTGTGCAGCAGGAAAATCAAACCCAGCACAATCAGAATCACAGCGCCGGTTGGGACACTGCTGCGATAGCGTGGCGGCTCGACCGGCGCAGTCGTCGGAGGAACAGTGGAATTAATAGGACTTGCCGCCGAGACCATTCGCGGATGCGGCGTGGGTCCGAACATCCGCTCAAAGCCAAACGGATCGGGCACAGGCTGACCGAGCTCAAGCGCGTGCGCTGTCTTGTAAGCGTCAAACACCAGGTAGAAGAAATATGCAAAGAATACCGGAACCATGATGGGCCCGAAATGATCCGCCATCCAGATCATGCACACGAAGGCCATCACGTGAAAAAAGCCCTTCATGAATTGCCCGTTGTACATTGCGCCCACCCCGGGGATGAATCCGAGGACGGCGGCCATGCCGGGGCTAGGCATACGTTCCACATTAGGGGAAGCGTTCAAGCCCGGGCTACCAGGCGGCGGATTAGGTGGAAGAGCACCGGCAACGCGTTCGGCCAGACAGTGCTCACAGAACATCGTTCCGCGGACATCGCGGACACAGGCGGCGCACAGTGGCTTTCCGCAAGTGCGGCAATAAGCCACTGCTGCAACATTGTTGTGCGTGGCGCAGTTCATACATCTCTCCTGGTCGTGGTCACCGACACGGCCAATGGATTCTGCGGGCCAGATGCCAGCACGGGCTGGTTCTCGTCGCGGCTATAATTTCTCTCCTGTCTGGGCTCGGGGTCTCCACTGGTATTGTTTTTGTGATTCCTCTCCCGCTCTTTTTCTTGCTTCCGTTCGTCGGGTCGAGTGACTTTCTTGATTTCTTGCACTTTCGATTCGATCTCGTAGACCAACCGGATATTCTCGTAATACTTCACCACCCGGGCCGTGGTGGTGTAGTAGGTCCGGCGCAAGCCACTCCGGCTCAAATCGGCTGACTTGATATCGCTCGGCTTCACCCCGGCCACGCTCAGCGCAACCGACAAGGAGAAAAATGCCATGCCGAACGACATTGCAAACCTCGGCTGCCGCACTGTACCCCAGACGGGTGCGAACAGGGAATCCGCCCATTCGCGGATTCTCTCGCCCAGTGACGCCCGATGTTCTGCCGCTGCCGGAGCCTGCAGCCGGTAGCTTTGAATTCCCGTGGTTGCGGCCAGAATCTCGTTCACCAGGTTGGCTGGAGACTCGACCTCCGCAAGCGACTTCAGCCAGTGCTGCCCCGCCTCGACTTCTGCGAACATCGGTCCGCACTTGCCGCACACGCGGGCATGCGCCCGAAACCGTTCCCGTTGCCCTTCCGCCAATTTCTGGTCGAGAGCGTCGAACAGGAGAGTCTCGAACTCATTGCACTGCATACCGTTGTGGGTTTCACCTGGCATCACATCACCTGCCTGTAGATACGTTGTAGGAGGCGCGCAAGTTCCGCTCGCCCCCGGTTTATTCTGGACTTCACGGTCCCTTCGGGGACCTTCAGAACCGCTGCGATGTCCCGGTAGTCCATATCCTGTAAGTCCCTTAGAATCACTGCCTCCCGGAGTTCCGGCGACAGCTTCTGCAGGGCCTCATGCACCACTTCCCCGGTTTCCCGGCTCTGAACTCGGGCATCCGGGGGGAGCCTCTTGTCCTCGATCTGCTCACTGAGCGGCATGGCGTCCTCATGCTCGGAAGGCGCCGCATCCATCGAATCCGTGACCCGGTCCTGCTTGGTCTTGCGGAAATGATCCACCAGCAAGTTGCGCGTCATGGTCGTCAACCAGGTCATGAACGCACCGCGCTCCACGTCGTAGGAGCTCAAAGTGCGATACATCTTAATGAAAACTTCCTGGGTGAGATCCTGGGCGTCGTCCGCCGACCCCGCGAAACGATAGCAGATATTGTAGATGCGCCGGTTATAGCGTTGGACAATCTCCTCCCACGCCACTGCGTCTCCAGCGATGCAGCGTCGTACCAAGCTGTTGACAATTTGGGCGTCTTCCAACCAGCGCTCCCGGGAACTCCTGGCTATCAGTCCGAGACCGCGGTGCGAGACCCGGCACACCCCAAGACTGACATCACACGATTACGTTGTAGTCCCACCAAAAGTTCGTAGTGGCCCAGCAAGTCATTATGAGGCAAGGAATTGTAGCAGGGGCTGAAATCACGGCTCAAAAGAGAGAATGCTTTTCATTTTGGTTTTGAAAAACATTCTGCGGGCACAGCCCGGCGCGCCAGTCTTCACAACACCTAATCCTTTCCAATTATTGATGGCGCGTTCCGCCGTCGTTAAAGTGGCCGGCACTCGGGGTCACAATCCTCTGCATGTGGGCCAGGATTCGA
>Ga0307472_100000093_pt1 | contig 26226 bp, 32 predicted proteins | sample atmos_gasesAM5C__2_FD_204582 | JGI IMG/M metagenome (GOLD analysis project Ga0307472, IMG submission 204582) | Hardwood forest soil microbial communities from Morgan-Monroe State Forest, Indiana, United States - atmos_gasesAM5C_05 | ecosystem: Environmental > Terrestrial > Soil > Temperate...
CACTGGCGCTTTTCCGCTGGCGTGCTTGGTGACGAGGTCGGCGCGAAATGCGCTGGCCTGAAACGATGCGATCCAGGGTGGATCGCCCGCGAACACGACGTCCGCTGCGGTGCGGCCCTGAAACATTTGGCGCACGAAGATGAGTTTGCCGTTCTCGTAGCGATAGCCGATGCAATCGCCAATCATTCCCTTGCCCGTCGAAGCGGCGAGCTTGGGAGCAAAGTCGCGGACCTGGTATGTGTGCGGAAGCAGGACGAGGTCGGGCTTGGTGCTCTCGATCACTTGACGCAGAGCGAGTGAGAATCCGTCCGGCGTATATTTTTCGAGCAAGTCGTGCTCGACGAGAAGTACCTCGTCGAGGTGCGAGCCGGCCAGTTCGTCGGCGAGCGGTGCAACTCCCTTGCCGATGACGAGGCCTATGAGGCTGCCCTTCGTGTGCTGGACAATTTGCTGCGCGGCGGCCAACGTTTCAAAGCTGACTTTGTTGAATTTGCCTTCGCGCTGTTCGGTCACTAACAGAATTTTCATAGCTACGAGTTCCCTCGCGTAATCAATCAAAAACGCCGGCTGGAAGCCGGCGCTACAGTACCCGCGCTTCGTGCTTCAGCTTTTCGATGAGCTTCGCTGCGATTTCCTTCGGCTGCCCTGTAATGAATTCGGTTTGCTTTGCTTTGTGCGGCACGTAGATGCGCTCCACATGTTGCGTGGGCGCATCGGGTACACCGAGCGACGCGCGCTGGACGATCGCGATCTCTTTTTTCTTGGCAGCCATGATGCCTTTCAAAGTGGCATAGCGAGGCTTGTTGATGCCCGATTGAATCGAAAGCACGGCGGGAAGAGGCAGCTCGACCCACTGGAACCAGCCCGCTTCGAGTTCGCGCTTGAGTTTCATTCGCGAGTCCGTCACTTCGATCGCCATGATGATCGTTGCGTGCGGCCGGCCCAGCAATTCCGCGAGGAGAACGCCGGTCTGCCCGAATCCCTGGTCGTCGCTTTGGAGGCCCGTGAGGATGAGGTCGAAATTTTCCGCCTTGATTGCCGCAGCTATGGAGCGCGCCGAGCCGAGCGGATCGAGCTTGTAGAATTGATCGTCGGGGATGTGAATGCCGCGGTCAGCGCCTTTCGCGAGCGCCTCTTTGATTGTTTGCTTGGCGCGTTCCGGCCCCATCGAAATCGCCACCACTTCCCCGCCGTGCTTTTCCTTCAGCCGCAGTGCTTCTTCGAGCGCGTAGCTATCAGGCTCATTCGTTTCGAATCCGATGTCGGATTCGCGAATCCACGCGCCGCCTTCGACGATCGCGAGCGGAGCATCTTTGGCCGGAACTTGTTTGACGCAAACTCCAATTTTCATCAATCCTCTTTCAATGCCAACGCATAAAAATCCTCAGGTCTGAAGACCTGAGCTACATTACTTCTCAGTCCAGCGTTTGAAGATTAGCGACGCGTTTGTTCCGCCGAAGCCAAAAGAATTCGAGAGCGCATACTCCAAGGCCGCTTTGCGCGCTTGATTGGGAACGTAGTCCAAATCACACTCCGGATCGGGATTCTCGTAGTTCACTGTCGGCGGCAAGATTTGATCGCGCAGCGCGAGAACGCTGATCCCGGCTTCGAGGCCGCCCGCACCACCCAGAAGATGCCCCGTCATCGATTTCGTCGAGCTGATGGGAACTTTTTTCGCGCGCTCGCCGAAGACGCGTTTGAGCGCAGTAGTTTCGATTGCGTCGCCGATCGGCGTCGAGGTGCCGTGGGCGTTCACGTAGCTCACGTCATCCGCGGAAATCTTGGCATCCTTGAGCGCCGCCATCGTGACGCGGTACCCGCCATCGCCACCTTCGGCCGGCTGCGTGATGTGATACGCGTCGCCCGACATTCCGTAGCCGACGATCTCAGCGAAGATCGGCGCGCCGCGCTTTTGTGCGAATTCGAGCGATTCGAGAATCAACACGCCCGCGCCTTCGCCCACGATGAAGCCGTCGCGTTGCGCGTCAAACGGGCGGCTGGCGCGCTCGGGTTCGTCGTTGCGCGTGGAAAGCGCGCGCATCGCGGCAAAGCCTCCCACGCCCATCGGCGTTATCGCTGCTTCCGAACCCCCTGCGATCATTACTTCGGCGTCGCAGCGCTGAATGATTTTGTAGGCGTCGCCGATTGAATGCGCCGATGCAGAACAAGCGGTGGCCGTCGCGCTATTTGGACCCTTAGCACCGTAGCGAATCGACACATGTCCGGATGCAAGATTGACAATCGAAGCAGGAATGAAAAATGGAGAAATCTTGCCTGGCCCACCCTGCAAATACTTCGAATGCTCGCGTTCGATCACGTCGAATCCACCGATACCGGAGGCGATGTACACGCCCGCCGCATCCGCAAATTCAGGTTTCACTTCAAGGCGAGCCATTTGCATCGCGAATTCCGAAGCCGCGAGAGCCAGCTGGATGAACCGGCCCATCTTTTTCAGTTCTTTTTTCTCAACCCATACGAGCGGATCAAAATTGCGGACTTCGCCGGCGATGCGGCAGTCAAAAGCAGCGGGATCAAAATGGGTAATTGAGCCGATACCACTCTTGCCGGCCAGCAGGTTGCGCCAGACCTCGTCGGTCCCAATGCCGCACCCGCAGACCAGCCCTATGCCCGTCACGACAACTCGGCGGTTCAAACCTGCAATCTCCTGTTCGGAATGGGACGGCCGGGCGGACTACTTGCTAGCCTTGGCGTGCTTCTCAATGTATTCGACCGCGTCTTTCACAGTGGCGATTTTCTCCGCATCCTCGTCCGGGATCTCAATACCGAATGATTCTTCGAAAGCCATGACCAGCTCGACCGTGTCGAGCGAATCGGCGCCCAGATCGTCCACAAACGAGGCGGTAGGAGTAACTTCTCCCTCATCGACACCGAGTTGCTCGACGATAATCTGCTTCACGCGTTCTTCGACGCTGGCCATTCTGATTTTTCCTCCGGTATCGGTAGTCTCGCCCTCGAGCCGCCACGACGGCCGGGGCAGCGCCCCAGGATGTACCGCCCATTCTATGCGCGGCCCAACGCTGGGGTCAACCTTTGTACCATGTCATGCTAAATTCTGTTCGGCACGAGCCGTAGGCGTAACCTTAAAGTACACTCCGTCGTTTAGCCCATGTGCAGGCCGCCGTTTACTTCTAGCACCTGGCCCGTGATGTAGCAGGCTTCGTCGCTTGCGAGAAACACGATCGCGGCGGCGATATCGCGTTCCGAGCCGAATCGCCCGAGCGGAATCATCGCCTTCATTTTGTCTTTGATCTCTTGTGACAGCACGTCGGTCATTGGCGTGGCAACAAATCCCGGCGCAACGGCGTTCACGGTGATGTTGCGCGAAGCGACTTCCACGGCAATCGCGCGCGTGAGCCCGATCAGCCCAGCTTTCGACGCAACGTAATTCGCCTGGCCCGCATTACCCGTTTGCGCGACCACCGACGAAAGATTGATGATGCGGCCCGAGCGCTGCTTCAGCATCGCGCCCAGGGCTTGTTGAATGCAGAGATGCGCCCCCGTTAGATTCGTGCGCAGCACGGCCTCCCAGTCTTCGAGTTTCATGCGCAATGCGAGCGTGTCGCGCGTGATAGCCGCGTTGTTGACGAGAATATCGAGGCGGCCGAATTTCGCGAGCAGCTGCTGAAAACCCGCCTTCACCTGCGCGCCATCGGCCACATCCATCGGCACGGCCAACGCCTCGCCTCCTGCGCCTTCGATCTCCGAGACGAGCGACGCGAGTTTATCCGCGCTCCTCGCAGCGACGCCAACCTTGGCTCCCGCTTCTGCCAGCGCAAGCGCGGTGGCTCGTCCGATTCCCTGTGACGCACCCGTGACGAGCGCTACTTTGTCTCTCAGTGAGAACATCAGGTCAGCTTATCCTTCCGCTGCATCTGCACGGAATTGCGCGATTTTTTCGAGCGCGGCTTCAAGGCCTGCCGAATCCTCGACGTTGAAAGCACGAATGGAGCGATCGATCTGCCTCAAGAGTCCGCTGAGTACTTTGCCGGGTCCAACCTCGACGAAAATCGTGACGCCTGCGTCGATCATTTCGTGAATCGAATCGAGCCAGCGGACTGGATGTGTCACCTGGCGAATCAGCGCGTCGCGCGCTTCATCACCTGTTGTGACCGCCTCGGCGTCAACGTTCGTGACCACAGGGAACTTTAGCCCATGAAAATGCGCGGCACGCAGGTCCGCTTCGAGCCGCTCCTGCGCCGGAGCCATCATCGCGCAATGAAACGGCGCCGAAACTGGAAGCATAACCGCGCGCTTTGCTCCGCTCTGCGATGCAATCTCGACGGCACGTTTCACGGCCGCCGCGCCGCCTGAAATCACAGTCTGTTCCGGCGAATTCAGGTTCGCGGGCGAAACCACATCCCCGCCGGCTGCTTTTTTGCACACCTCCGCAACTTCCGATGGCGGAAGGCCGAGTATTGCAGCCATCGCGCCTTCGCCGGCGGGAACCGCTTCCTGCATGTAGCGCCCGCGCCCCCGCACGATTTTCACTGCCTCCGCAAAATCGAGCCCGCCCGCAGCGACCACCGCAGAATATTCGCCGAGGCTGTGCCCCGCAGCGAAATCGGGAGTAATACCGCGCTTCTCGAGCGCGCGATACGCGGCTATCGAAACGGTCAAAATCGCCGGCTGCGTGTTTTCCGTTTGCTTCAGCGCGTCTTCGGTGCCCTCGCAGCAGAGCTTGAAGATCGAAAAGCCGAGTGCGGCGTCCGCCTCGTCGAAAACGGCGCGCGATTCTGGATATTTTTCGGCGAGATCGCGTCCCATGCCGGGATATTGCGACGCCTGTCCGGGAAATAGAAATGCGAGTTTGCTCATAATCGTGAAGAGGTCTGAGCGTCAGCCGCGCGCCGCGTTAGCTGCGGTAGCTACGGCGGAAAGCTCCTGATCGATCTTTTCGTTCACGCGATTGCGGTACAGCTCCGCCGCGACGCGAATAGCATTTTTAATGGCGACGGGATTCGAACGGCCGTGGCCAATCACGGTGATCCCGCGCACGCCCAGAAGCGGCGCGCCACCCACTTCCGAATAGTTCGTGCGGGCGCGGAAGTCGTCGAACGCCTTCTTCGAAAGCGCGTAACCAATTTGCGATTTCAGGCTGCTCTTGATCGCTTTTTTCAGCGTGCCGCCAATGTACTCGACCAAACCCTCGCTAATCTTCAGCGCGATATTGCCGATGAAACCGTCGCAGACGATCACGTCCACATCGCCGCGAAACACGTCGCGGCCCTCCACGTTTCCCATAAAGTTCAGCGGCGACTGCTTCAGAATATTGAACGTTTCCCGCGTCACTTCATTGCCTTTCATCTCTTCTTCGCCAATCGATAGCAAGGCCACGCGGGGCCGCTTCGTTCCAAAAATCGTGCGATGGTAAATCTCGCCCATCACCGCGAACTGCGCGATCTGCTCCGCTTTTGAATCAACATTCGCGCCTACATCCAGAATCACGCAGAATTTCTCTTTCATGTTCGGAAACGCCCCGGCCAAGGCAGGGCGGTCCACCGATGGAAGCGTTCCGAGCACGAACCGCGCTACGGTCATCACGGCGCCCGTGTTTCCCGTACTCACCAGCGCGTCCGCTTTGCCGTCGCGCACAAGCCTCGCAGCCACGTGCAACGAACTATCTTTCTTCCGGCGGAACGCGTGAGAGGGAGAATCGCTCATCGTCACAACTTCCGTGGCATTGACGATTTCAATCGGCAGCCCTCGGTGACGGTGGCGGCCGAGCTCCTGCTTTAAATTCGCCTCGATGCCTACCAGAAAAATCCGTACTCCCAACTCTCGCGCCGCCAGAACTGCGCCTTCCACCTCCGCGCGAGGCGCGTGATCTCCTCCCATTGCATCTAGAGCGATGGTAGTCATCAAATATGCCAGCTTGGAAATGCAGGTGAGGGAAACTTAGGCTGTCTTGCCTTTGGTGTCAATCACTTCACGGCCCTTGTAATAACCGCAGGCGCGGCACACCTGGTGGGGCAGCTTCTTTTCATGGCAGTTCGGACACTCCGTGAGCGGAAGCCTGTGCAGATGATCGTGGGCGCGCCGGTTGCTCGTGCGCCGCTTCGAGTGACGACGTTTCGGATTCGGCATTACAACTCCTCATGGCAGGCCGCGACGAAAAGCGGCCAAAATGGAAAGGAATAGTGTAGCTTTTTATTGCTTTTTGAACCAGTCCTGCTTCAAGCGGGCGAGAGGCGCGAGCCTGGGGTCAGACCCGTGCTTTTCGCAACGGCATTCTTCATTGTTGAGGTTCGCTCCGCAGTGCGGACAAAGCCCGCGGCAATCACTGCGGCAGATGATCTTCATGGGGATGGCCAGGTTCACTTGCTCTGCCAGTACGTCGGCGAGAAAAAGCCCATCGCCTTCGAAGAACGCGATTTCCGTATCGTCCAGGTTCAGATGAAACTCATCGTCGGCCGCAATTGACGTCATCGGCCGGTAGTAGAGGTCGAAGTCACGGCTGATCTCCTCGACCACGGTGTCCAGGCACCGAGCGCACACTAACTCCAAACGGGTGTGTAAGTTACCGTAGGCTCGAATCTGGCCTTCCACCAGCTCGGCTGTTGCCCGCACCTCGAGCGGCTCCACTTGGCGGAACTCGCCGGAATGAAAATCGAGCGTCCCCGGCGAATAGCTCTTGCGGATTCGAATCTTACGGAGGGCGAGTTCGTTTACATCCAAAAACATCGTTTTCCCCAAAAAATTCGCGACGAAATCTCATTATATGTCTGGCAGAAGCCATGTCAAGGAAGCCACCTGTGGAAGATTCCATCCCTGACGCTTAACGGGTAATGACCTTACTAGTTCTTAGTTCAGGAAGCCGGGGCGGTGGAATCGACCGGCATGCCGAATAACTCGTGACATTGGCGCAGCAGGAAGTGGTCGGTCATGCCGGCAACATAGTCGCAAACGACAACATGCGGCGGCGCTTCTTTTGCTAAGTCCGCATAATGCTTCGGCATCCTGTCGGAGTGTTCCAGAAAAAAACGAAAGAGCTCATCGAGAGCGGCAACGGAGCGACTGCGATCCTCTGCAATTGCCGGATGCGAATAGAGGCGCAAAAAAAGGAAGCGCTTCAATCGGCCGTTTTGCTCGGCCATCTCGGCCGAGAACGAAGCCAGCCGCTTCGGCAGGCGACGGATGTCTTCGATAGATTTCGCAGCGCTCGCTTCTATCTGACAGCGCGAATGTTCGATCAAATCCGTGGCGAGCCGGTCAAGCACGCGCTTTAAAGCTTCATTGAATTTCAATTTCTGCAAGCCATTCGGATGCGTGCGGTCGACCTCTTGATAGGCTGTCTGGAAGACGGGCACTTCCGCGCGCAGTTGATCGAGATCGAGCAAACGCGCTTCGAAGCCGTCGTCGAGATCGGCCGTGTTGTAGGCGATCTCATCGACTAGATCGATGAGCTGCGCTTCGAGCGGTGGTTGCCGATCGAGCAGATATTCCCCCAGTTCCGGAAATTTCGCGGCGGAATAATCTCGCGAGTGCTTAATGATTCCCTCTCGCACCTCGAAAGTGAGATTCAAGCCGGGATAGTCGAGGTAGCGCTGCTCGAACTGTTCGACGATGCGCAGCGCGTGCAAATTGTGATTGAACCGGCTTCCGTGCTCGCGCATTCGCTTGTCGAGCTGCTTCTCACCCGCGTGCCCGAAAGGAGGATGTCCGATGTCATGGACCAGCGCGAGAACCTCAGCGAGATCCGTGTTGAGTCCAAGCGCGCCAGCTACGGTGCGAGCGATTTGCGTTACTTCGAGCGTATGCGTGAGGCGATTGCGAAAATGGTCGGAGAAGCGCGTGGTGAAAACCTGCGTCTTCGCCTCGAGCCGCCGGAAAGCGCGCGAATGGACCACCCTATCGCGGTCACGCGCGTAGTCATTGCGATATGGATGCGCGGTTTCCGGGTAACGCCGTCCCCGCGAACGGCGCACGTCCATCGCATAAGGAGCGAGCTGCATTACGCTCAGTTTAGCGCGCCGGCTTGTGTTGCGAAAGAACGCGCAGGGTGGGTTCAGGCGGGGCTGTGTCTATGACTTGCCGGGCAGCAGGGCCAACTCCTGATCGGCTTGTTCGGCGATGGGAGTGTCCGGATACTCGGACTTGATCTGCGCATAGAGCTTCGCGGCTTCTGCGGGATTTTTCTGGCTGTAGTGTTCGGCAAGAGCCAACATCACCACCGGTTTCGGAACCAGCACTCCGGGCTTGGCAATCATCTGCTGATAGAGGCTCACGGCTTCATCGCCCTGGCCGTTACGATCCGCTAATTGCGCCAGCTCGAATTTTGCCGTGGCCGCGAAGTCCGAATCGCCGTCCGCGATGCCTTTCAGCCATTTCTTCGCGTCGTCATTCTTGCCCAGCTTTTCAAGGCTGAGCGCAGCATAGTAAGCCGAGAGCTGTCCCGGCCGAGTGTGTGGGTACTTCATTGCCACATCTTGGAATTTCTTCGCTGCATCGGTATATTTATTTTTCTCGTCGAAGTAGCTGACTTCATTCGGTTCCGATGGCTCGCCCGGTGCGCGCACTCGCGCCTGAAACACCTTCATCGCGTCGTTGTACGCCGCCGCCGCTTTCACCGTTTGCCGCTCGGTATACGATCGCCAGCCAAAAACGCCTAGCGCAATAACCACCGCTGCAATCAAAATGTAGAGTGTAAGACTCTGATGAGACAGCACCGCTTCGGCGCCTTGCGCCAGCTTGTCCCGCAGTTCGTCCTTCTTCAATTCTTTCCGCGAAATATGCGCCAAAAGCCACTCCTAACTGAATAAATTCCGGAAAAAGAATGGTATCACAAAGCGGCAAATGCCTGGGAACGCCGCAAGAACCCGCTGTCTTTCATCGTGGCAGTACTTCCAGTTTCTTCTCCACTTCCCGCCGCAACTGCGGCAATTCCAAATCAATCCAGGGGGCTTTCCGGCCCTCGGCTACTTTTGCCCAGAGCCGCTGATGGGCGGGAAAGAGCGTTAGCTCTAGCGTGCCTTTTTGCTTTTCGCGCTTATAGTGCCAGTGGATGGATCCGGGAAACTTCGATTGCGACCCCTTCATAGCTATCTGCAGCCCGCGGCCCGCACAGATTTCTTCGATCAACCGCTCGGCGAGTTTTAGGTCGCATTTTTGCGGCACCGAGAATTCGACTTCACGCATTGCTGCGACGCTCACAATCCCTGGGGTAGCTAGCGAAACCGAGGAGTCCATACCACCAGAAAATATTCTTTCGTTCCGAATCCGCCGTATTTGGTTTCTGAAATGGGAGGCAATTATCGGAAGCTACGAAGCGCGCTTTCTTCGTCCGACTGCACGTCGAAAACCGTGAAAAGCCGCGTGATCTGCAGCAGGTCGTGAACTCGTTTCGTCAAATGCAGCAGCTTCATCTCCCCTTCCGCATTTCGCACCGTGGTATAGCCACTGACGAGCTCGCCGATCCCCGAGCTGTCGATGTAGTCCACATCGTAAAGATTGAGGACGATCTTGCGCTGGCCGTTGTCGATGAGGTCGCGAATGGTGTGGCGCAGCATGGAGCTGCCTTCGCCCAACGTGATTTTCCCGCTGAAATCTATGATTGCGATATCGCCGATTTGACGGCATGTACCTTGTAGGGCCACGGTGAGCCTCGTTGCCTAATTCTACTCCCGGTTGTCAGCTTCCGTTGCCGGAAACTGTGTCAGGAAGTTTCTTCACCATCACCAATTCGGCGCCGCCGCCGGGAGCGGTGTGGACATTAAATTCGTCCATAAAAGCGCGCATAAGGAACAGCCCGCGTCCCGATGTGCGCAGCAGATTCTCCTCCGCCAGAGGATCGGGCACTTCAGTGAGCTCAAACCCCTTGCCCTGATCGAGAACGCGCACGATCATCTTGTCGGGCTCGAGCTCGACGGTCATGAAAATCTTTTTGTCGCGGATTTGCTGATTTCCGTAGTTGTATGCGTTGATCACGCCTTCGCGGACTGCCATGCCCATCTTGTGAATATCTTCTTCGCTGAAACCTGCGGCTTCCGCGATACGCATCACGATGACTTCGGCGAGATCCACGCTCTCGAGCAGCGTCTCGAGCGTAATCTCGATTCGTTGGGTTTTAGCCGCCATCCGAGGTCGAGGGGCACCTTAAAAGAGCAGTATGCGTAACACACCGCGCGCGCGCAAGTCAATCCATCGCGCTCACGCTTGTCGGCGCTTCATACGGATACTGCGATGATTGGGAGCTTTTTCGTTTTGCCCACTTTATGCCCAGTAGGTGCGGTCAAGCGTTCGGTACTGAATCGCTTCGCTTAAGTGTTTTGACTCGATGCATTCAGCGGCCTCGAGGTCGGCAATTGTGCGCGATACCTTCAAGATGCGGTCATGAGCTCGAGCCGATAGACCGAGCCGCTGAATCGCAGTTTCGAGCAGCTTTTCGCCGTCCGCGGAAATCGCACAGTGCTTCCGGAGCAATCGCGAAGGCATCTGCGAGTTCGCGTACAACCCCTTTTCAACACGATAGCGGTCGAGCTGCACCTGCCGAGTGCGCAGCACACGCTCTCGAACTGCCGCTGAGCATTCCACTTCGGCATTTCCGCGCAGCTCTTTGTACTTCACGGCCGGAACCTCGATGTGAATATCGATGCGGTCAAGCAGCGGTCCGGAAATTTTCGAGACGTAGCGTTGAATCTGTACTGGCGAGCAATGGCAATCCCGAGTGGGATCGCTGAAAAATCCGCAAGGGCACGGATTCATTGCCGCCACGAGCATGAAACGCGATGGGAAGCTGACGGAGAGAGCCGCGCGTGCAATCGTCACACACCCGTCCTCAAGCGGCTGACGCATCACTTCCAGCACGTTGCGCTGAAACTCAGGCAGTTCGTCGAGAAACAGTACCCCGTTGTGCCCAAGCGACACTTCGCCGGGCCGCGGAATCGCGCCTCCTCCGATCAGCCCCGCGTCGCTAATCGTGTGATGAGGCGAGCGAAATGGTCTCGTGCCGATTAATCCGCGCTTATCTTCGAGTATCCCCGCTACGCTGTGGATGCGCGTGGTTTCAATCGCCTCTTCGAGTGACATCGGCGGCAGCACGGTGGGAATTCGCTTCGCGAGCATCGTCTTGCCGGCACCGGGCGGCCCGATGAGAAGAATGTTGTGACTCCCGGCACAAGCCACTTCGAGCGCGCGTTTCGCCGCAAGCTGGCCCCGCACGTCGCGCAGATCCACCGGATATTGGCTCGCTTCTGCGAGCATCTGTTTCGTATCCACCTCGATCGGGTGGAACGATTCCGGCGAGTTCATTAAATCGACGGCTTGCGGAAGCGATTTCACCGCGAACACCTTCACACCTTCTACCACTGCCGCCTCGCGCGCGTTTGCCTCCGGCACCACAACGTTTTGGATTCCGCGCTCGCGCGCTGCGAGCGCTGCCGAAAGCGCGCCGCGCACCGAGCGCACGCTTCCGTCGAGGGACAGTTCGCCCAGAAATACGTGCGAATCGAGAATTTTGCCGAAGAACGTTCCCTGGCAACCGAGAATCCCAAGCGCCATCGGCAGGTCGAACGCGGATCCTTCCTTTCGAATGTCCGCCGGGGCAAGATTCACCGTAACAATTTGGCTGAAGGGGAAATCAAAGCCGCAGTTGCGCACCGCGGACTTTATGCGTTCGCGGCTTTCTTTGACGGCAATGTCAGGCAAGCCGACAACGCTGAAACAGCCCTGAAAGCCCGGACCGATATCTACCTCGACTTCAACGAGGTATGCGTCGATGCCGAACACCGCAGCGCTGAATGTTTTGAAAAGCATTCCAAGTGGCTAGAAGGGGTCCACACCACTTGTGCGCCGCTAGCGTAACTGAAATTAGACCGTAACACTAGCGATACTCGAGCGCCCTCGCCGGGTGCCCTTTTGACTGTGCTATGCTTTCGGCGCCGGATTCTCTCAGGAGGCTGGAGTCCTTTGAGGACAATTTCGATCTGCGGCGGCTTTTTGCTGCTCTTCGCGATTTCTTCGCCTGCGTCAGCTAAGCCTTCTCAAGCGCAAGTCGCTACCCATAATCAAGCCGTCGAATTCAATAATCGCGGCCTCGAGCTCTATAAAGCCGGCAAGATCGACGAAGCCATCAAACAATTCCGCCAGGCACTCGCCATCGATCCAGACTTTCCGGAAGCCGAAAGCAACCTCGGCCTCGCGCTCGACGCCAAGGGCAACGACGACGAAGCCGTCGCTCATTTCAACAAAGCCCTCGCACTGAAGCCGACTGACGCGATCACCGAAAGCAATCTGGGCCTCGCACTTTTCCACAAAAGTAAGTATGCCGAATCGCTCGCCGCGTATCAAAAAGCGCTCGAGTTCCAACCCAATTTTCCGCAAGCCTACAATGGAATGGGAGTGGTGCTGTTTACGCAAGGGCACGCCGACGACGCAATCGAGTCCTATCACAAAGCCATTGCCCTCGCGCCAAACTACGTTGACGCGATGAACAATCTCGCTGCCGCTCTCGCCTCGAAAAAAGATTGGGACGGCGCGATTAAAATTTACGAGCAGGCGCTCGTGCTCGAACCGAAAGCTTCCGATGTTCGAGCCAACTACGCTTCCGCGCTTCAGAACGCCGGCCGTACTGCGGACGCCATTGCCGCGTACCGCCAGGTTGTCGCCGATAATCCCAAGGACGCGCACGCGTGGTTCGAGCTCGGCCACCTGCTGCACGGTGAAAATCAGTTCGACGAAGCCATCACCAGCCTGCAAAAGAGCCTCGAACTAAAACCCGACCAAGCCGAAGCAGAATTCAATCTCGCGAGCTCCTATCAGGAACAGCAGAAATTCCCGGAAGCCATCGCTGCATACGAAAAGGGCCTCACGCTCAAACCCAAGGATGCACATGCGCTCTACAACTTGGGTAACGCGTATATGAGCCAGAAAGATTCGAAGCGAGCGATTGACAGCTACACGAAAGCGCTCGCGGTGCAGCCCGGTTTGACCGAAGCGCAGGTTGCCCTGGGCGCGGCGCTCCGGCAATCCGGCGATGCTGAAGCTTCGGAAGACGCCTATCGAAAAGTGATTGCCGCGCAGCCGAACAACCCCGATGCCTACCTCAATCTTGGCAATGCGCTTTTCACCAAGCACCAGTACGGCCCGGCGGCGGAGGCGTATCGCGAATCCATTCGTCTCCGGCCGGATTCAGCCCGCGCGCACTACAATCTCGCAATCTGCCTCCAGTGGCTCAATGACGCGGAGGCAGCCGCGGAATTTAAAGAAGCCGCGCGCCTCGACCCCAGCCTCAAACCAACGAAATAGGGCGGCTCGTAATACTCCGCGCCACGCTAAGCTGCTTTACTCCATCTCCATCCCGCCGTATGCTGAGCCGCAAGGATCGCGGCCCGAAAGCTATCCCAGCGAACCTCGGAGGCGCGCAATGCTGATTGCTGCCGTTGTTGTTCTGGCCCTATTACTCTTTTTGATTGTTGCGATGTACAACGGCCTCGTCAGCTTGAAGGTGCAATGCGACAACGCCTGGTCGGACATCGACGTGCAATTGAAGCGCCGCTACGATCTGATTCCGAATCTCGTTGAAACCGTGAAGGGCTATGCCGCTCACGAAAAAGGAACTCTCGAGGGCGTCGTCGCTGCCCGCAACCGCGCCATGAGCAGCGAGGGTCCTGCCGCCAAGGCGGAAGCGGAAGGCGCGCTCACCGCTGCGTTGCGCCAGGTTTTCGCGCTGGCCGAGGCGTACCCGCAGTTGCGCGCCGTAGAGAGTTTCAATCAGCTTCAGGCGACGCTCAATCAAATCGAAGACAGCATTCAGAACGCCCGCCGCTATTACAACGCCGTCGTTCGCGACCTGAATACAAAGATCGCACAGTTCCCTTCCAACATCATCGCCGGGATGTTCAATTTCAAGCCACGCGAATTCTTTGAAATCAGCGCGCCCGCCGAACGTGAAGTACCCAAAGTCAGCTTCGGCGGCGCCACATCCTAGGCCGCCTGACGGTCATGCTTCGGTCTTGCCGCAGATTCGCGCTCTTTACATTGGCGCTTGTCGTCGCACTGCTGCTTGCCGCGCTGCCGGCCGCCGCGCGCGAGCTCGTGATCCAGCAATTCGACGAAACCGTCGAAGTGAACCCTAATGGCACCATCGAAGTGACGGAAACCATCGAGGCCCGCTTTACCGGCGCCTGGCACGGCATCTATCGCACCATTCCTGTCGAATACGACACGCTGCAGCACCTCAATTATTCTCTGCTTCTCGAGCCGCTCTCCGTCACCGATTACGGGGGTAATCCGCTGAAATATGAGCAGAAGCGCGAAGGACGCTACCTGAAATTTAAGATCTCGGTGCCCGACGCGCAGGATAGGACGAGGACGGTCATCATCCGCTATCGGGTTCTCAACGCGATTCGATTCTTTGACGACCACGACGAACTCTACTGGAATGTCACAGGTGACGAATGGGACGTTCCGATCCGTTCCGTCTCCGCCAAGATCGACCTTCCCGCCGGTGTCACCGGCCTGCATGCCATTGCCTTCACTGGCGTGTACGGCTCGCGTGACCGCGACGCGCAAGTCGAAGCGAACGGTAATCTCGTCGAGGTACGCACCAATCATCCGCTCTCGTATCGCGAAGGCCTCACGGCCGTCGTAGGTTGGGACAAGGGATTCGTTCAGCCGCCCTCCACCGCGATGAGGATCACTTTGTTCCTGCGCAGCAACTGGCCTCTATTTCTCCCCGTCGTCGCGTTCGTCATCATGCTGTGGCTCTGGTGGACGCGCGGGCGCGACCCGGAACGCGGCTCCATCGCCGTGCAATACGAGCCGCCCGATAAACTCACGCCGGGCGAGTGCGGCACGCTCGTTGACAACGAAGCCGCGATGCGCGATATCACCGCAACTCTCGTCGATCTCGCCGTGAAGGGCTACCTCACGATCGAGCAGAAAGACGAGAGCCATCTCCTCGGCCTCACTCACAGCAAGGAATACATTTTTCACCTCAAGCGGCCGCCAACCGAGTGGAGCGCCGTCCGTCCGCACGAACTCGAAATGCTTTCTGCGCTTTTTGACGATGGCTCGGTCACGTCCGTAAAGCTCTCCGAGCTGCAGAATCATTTCTATACGCATCTGCCTGCGATCCGCAGCCGAATATTCGACGCACTGATGGCCGACGGCTACTATCTCCATCGTCCGGACACGGTTCGGCAAGCCTACATCGGCGCCGGCATTGTGATAGGAATTCTGCTTTTCGTCTTCGGCGGTGCGCTCGGAGCCGCTACTGGCGTGGCTCATGTCACTTGGGTCATCGCGGCGATCCTTACCGCTGCGCTGATCTGCATTCTTGGCTGGTTTATGCCGGCGCGCACGCTCACCGGCGCGCGCACGCTCGAAAAAGTTCTCGGCTTCGAGCAGTTTCTCGGACGCGTCGAAAGCGACCGCCTCGAGCGCATCGTGAAAACGCCCGAAATGTTCGAGAAATTTCTGCCTTATGCGATGGCGCTGCATTGCGAAAAGAAATGGGTCGCGGCGTTTGCAGGAATCGCGATGCAGCCGCCGCAATGGTATTCAGGCCCTTACGGCAGCGGATTTGTGCCCTATATGTTTGTCAACGATCTGAATGTAATGTCCGCCCAGGCAGGCAACGTAATGGCGTCCGCTCCGCGCAGCAGCTCGGGGGGTTCAGGCTTTGGTGGAGGCGGATTCTCGGGCGGTGGCTTCGGCGGCGGTGGCGGCGGCGGCTGGTAGTTCCACTAGGCAGAGTTTCATGTGGGAATGGACGTGAAGGGAGCGCTATCTTAGCTAAAATAATCGAGGGAAGACCGCAGGAACGCGCGATGCATACTCGTCAAATTTCGGACCGAACGTTTCGCGCAAAAGTTTCTCTTCGCTGCGGATACGAATCTCGTTTCCAATGAGAAACACTAGGATAGCCGCCAGCAGCGCCTGCCAACGGCTCAGGGCAAGTCCGGTAGCCACTAGCATGCCAAACATTGCCAGATAAATCGGATTGCGCACGTGCGAATAAGGCCCTTCCGTGATCAGCTCGTGACCTTCAACGACGCGCGCCACGAGCGCCCACTGCTTTCCCAACGCGCGCGCCGCCGCGTAGCAAATGCAAATCGATACCACTCCGATCGCCGCGATGGTGGCCGACAAGAGCACCTCAGTCACCTTGGGCATCGGCACAATTGGCGAGAGGTCGGGCCGGGGAAACGCAAAACAGATTAGATAGCCGAGAATTTGCAGCGCAAATCCCAACTGAGAGATCGGGCTGCGCTTCGCATCGGTTTTCGCGGCTCCGCGTTTTCCGATCACAAGAATCACGCCGAATCCAACCCAACAGGCAGCCAGCACACAGAAATCAAACAGCGCCGGCCCGTCCATCTTGAATTGCATTGGGAACAGATTCGGCATCAGGCTTATAGCTTCTTCCGAAACGACTTTTGCGTCTTCGTGTGCTCGTATCCCTGACGCTCGTAGAACTCATGAGCCCGCTCGCGGATCACATTCGAACGCAAACTGGTCGCGTTACAACCCTTTTCGCGCGCCCACGCTTCCGCACGCTCGAGCAAAAACCGCCCCACCGCTTGCGAGCGAAAGCGCTCGTCCACCACCAGGCCGCTGATCTCAACGCGCGCATCCGCTTCCACACAGCGATACACAAACGCGCCAATCCAGCCCGCGATCGTTCCATCCGCCAATTGCGCTACGAAAACCACATGCTCGCCCGCGGCATTCAACCCCGCAAGCCGCCGAGCGACATCGCTGGCACTCGACGGATATCCCAGCTGCCCCGCCAATTCTGCCATTCGCGGATAATCGTCCGGCCGCGCTGGACGAATCTCGCCTGCAAACGGCCGCGGCGCTGTGCTCATGCCTCTTTGCGCTCCGTTAGCCCAGTGCTTTTTTCAAAATCGCAATCTGCCCGCCGTGATACAGGTCGTGCTGCACCACGCCGTGCAGCGTCGCGTAGCGCGACCATTCCGTCCCGGCTGGCGGCACCGGCAATTCTTCGTCGCGCACGTGTGCTACCGCCGTGCGGAATTGTGCCCGGCTTTCACGCAGGTTCTCTAGCGACCGCCGCCATTCCACTTCGCTCACTTCCCACACGGGTGGCCAATCCATCTCCGGCGTCACGTCCACCGCAGTTCCCGCGAAACGCCGATGCACGATCCGTTGCCAAGCCGCAAGATGATTCACAATTTCCCAAATCGAATGCGCCCCACGAACCGGATGCATCGAAGCCTGCTCGGCAGTGATTCCCTCGAGCAATTGGTTCAGCGCCGGCCCGTGCCAGGCCTCTCCCGCCATCGCTCGATCCATCTGATCCAGTATTCTCGAAATTTCGCTCATGTTCAAACTCCCGGCATCGAGAGAAATCGTAGCTCAGGTCCCGTAGCGGCCACTCGGCCGCGACTGACCTGAGGCTCTAACTCCGTGTTAATTCTTATGCTCGTCGCTCTTTGATTGCAGTTTACGCAAAGCCAATTAAAACATCTTGTCCGAATCGAGCAGAATCGTCACCGGCCCGTCATTCACAAGCTCTACCGACATATGCGCCTGAAATACTCCGGTTTCAACCCGCACGCCAAGCGCCTGCAACGCGCGCACAAATTCTTCGTATAGCGCTTTTCCCAATTCCGGCGGCGCCGCTTGAATAAAACTGGGCCGCCGCTGCCCGCGCGCATCGCCATACAGCGCGAACTGCGAAACCGCCAGCGCCGCGCCTCCCGTATCAAGCAGCGACCGGTTCATCTTGCCGGCGTCATCGCCAAAAATTCGCAGATTGGCGACTTTTTCTGCCATCGCGCTTGCCGTCGCTGCCGTATCTTCTTTGCCCACCGCAACGAGGACCATCAGCCCCGGCCCAATCTCGCCGGTCGTTCGCCCATCCACTGTCACGCTCGCACGACTCACCCGCTGCACCACGGCTCGCATCGCAGCTATTGCGCCGCCGCGCTCGGATTCGCTGGCTTCCGCGGCAAGAGGTCGGGCAGTTCCGCCAGGTTGTACGCCACCGCCGCCATCACCTGCGCGCCCTCAACCAAATCTGCCTCGTGCGCTTGATCGAACGTGTCCGCCTGCGAATGGTGCGTCTCGAAATATTGCGCCGGATCCTGGAGGCAGAAAAATCCCGGAACTCCTGCCTCGTCGAATGGCATGTGATCGCTTCCTCCCATCCACCGCTCCGATAGTTCGAGGAATCCGAGCGGCCGCAGCGGCGCCACCACGGTGTCCATCACCTCTCGCGCCGCATAATTCCGCATCAAGCTGATGCTCGTAACGCGCCCAGTCCCCGTGTCGTGAATCAGCGCCGCTGAAACTCTCGGCATGTCGTCGCGATGCGCCTCCGCGTAAGCGCGCGATCCGTTCAACCCCTGCTCTTCACCCGAAAAAAGTACAAATCGAATCGTTCGCTTCGGCTTCAAACCAGATTTTTGCAAAGCTCGCGCCGCCTCAAGCACAACCATCGAACCGGTTCCGTTGTCCGTCGCCCCAGTGCCTAGATCCCACGAATCCAGATGCGCGCCGAGCACCACGATTTCTTCCGGTTTTTCGCTGCCGCGAATTTCAGCGATTGTGTTGTAAACAGTCGCCGGTCCATCCGAAATCGTGTTCGTGATATTCACTTCCACCTCCACTGGTCCGCGTTTCATCAATCGCCAGATTAAGCTGTAGCCTTCTGACGTAACAAATGCCGCAGGAATCGGCGCGATTGCATATTGCCGCCCACCCAGACTCGTCATGTTGAGCAGCCCGTCAGGCTTGCCCGAATCGGTCAACCCGGCGAGCACGCCTTCCTTCTTGAAAAATTCGTTGCGAGCCATCAGGAATTTGCGAAATGCCGCGTTGAACTCGAACGGCTTCTCGCCCGGCCGCAGCGGCCGCACCAGCAAGAACGAATCGCCGTAAGGAACCATTGCCGGATTCGGCGCCGGCGCATCGGGAGCCGGCAACGGAATCGGCTCCGTCGTGATCACGATCGCGCCTTTCAACTTGCCCTTATACTGCTCGAGATCCTCCATCTTGTCCGCTTTCACATACACCACCGGGCCACGCACCGGCCCGTCCGTGTTCGCCGCCCAGGCGTAAGAAGCAATCGTCAACGGATGTTCCGCTGGCGTCAGAATCCGCGCCGTCGCAGTTCCACGCGTCCAGACGTGTGCGATCGTCCACGATTCCAGATGCGGATTTCCGACTCCGTAATCGGTAAATCTCTGTTTCGTCCAATCATTCGCCTTTCTCAAATTTTCCGAACCCGTCAGTCGCTGCCCAATCATGTCGGAAAGATATTCCAGATTCGACATGATCTCGTTGTGGTCGTGCACCTCCGCAAGAATCTCTTCGTCCGCCGCCGCGAATGCGTTCTTCTGCGGCGGCGCTCCCTGTTGCGCCCTCAACGCCACGCCCCACGTAGTCATTGCCGCCATCACAATCGCCACAAATCCGCCGATGCGACGTGCTTTCATCGTCTCCGATTCCTCCGCCCATTTGGGTCACACTAAAAACATTCGATTTTATGCGTGCACTTCAAACTCTACAACGCATCACTCCGTCGCCGCCTTTCCTTCGTGAAATCTGTGCCCCTCCGTGCTCTCTGTGTTAGTCAACTAGACGCGCCATCAATCCTCCAAGTTTCCAACCTGTTCTCACATTTCGAAAAGTGTGTTAGAAGAAGATTGTCCTCGCCCGCCACAAAAAATGAAACTCGCCCTGATCGGCACTCACGGAGTCGGAAAAACCACCCTCGCCTACGAAATCTGCTCGCTCCTCAAAAAATCCGGCTACAACGTGGAACTCGTCACCGAAGTCGCTCGCCAATCTCCGTTCCCGGTAAACGCCGCCACCACTCTCGAAGGCCAGCTCTGGATTCTTCACGCGCAAATCGTCGCGGAGCTTGACGCAGCCCGCCGCGCGCCGCACGTAATCTGCGATCGCGCCGTCCTCGACAACTATTGCTACCTTGTCAACAAATTCGGACGCCAGCCGCACCTCGAACCATGGCTCGCCTGGTGGATGAACTCGTATTCGTTTCTGGTCGGCGTTCCGCCCGTCGCATTCGAAATTCCCTCCGACGGCTTCCGCTCCGAAGATCGCGCTTTCCAGCAGCGCATCCACGACTTGCTCAACGAGCTGCTCGCTGCGCCGCCATTCGACAACCTGCGCGCTCCAATCCTCTGGCTCGAACCGAGCGAACGCCGTTTCTGGGCCGAGCGCATCTTCGCCGCCGCGCTGCCGTTACTCGAATCCGCCTCAGCCGCTCGCGACGCCACCGCGCGCTAGTTCCGCACTCGACCGCAAACGTAAATGGACAAAATAGAAAATCCGCCGCATCACTCGAAACGCTGGCTCACTCGCGGCGTCGTCGGCATTGGTCTCGCCAGCCTTTTCTCCGACTGGGGCCACGAAGCCGCCACCGCGATTCTTCCCGCATTTCTCGGCAGTCTCGGTGCGCCCGCCTACGCGCTCGGCATCATCGAAGGCGTCTCCGACGGCCTCTCAAGTTTTGCAAAGTTAGCCGGCGGCTGGATTGCCGACCGCCCCGCGCTGCGCAAACCCGTTGGCATCCTCGGCTATCTCGCCACAGGACTTTCCACGTTCGCCTACGCCTTTGCGCATTCGTGGCCAGCGATTCTCGTCATCCGCGCGCTCGGCTGGGTCGGACGCGGTGGCCGTGGCCCTTCGCGCGACGCACTCCTCGCCGACGCCGTCGCAGCCGGCGCAGAAGGCCGCGCCTTCGGCTTCGAGCGCGCCATGGACACGATCGGCGCCGTCCTCGGCCCGCTCTCCGCCACCGCGCTGCTCGGGATTCTTGGCATGCGCGGCGTTTTGCTCTGGTCGCTCGCTCCCGGTCTCGCCGCCGCCGTCGCGTTCGCCGCGCTCGCGCCATCCTCGAAGGGCGAAGAAGCACACCACGCACAAGGTCTAATCGCCAGTTTTCGTGGACTCCCGAAAAATTTCTGGCATTTTCTCGCCGGCGTCTTCGCACACGGCATCGGCGATTTCGCTCCGACGCTCCTGATTCTTCGCGCCTCTCAGATTCTTGCGCCGCGTGTCGGCGCCAGTCGCGCCGCAGCCATCTCGGTGGGCCTCTACACGTTTTACAATGTCATGAACGCAGCCGCGTCATATCCAGCCGGCGCTCTCGGCGATCGCATCGGCAAACGCGGGCTCCTCGCGGCCGGCTACCTCGTGGCCACCATCACCTTTGCCGCTTTCATCCTCGAGCCGCCCACGCTGCACGTCCTCATCGTTCTCTTTGGTCTCGCGGGCATTCACTCCGGCGTGCAGCAATCGCTCGAAAAATCTCTCGCCGCCGAATTTCTTCCGCAGCGCGTTCGAGGCTCGGGCTTCGGCGTCCTCGCAACGGTCAACGGCATCGGCGACCTCGTTTCGAGTATCGTCGTCGGCGCGCTCTGGTCGGCCGTCAATCCCGCCGCCGGTTTCCTCTACGCCGCCGCCTTCACCGGCATCGGCGCCGCCCTCATCTATTTCTTCACGCCCCGCCGCGCCTGAAATAAGATGTAGCCCAGATTTTATGTAGCTCAGGTCCCATTCCGGCCGACCTCTGGCCGGAATTGACCTGAGGCCTTTCGTAACGACGATTGTAATCTCGCGGAGAGGAAGAATAAGAAAATGCCCAAGGCTTACTGGATCGCAAGCTACCGCTCGATCTCAAACCCCGCCGCCGTCTCGGCTTACGCTGAACTCGCCGGCCCCGCACTCAAAGCGGCAGGCGGCCGCACCCTCGCCCGCGGCACCCCAGCCAAAACCTACGAACACGGACTCAACCAGCGAATCGTCGTAATCGAATTTGACACCGTGGCCGCCGCGATCGCCGCCTATGAGAGCGACGCCTACAAAGCCGCGTTACGTGTTCTCGGCAACGCCGCCGACCGCGACATCAGAATCGTTGAAGGTCTTCTCTAGCACGCTTCAGCTTCTTCTGAGGGAAAGAAGGACCCGTATCGTTTTCAATAGCCAGTGCCGTAGGCGCGACACAAAAGAAAAATCCATACCGCTCGGTGGCTGTCTCGCCGAGCCTTCGTCTTTATGTTCTTGTTCTCAGTTCTTTTCTTTCTGATTTCGTCCGATCAATCTGTGTTTACATTTGATTCGCGTTTCGCCGTCGGCTACGTGGCGCGCGCTGGCACTTCGCACAAAAAAAACTGCTCCTCCCCGCCACAATCGCCCGACGGATCACCCCGCCGCATCGAAAACATTTCTTCCCCTCACGCTGATACACCCGATGCCGCAATTGAAATTCGCCGCGTTGACCATCGGAATCCACATAATCCGACACCGACGACCCGCGCAAACGGATCGCCTCCGTCAGCACTTCGCGAACGGCCCGGTGCAACCGCTTCACTTCGCTCTCGCTCAACTTTGTTCCCAGCCGCTTCGGATGAATCCGGGCGCGCCACAAACTCTCATCCGTATAAATGTTTCCCATTCCGCGAAACACGCGCTGGTCCATCAGCAGCGCTTTGATTCGCGCGCCGCGCTTCGCAATCGCCTCGCGAAACTCTTTCTCGCTCGCTTCGAGCGGATCAAGCCCCAAGCGCCCCAACACCGCCTCTCGTTCACCATCGAGCAGAATCCGGATTCGTCCAAAACGCCGAATGTCCGTGTAACGAAGCTCACGCCCATCGTCCAGCGTAAGAAATGCGTGCGTGTGAGGCGCTACGGGCGTCTCCGCCGCGCCCACGACGATTTGGCCGGTCATCCCCAGATGAATCAGCAGCGCAATTTTTTCGTCTTCGCTGCCCTGGTTCGCTCGCTCGAGATCGATCACCAAGAACTTTCCGTATCGCTTGACGCTTGTAACGCGCGCCCCCGGCAACTCTCTCTCGAGCGACGCAGGATCATCGATAAAATCCGTCTTCGCGCTCAAACGCACGGCCACAATCCGCCGTCCCGGCAACAGCAGCCGCAAACCACGCGCGACAGTCTCAACTTCAGGTAATTCCGGCATCTCGCACTCAAAGGTAGCACAGACAAATCCGGATCCGGCAGCAACGAGACGCGCGCCAATATGGCGTGGGACTATCTGGCATCCGACTAATCAGGAGTTAGACGCTTCGACGCGGTGTAGACTCTGGGGTGATCGAAGAAACAGTGCGACTTGACGAGTCGTATACTCCGATTCCGCTAAAGCATTTAGTTTCCTGTCAAATTGGAGGCTCAAGATGAACGATCAACAAAAGAAAGAGCAGAATTCTGGAGTGCGAGATCAAGAGATCCGTGCGGCACTGGATCAGCATTGGGCGGCGTCCGATGCCAACGATTTTGAAACTGAGCACCTCATCTATCGCGCGGACGCGGTGCTGGAATACCCGCAGTCAGGCGAGCGAACCCGCGGTCGAAGCAACATACAGAACCAGCGCGCCAGTCAGCCGAGCAAAAAGCGGTTTTCTATCCGACGAATCATTGGCAGCGCTGATCTTTGGGTCACTGAATTCATCCTGACATATGACGGCAAGCCGTCCTACACCGTGAGCATCATGGAGTTCAGGGGCGACAAGGTTGCGCGGGAAACACAGTACTTTGCGGATCCATTCGTGGCTCCCGCATTCCGCGCTCAATGGGTCGAACGGATGGACACATAATCTCGACGAGGCGCGGTATAGATTACGCTGGCGAGGAATATGCTATGACTGAAGAAGACAAGAATTCTGTTATCGGTAAGGCAGCCCGAGAACATGCTGAGGCTAGTAAGACTATTGCGATGTTGAGGGCGCGTCTTCGGGAGATTGGCCAGCAATATCGAAAAGTGACGGAAGCAATGCAGAACGAACCAGAAGGATTGGCAGCTACTGAGGAGGCAATGGATAGCAGATTCGCTTATAAAATAGTTTCAATACAGCTTGGATCATGAGTGGAGATTAAAGACGTTCTCGATTTAACGCGTCAATTACGAGAAGCTATCATCCGCGAATCCGACTCAAATTAAGGACAGCACTCCTGATGATCGCGGTTACCCGAGAAGTCGAACCGCAAGATATGGGTGTCGTTGAGCACATCCTCCGATGGAGGGACAAGAGATGGATTGGGAACGGTTGGTCCAGTTTGCGCTGCTGGGTAGCAGCGATTTGGAACAATATGCCATCCTGCTGGTACGCGTTTCGATCGGGCTGTTCTTCGCCATCTCCGGGGCAAACAAATTGTTTGTCGCCGGCGGCACGAAACCTGTTTACGACACGCTCGTTAAGGCCAAGATCCCGTTTCCTCGCCAGACGGCTTATTTCGTGTCGAGTGTCGAGTTCGTTGGCGGATCTTTGGTGACCGTGGGGTTTCTTTCGAGCCCAGCCTGCGTGGTTCTAATGATCGATATGATTGTCGCCATCCTGACCGAGTCACTTTCCACCCTGCCAAAAGGACTTTCGCCTCTGAGCTGGCTCGACGATTTCCTCTACCTTCCGGAAGTCCTGTACGTGCTTTTCTTTATCTGGCTGATCTGCTCTGGTCCGGGAAAGTTCAGCGTCGATTACTGGCTCGCCGGGAAGTTACTGAGGTGATCGATCGACGAAGCAGCTTGTTGCTAGACAAACAAAAATAAAGGATTCTAGCCAGACGGCTGAATGAAGTGGTGAAAACCGGCATTCCGGTTTAGAGTCACGAGGCGCGAGCGCCGCGTACGTATAATCCAATGGCTGTGAGGAACAATGACGAAACCGACGAGCTTTCAAGCGGACATTCGCCCGCTTTTTACGGAGCGAGACATTCGTGGCATGAGCAAGGCGTTCAACCTGGGAAGTTATGATGACGTCAAAACGCACGCGGCCGCCATCTACGACCGCATTCGGGGAATCGGTGGCGCTGTAATGCCGCCCCAGCCCCCGAGAGGGGAAGGTCCTTGGCCTCAGGCTCGCATTGAGTTATTCGCAAAGTGGATGGCGGACGGGTACCAACCTTAGGCGCAGTCATCTCATAAATGCCTGCTTTGTATGCTGCACTTTCAGGGCGCCCGATTACCGCCCTAGTGTCGTAAGTTCGCGGTAACCGCGATCGGGCCGCTTGGACTGGAATACCTCAGCGCGAAAGACGATCCGCGAAACAACAAATCGTAGGAGGAGTCTGAACAGCTTTTTGTAGGCCCGAAAGAACGAGTGTTCTAATCTTGAGTTTGGAGCACCACTGTCAAGTTGCCCAGAAACAGTTGATTGTGGAGTCTGAAGTCAGTGGGACACCTGGCAGTTTCCGAAGATTCCGTGAAACCGCATCCCTGTTTTGCACGTCAGGATAGAAGCTCCAGAACAACGGGTCGGGGTCGAAAAGGATATTGGAGAGGGGGACCGTCCATGCACCCGCCAGGGGGCGGTCCCCCTATCCTCATCGACCCCAGCAGAATCCGTCCCGCATTCAATGCGAATGCGCGGATCGAATCCTATCACTATGGTGTGCCAGACGTAACGCCAAAATCGGGTCTAAGCAGGGCTTTATGGGTGCTCCGGAGAAGATTTCGACTGCGACAGCTTGGCTAATCGGTCGCGCAACTGGTTCTGGATCGGAAGCGAAAGTTGCTGATAAAGCGAAAGAATCTTGTTAACCACGCGCAACTCACCTTCGGGCGACACAGGTCCGCCGGAATCTTTTGGATGGGCCAAGCGCTTGTGCGAACTCAAGTAGCTTCGGTTAAAGATTTTCCCGCAGACCTCGCACCTTACAATCTCGGACATGATGCCTTCGACGGAAGGGGGTGTCAGCCGGTTACAGGGAACCTCCACGCAGTCCGAAAGTATGAAACGCGCCTACGCTGGCCACGCGCTGGCGTGGAAGGTGTCTTAGGTCATAAATAGACACTTTTGGTCGACGGTTTTTGTCACTTTTTGTAAGCTTCTGGTAACCCATCGGCTGTGACTGGTGACGCAATCCTCACGCGCCCGGCTGTATTTGCAGAGAAGAAATATAGTTGGGTGAGGTGTTCGCAAACAGTAAAGGCCCTGCCCCAGATTGGAACCCCCGCTGCTCTATTCGGGAGCGTACCCCACTCGGGAGTACGTGAGAACATACGAGATTCGATTCAAGGAGAAACAATGAGTAAGAAACAGAAAGGCTTTTCGCTAATTGAGTTGCTGATCGTCGTGGCCATTATTTTGATTATCGCGGCCATCGCGATTCCCAACCTGCTTCGCGCGAAGATTGCCGCGAACCAGTCTGCCGCGGTCGGTACGCTCCGCACGATTTCTTCGGCCGAGGAAACCTACTCGTCTACGTACAACGACGGCTTCACTTCAAATCTTAAGAAGTTGGGCGGCGCCGCAGGCGTAG
>Ga0307472_100000094_pt1 | contig 26190 bp, 22 predicted proteins | sample atmos_gasesAM5C__2_FD_204582 | JGI IMG/M metagenome (GOLD analysis project Ga0307472, IMG submission 204582) | Hardwood forest soil microbial communities from Morgan-Monroe State Forest, Indiana, United States - atmos_gasesAM5C_05 | ecosystem: Environmental > Terrestrial > Soil > Temperate...
CCCGAACGCGCACCTGAGCCGATCGCTTCAGCTCCCGCATGGCGCCTGGAACCCGCTCCCGCTGCCCCTGCATCTGCGGAATCGTCCTGGCGTTCACCGCTTGAATCGCGGCCGGAGGCCGAGCACCGCGTCGAAGTGACGCCAGAGCACCACGCCGGAAAGGCGCCCGAGGAAGAAGTGCGGCCGCGCAAGAAATCGTGGTTCTCGGATGCCATCGAAGCCGTTCGCGAAGTTGTTCAGGGCGGCTCGCCCGCTCCGGATGAGCACCCTATCAGCACGTCGCACGCGGAAGCTGGCTCCGAGCCAGTTTCTGAGCCAATGCCCGAACCTGTGCCAAGCGCGGCGCTCGCAGCGCCGGTTCGTGAACAACTTCATGAGCAACCCAGCGCGGCCGAGACTCCCGAAGTATCGTTGCACCTCGGTGACCGCATGAGTTTTGAAACGAAGTCCGACGCCGAGCTCCTCAGCATCGCTGCGGAAAGCACTCCGTCGCGCAAGGATCCCGCGCTCGTAGAGCCCGCACCGGCGCACGTTAGGCCTGAACCTTTGCTCGTCAGTGACGAGGAACCGGCGCCTTCGTCCTACGAAGATCGTCAGGAGCAAACGGCGCCGCTTCAATCCTTCCCGCTTCCGGGCGAATCCGAACCCGTCAATGGCGAGCCCGTCTCAGACCTGGTCGCGACATCACACGATGACACGCCCGTTTTCGCCGCCGCCCATGAAGACTCGGCCGCTGATGAATCCGCGCTCGCTCATTTCGGCGAGCGCATCCCGACCGCGCCTCCGCCAAACCGTGAGGCCCTTGCCGGCATTCCATTCCTGATACCTTCGGCTGCGACTCTTGAACATGTAAATTCCCCAGAAGCTCCGCCGCCGCAAGCGAACATTGATGAAGTGGTTCAAAGGGTTCTCGAACGCCTCGAGCCTCAACTGCACGAATTGCTCTCGAAGAATCTGCTCAAGCCTCTCGTCGAGAACATGCTCCAGCAAGAGCTCACGAAGAATAAGTGACAATCCGACAAGGATTGTCACCCTGAAGGCGGCGCCTCTGATTCAAGCCGGCTGAAGGATTCAGCTCGGATTTTGTCTCTCCTCCCTCCCTGCCTCCTCGCTTCCCTGCACCGCCCCATTTGACGCTTCACGCTCGCCGCCCTTATATTAATTGTTTCTCCTTCGCACAAAATTCAAGCAGACGCGCAAAGGAATAAATGCCCCGCGAAATACCCAAAGCTTACGAGCCGCAGGAAATCGAAGCCCGCTGGGCCAAGGCGTGGCTCGACGAAAATCTCTTTCGCGCCGAAAATTCCGGCACCGCTGATGGTCCCCGATTCTCGATCGCCCTGCCGCCTCCCAACGTTACCGGCTCGATCCACATGGGTCACATGCTCGAGCACACACAGATCGACATGCTCGTCCGCTGGCACCGCATGCGCGGCGAACGCACGCTCTGGCTCCCTGGCATGGATCACGCCGGCATCGCCACGCAGTTCGTCGTCGAGCGCATGCTCGCGAAGGAAGGAATCAAGCGCCAGGATCTCGGCCGCGAGGAATTCGAGCGCCGCGTCTGGCAGTGGAAAGCGGAGAGCGGAGGCGTAATCAAGGGTCAGATGATCCGCCTCGGTGCCTCCTGCGATTGGACGCGCGAGAAATTCACGCTCGAGCCTGCCCTTTACCGCTCGGTGCTCGAAGCTTTTCTACGCCTCTATCGCGAAGGCCTCATCTACCGCGGCCGCTACATGGTCAATTGGTGCCCGCGCTGCCAGACCGCCATCAGCGACCTCGAAGTCGTCCACAACGAGCGCACCGGCCAGCTCTGGTATATCCGCTACCCCCTCGTCGGTGCAAGCACACCGCACGCGGAAGGTTTTCGTCAGGGTACGGCTTCAGCCGTGCCGCAATCAGCACAAAACAATTTAGGGGCTTCAGCCCCTGAGGAATCAGGCTACCTCGTCGTCGCCACCACCCGCCCCGAAACCATGCTCGGCGACACCGCCCTCGCCGTTCATCCCGACGACGAGCGCTACAAGCACCTCATCGGCAAAAAAGTGATGCTGCCGTTGATGAATCGTGAAATTCCGATTATCGCGGACACTTACGTCGACCGCGAATTCGGTACAGGCGTCCTCAAAATCACGCCCGCGCACGACCCCAACGACTTCGAAGTCGGCAAACGCCACAATCTCCCGGAAATCGACGTGATGACCGACGACGCGCACATGAGCGAAGCCGCGGGGAAATATGCCGGCCTCGAACGCTTCGTCGCACGCGCCCGCGTCGTCGCCGACCTCGAAGAGCTCGGCCTAATCGACCGCATCACCGAGCACACCCACTCCGTCGGCACCTGCGACCGCTGCAAAGCCATCGTCGAGCCGCGCCTCTCGACGCAGTGGTTCATGAAAATGAGGCCGCTCGCCGAACCCGCCAAGAAAGTCGTTCTCGATCGGCTAATCGAAGTCGTCCCCGATAATCAGCGCACGATTCTGCTCAACTGGCTCGAAAATATTCGCGACTGGTGCATCTCTCGCCAGCTCTGGTGGGGCCACCGCATCCCCATCTGGCATTGCGCCGATTGCAAAGAAATGGTCCCCGCGCTCGATTCGCGCGTAGAAATCGTCGACGGCCACGCACGCGCCGCGAACGTCCCCACAAGATGCCCAAAGTGCGGCGGCTCGGAACTCACGCAGGATAGAGACGTCCTCGACACCTGGTTCAGCTCCGGCCTCTGGCCGTTCTCCACGCTCGGTTGGCCGGACGACACCCCCGACCTCCGCACCTATTACCCAACGAGCCTCCTCATCAGCGGCTACGACATCCTATTTTTCTGGGACGCCCGCATGATCATGATGGGCCTCCACCTCAGCGGCGACCGTTTCACACAAACGGGTGACGGATCGCAATCTGCCGCGCATTCCGCAGCCGTTCGTCAGGGCACGGCTTCTTCCCCTGAGGAACGAAGGCTTGTCCTGAGTCCCGAAGGGGCAGCAGTGCCGCAAGATCAGCCCGAGAACACCGGGGATTTCGCGCCTTCTGCGTCCCGGTCGTCTTCTGATCGAGAAGCCCCTGAGGGAAACCTCGCGTCGGTAATCCCCTTCCACCGCCTCTACCTCCACTCCCTCGTCCGCACCACCGAAGGCGCCAAAATGTCGAAAACAAAAGGCACCGGCGTCGACCCCCTTCAACTCACCGAACAATACGGCACCGACGCCATGCGCTACATGCTCGCCAGCATGTCCGCCCCGGGCACCGACATCATCCTCAGCGAAGACCGCATCCTCGGCGCCCGCGCCTTCGCCAATAAAATCTGGAACGCCGCCCGCTTCCTATTCTTCAACCTCGAAAAAATCGAATCCCGGGGCATCACGCTCGACGATCTCGCCGCACCGGAAATCCGCGCGAAAGCGCCTTACTCGGTGAAAGCTGAAGGCGATTTAGTTCACCGCTGGATTTTTTCGCGTCTTTCCGCCGTTGCGGCCGAAGCGAACAAAGCGCTTGAAGATTTCCGTTTCCACGAGGCCTGCCACATCATCTACCAATTTTTCTGGGGAGATTTTTGCGATTGGTACATCGAGTGGGTCAAGCCGCAGCTAGCCGATCCTGGCCGCGAGATCGCGGTCGCCGCATGGCGCAACATCTTCGCCGCTTTCGACGCCGCTCTGCGCCTCCTGCATCCGATAATGCCCTTCCTTACAGAAGAACTCTGGCACCGCCTGCCACAACCAGCGGGCGCGCGTTCCATCGCTCTCGACAAATTTCCAGAAGCCCGCGCTCAATGGGTAGATGCCGCAGCCGAACGCGACATGGCCACGCTTCAGGAAATCATCATCGCTGCCCGCAACATCCGCGCCGAAATGAAGATCGACCCGAAGCGCAAGATTTCTGGCATTCTGCAAGGCCTCGATCCTCAACTGTGCGATCTTCTTCGTCAGAATTGGCAAGGGATTCAGCAGCTCGGTGGATTTTCCAACTTGCAGGTCATCGTCCCTGATGTCGAATCTAATCGGGCCGAACGGGCACCCAAGGTCGTGGCAGGTACGGAGTCCTCCGACGAGCCTAGCCTAACGTTTGGTTCTGTATTCCGTCTGAGAAATCCTTTCCATGGGCTGGTGCAGCGTTCCACGGCGAGATTTGAACTCTGGGTACCCCAGGAAGAAGCGGTCGACAGAGTCGCCGAAATCGCGCGTCTGAAGAAAGAGGCTGAGCGCCTAGCAAGGGACATCGAGTCAAAGAAATCCCGCCTCGCAGATGAAGCCTTCCTCAGCAAAGCCCCCGCGAAAATAGTGGATGATCTGAAGGCAACGCTCGCATCGCGCACCATCGAGCACCAAAAGCTTCTCTACCGCCTCGCCCAACTCGAATAACGCCTCTAGTAGCATACGCATTCCTGCCTGTGCTCTGACGAAGACAACGCCAAGTCGGAGCCACTTCCGATTTCGGACCTCCGAGCTGCCGATGTCGCTCGTCTTTCGCACCGCCGGCGTCCCCGCCGGCTATTTTGATTCTTTCCTTCCGCCGTCTCCTGCCTCCTTGTCTCCTCCTTCGTGCCTCGTATTACAACGTTGAATACACCACCGCCACAAACAAATCCGCCTTCACCAAACCGGCTCCCCACTCCTGATCGAACTCTGCCGTCGGCTTCGAAGCCACCGTCTCCTCCACCGACGCGCCCGCTCGTTTCTTCGCCTGCACCCGGTCGCGCACCACCACGAGCATGTCTCGATATTTCGCTAGTCCCGCCTTGTCTGACACCGCCCCGTGGCCCGGCACAATCTTCGTCCCCGAATCGGCGAGCGTCAGCCCCCGCGCCGCACCCGCGATCATCCCGTCGATGCTCCCGCCTGTAGACTTGTCAATGAACGGGTACAGCTGGTTGAAAAACACGTCGCCCATGTGCAGTACATTACTGTTCGCGTACCGGACGTAAATATCGCCGTCCGTATGCGCCGGCTGAATGTAGCCCAGCTCAATTTCTTCTCCATTGAAATACAGCCGCATCGAATCCGCGAACGTCTGCGCTGGCCACGCGTCCGCTGGTGCCGGATCGAAATGCAAACCGAACCCGGCCACGTCCTGCGGCGTCGACAGCCTCTTGCGGGTATTTTCATGAGCGCAGATCATCGCGCCCCCCTGATGGATCGGAGCGTTTCCATCCGTGTGGTCGAAATGCCAATGCGTGTTGACCAAAATCTTCAGCGGGGCATTCCCGATCGCCTCAAGCGATGCCTTCAACTTCGGCGCCACCGCCAGATAACTCGAGTCCACCAGAATCTTTCCCTCCGGCCCGTTCAACGCCAACATGTTGCCGCCAGGCCCGTGTAGCCAGTAAAGGTTGTCGCGCAACTTCTGCGTCTCGAGCGGAATCGCCGCGCCCTGCGCTCGCATCTGCGCCAGCCGCTCCGCGCTACTCGCCTGCTGCAAGACGTCCAAGGCCCACGAGCCCACGCCCCCGCCCGCAGCGGCCCTCACCACTTCCGGTACAAGCCCCGCGATAAGTCCGCCGCCCGCCAGCGCAGCCCCATCCCGCAAAATCTCCCGCCGGCTCACTCGTCGTGCTGTCGTCATTTCCATCATTCCTCGCTTTCGTAGCAGGGTTCGCTTTCTGCGTTCCTCGAACTCTTGCTGGGGACTCCCCTTTCCCAACTACGGCGTCATCTCCGTCAGCAACTCAACGGAAACCAATCGCTCCGGCGAATCGGACTTCGCCTCGAACAACTTTCGCCACTGGGGATTCGAATTCTCAAAAGCCGTCCGCGCTCCATACGCAGCCATGTCCTCGTACTCGATTACGAGAATCAATCCGCCTGTATCCGGCCCCGGCACTGAGCTGCGAAAAATCCTCACGCCTTTCGGCATCGCTTCGCTGTTAAATTCCGGCCCCGCCGCTTTCTGCAGCTTTTCGATGAAGTCGCCTGTCCGTCCCGGCTTCACATCGTATCTGAAGATCGCCAACACCGACATTGCTGTGCCTCCCCTATTTCAATTTCAAATGCCTGCCCCGACTTCACCTCCGGCCGCTTATGGTCGGAGGTTATCCAGCGCCGTAGGCGCGAAACAATTTAGCCCAGCCCGGAAGGGCTGGGAAGTCAAAACGGCGCAAAGCGCCACCGCTTGCGCAGCCTCACCCGCGCAAGCCTTCTTGACACGGTAGCCGCAAGGAGCGCTTTCCGCGTCAACCAGCTCGCCTCGAAACCGACTGAATCGCTCGCCTCTTCGCAGGCATCACTTAAGTAGAGGGGAGGGAGGCGCAACATGAGATTCGCTAGAACCGTGTTCACAGTAGCCGGAATGTACGGCATCGTTGTTCTCGTTCCGCCGCTTTTCCTCGAATCGCAATACAACCGCATGTACCCGCCGCCCATCACCCACCCGGAATTTTTCTACGGCTTCTTCGCACTCGGTATCGTCTGGCAGATTCTATTCTTCATTCTCGCCACCGATCCGATCAAGTATCGCGCCATGATGATTCCGTCCATGCTCGAAAAAGTCGGATATCCCGTCGCGCTGATTTTCCTGCATCTGCACAATCGTATCGCCCCGCGCATGTTCGCTCTCGGCAGTCTCGACTGGATCTTCCTGATCCTCTTCGCGATCGCCTACGCCAAAACAGGTCCCCACCCAGTAGACCTGTCGCATGCACCGTTGGCCTCTGGCCGCCGCTTTTGACGTTACCTTCGCCCTCATCGTCGCGTCGATACGCATCGAGGCGTGTGCTCACATTCTCTCGGGAGTAATATATGGACTGCTAAAACTCGCGAATGGTGTCTTCGTGAAAAGACTCCTCATTCTGCTGCTTTTTTCTCCCTCGCCATTGTTCGCTCAAAGTTCTTTCGATGGCACCTGGATTATCAATTCTGACACTGCGCAGCTTCCAGAAAAGCCGCAAGTATACGTACTGGCCGAAGGTGTGTTCGATGCTCAAGTTGCGTGCCGAAAATCGAAATCGAAGCAGATGAGCAGGATCAGAAAGTCGCGGGCTCAAGCTACTTCGACACAGAGAGCGTTCGAGTCGTGGATGCCCATACGGTTGAATTCGTCGCCAAGAAAGAAGGAAAAACGATGTTCACGGAACTCGATACGGTTTCGCCTGATGGCACAACGTTGACTCAAACGGTGACGGACACAACGGAGTCGCAGGCTGTCACGATTGAGACTCTCAGTCGAAGAGTCGCTAAGGGAGCCCCCGGTACTCATGCCCTCTCCGGCTCGTGGCGCGCATACAAGATTCATAGATCCAAGAACGGCGCCACAATTAAATATCTGTGCACGAAGGAAGGATTCAGCGCGGAGACTCCGCTCGGCGAAAGATTTGAGGCAAAGTTCGATGGCAAAGACTATCCCGTCGAGGACGATCCGGGCCACACGATGGTCTCTGTCAAGCGGCTAAACGCCAGCTCGGTCGAGCTAACCTCCAAACGCAACGGGAAAATAGTGGGGGTTTTACACCTGTCAGTTGCCCCTAGCGGCGAAACCATTCACGTCGTTGTTGATGACAGGGAAAGCGATACCACATCTACTTACGAAATGCAGAAGCAGCCTTAGCGCGCCACTTCAACTGCCCGCTCTAGTTCGGCACCGGCTTAATCCTCTCGTTGTATAATCCTCAGCCACGCAGGTCCAAAGCAAGACTCCATCCGGGAGGTCGCATGAAAATACTTCGGCCCCTCGCACTCCTCTTAGCCCTGCTTCTCGCTCTACCCGGTTGGCCGCAGGACGCCGCCAAGCGCCTCACCAACCAAGACATCATCGAAATGACGAATCTCGGCTTATCCGACGACGTGATCGTCGCCAAGATCCGCAGCGCGACTGGCGCCGATGCCTCCAAATTCGATACCAGCGTCGACGGCCTGAAGGTCCTCAAGGCTGCCAACGTTTCTGACGCTGTCATCAAAGTGATGATCAATCCTGCTCCGCCGCCCGCGCCTCTTGTCACGGCGGCTGCCCCAATGACCCTCGATCCGAATTTTCCGCCCCCCGAAGTGGGCGTCTATTGGAAAGATGGTCCCACTTTTGTATTCATCGAAGGTGCCGCGATCGCGCGCACCAAAGCCGGCGGTCGCGCTGCCAGCTTTGCCACTGAGGGCATTCGCGGGCAGCACTGGGACGCAATTCTCGAAGGCCCTACCTCGAAGAATCATGTGAAGGATCGCCGCACAATTTTTTACATCTACGTTCCCGATGGCGCTAGCGCTGCCGATTATGCTCTGCTCAAACTTCAAAAGAAGGGCGACCGCCGTGAGTTTCAGGTGGGCTCTTTCGGCGGCATCGGCGGCGGCAAGTCCGGCGTCAAACGCGACAAGGAAGTCGCTTGCACGTCCGAACACGTCGGAATCAGAATGTATAAAATCACCCTCAACGAAGACCTCAAGCCCGGCGAATACGCCTTCTTCATGGGTACCGGCGCTCAGTCCAACATGTCCTCCGGCCGCGTCTCCTCCTCATCAGGAGGCGCAGCCAGCGGCCGCGTCTACGATTTCAATATTCCTGAGTAGTAGGGCGTCGACTGAAAACCGTTGCATCCTGTTAATCACTATGCTACCGTCATCGCTGAGTTATGCGAACGGAGCAAAACTCGGCCTGTAGGACCATTCCCAAATTGGGAATCGGGCGTGGTGTGTCCCTTGCCCGTCACGGCGAGCGGTCAATCGAGAATCCGCGATTGAGATCCAAGCTAAGTTGCAAAGATTCCAGCTGGTTGCAAATCTCTAATCGCGAACCGATGGCGATTTTTCGTCGCGCATTCTCGCTCTTTTCCGGCTTCGAGCCTCAAGCGTCCAGCCTCCAGAATCTAATCGCAAATCTGGAATTAGAACTCCACCTAACGGGCTGCAAAACCAATCACATGCAATTTTCTAATCGCAAATTTTCAGCGATTTTTCACTGCATTCCGCCAGTACCGCTCTCGAATTTGCTTGTCACTCGCCACTCACTTGCCCAGAACAGGCTCGGTGCCTGCGAAGGGTCACTCATCACTGCCCTTCTAATCGAGACACCGCGATTAGAATTCCCCGCAATCCCAACAAAACACGACACAGTACGAAATTCTAATCGGGACAAAAACCGCATTTTTCAAGTCCGTATTTTGCCGCCCCATCCTGCTCTCGCGCCAACATCGCCGGCATCGTCTTCTAGCTTCCAGCCTCGAGCCTCTAGCTTCCAGACCAGCCCCCAGCTTCTAGCATCCAGCCTCCAGAACAAGTATGCTTCTCTGCTCCCAATGCCCACCACTGCGCGCATGGCAACCCTTCCCGGCACCACCGACCGCCGCATCGACGCGCTGCTCGCCCTGCTAGCTGAAAATTCAACCATCGTGATCAGCGGCGCGAAGATCGCCCAGGAAATTGGCGTGTCGCGCCAGCAGGTCTGGCGCTGGATCGAACAGCTGCGCGCTCTCGGCGTCCGCGTCAAAGGACATGCCGCCACCGGCTACCACATCGAGCGCGTTCCCGATATCCTTGCGCCGCAACTCCTCAGCAACCAGCTGGCAGGAACGGCCTTCGCGCGCCGCATCTATCACTTCTTCAAAATCGATTCGACCAACAACGTCGCCATGCAGCTCGGCGAGGCCGGCGAGCCGCACGGCGCTGTCGTTCTCGCCGAAGAACAGACCGCCGGACGTGGCCGCGCCGGACGCAAATGGCTTTCCGAGAAATCCGCCGGAATTCATTGCACCGTCTTGTTACGTCCGCAGATTCCGCCTGCCTACGCGCCGCTGCTTACTCTCGTCGCCGGCCTCGCTGCTCGCGATGCGTCCGCGGAGGAAATCCATGGCCAGAACCTTGACCGGAATCTGGATATCCGCTGGCCCAACGATCTGCTTTTCGGCGGACGAAAATTTTCCGGCATCCTCACCGAAATGCATGCGGAGCCGGACCGTGTCCATTACGCCGTGATCGGCATCGGCATCAACGTGAACCAGACGAAAATGCCCGCCGAGCTTGCCGACATCGCAACTTCGCTTCGCATCGAGACGGGCAAGCCCCTTTCACGGCTTCAGCTTTTGATTCGGTTGCTGCGTCACCTCGACCGCTACTACAATCAATTCATCGCCGAAGGAGCGGAGCCGATCCTCCGGCGTTTCGCCGAAGTTTCGACATATTTCAAAGGCAAGCATGTGAAAATTTCCACCGCCACCGAAACCTTTACCGGAATCACAGCTGGACTTGAGCCCAGTGGCGTCCTGCGCGTCGCGCGCGATGACGGTCGTGGCACCGAGCTAATCCTCTCGGGCGACGTTAGCGAGGCACCCTGATGCTTCTCACGCTCGACGTGGGCAACACCAACACCGTCCTCGGCGTGTTCCGCGGCAACGAGCTCGTCGCCCACTGGCGGCTCACCACGGCGCGCGATCAAACCATCGACGAATACGGCATCCTCACTCGCGACCTTTTCACCCTTGCCAATCTCGAGCCGCGCGAAATCGGCGGCGTGATCATCAGCTCGGTGGTGCCGCCTCTGAATTCCACGCTTGCCGGAATGGCCGAGCGCTACTTCAGCAAGAAGGCTCTTTTCGTCGAGCCGGGCATCAAGACCGGCATGCCCGTCCACTACGATAACCCGCCGGAAGTCGGCGCCGACCGCATCGTCAACAGCGTCGCCGCCTTCGACAAATACGGCGGGCCCTGCATTGTCGTCGATTTCGGCACCGCCATAAATTTCGACGCGGTCTCCGCCCGCGGCGAATATCTCGGCGGCGTCCTGTGCCCCGGAATCGGCATCTCGGCCGACGCGCTCTTCGCCCGTGCCGCGCGCCTCTTCCGCGTCGAAATCAAAGATCCCGGCAAAATTATTGGCACCAACACCGCCGCCTCAATGCAGGCCGGCCTCTTCTACGGCTACACCGACATGGTGGACGGCATCCTCGCGCGCATGAAAGAAGTGATGGGCGCAAAAACAAAAGTGATCGCCACCGGCGGCCAGGCCAGCCTGATCGGCAGCGCGTCGCGGCACATCGAAACCGTCGACGAATACCTCACGCTCGAAGGCCTCCGCATCATCTGGGAGCGCAATCAGACAGGCGCGCAAGAGCGCGGCGCCGCGCCGAAAAAAATCTCTTCGGTGCGCCCCAGAAGTTGACCGGCCTCGCGGCCTTCATGGAAACTTTCAACTACTTCAACTATTTCACCGAAATTGAAGAATATTTTTGGCGCAAACGCGGCGCGCATCTCCTGGTCTCGCCGCTCGATTGGGCGATTGTAGAAACCTGGCAGAAAGCCGGGGTGCCTCTCGAAGCGGTGCTGAAAGGAATCGATCGCGCCTTCGAAAGCTGGTCGCGTTCGCGCCGTGCCGCTGGTGGGCGTCAACTGAAAAGCCTCGCGTACTGCGTTGACTCGGTTCTCGATGCCGCCGAAGAAGCGAGCGAAGCAGCCGCCGGCGCGGGCCCTGAGATCAAGCGGACGCAGCCAGCCGCCGAGCCTTTCTCGCGCGAGGAATTGAACAAATATCTTGAGCGCAACGCGGCCCGGCTTCGCGCTGCGGCAGGAAAGAGGCGCACCACGCACGCAGCATTGGCAACACGTCTCGACGAGACCGCGAAACGCCTCGACGACGCGCGAACGCTGCTCGAATCGCCTTCGGCGCTCGACCTTGAGGATCTCGAACGGCGCCTCACTGTGCTCGAGGAAAAACTCACCGCGTCACTTTCTTCTGACGCCGACGAAGAAGCCATGCTCGCGATCCGCCGTGAAATGGATCGCTCGCTTGCCCCCTACCGGCGTAAGATGTCCGCTGACCAGCTCGCTCAGCTGGAACGCCAGTACGTCCAGAAACGCCTTTATGAATTTTTTGAGGTGCCGCGGTTGAGCCTCTTTTATCTCACGTAACCAGACAGCGCGCGCACAAATGCCCACAATGGACGTGACAATCGAAAAGCTCATCTACGGCGGCGAAGGCCTGGCGCATCATGATGGCTCGACGGTTTTCGTTCCGTTCGTGCTGCCGGCTGAGCGGGCCGCGATCTTGCCGACCGAACAGAAGAAGAAATTCATTCGCGCGCGGCTGGAACGTGTGCTCCACGTTTCGCCGGAACGAATCGAGCCGCGGTGTCCACATTTTGGCGTCTGCGGCGGGTGCGACTATCAGCACATCCCCTACGGGGCTCAGCTCAAATACAAAACCGAAATCCTCCGCGAGACGCTTCGCCGCATCGGACGCATCGAATGGCCCGGCGAAATCACGGTTCATGCGTCGAAGCCCTGGAGCTACCGCAACCGCGCGCAATGGAAAGTTCGCCCTCTCAAAGATTCCTCCGCGGGCGAAACGGCGCCGGCCGATCTCGACAAACTCGGCATCGGCTACTTCCGCGCGAATTCGACTGCGCTCTGCGCCGTAAGCGATTGCCCGATTCTCTCGCCGCTCTTGCTAAAAACTCTTCTTACTCTGCGCGACGCGCTCGCGGCTGGCGCGCTACCGCGCCAATTGCGCGAAGTTGAGGCTTTCAGCAACTCGACCGATTCGAAGCTCCTTCTCACCGCCACATTTGCCGGGTTTCCTCAGCGAGCCGCCGAGCTCGCCGAGAAAATCCGTTCGCTCGTACCAGAAATTGAAAGCCTGCTTTTTCACGATCCCGGTCGAGAGCGCATGGAGCTGTTTGGTCCCGGGTTCATCGAATACGAGGCGGGCGGCCAGACATTTCGCGTCGGTCACTTTTCGTTTTTTCAGGTCAACAATTCTCTCGTTGACGAGCTGGCCCGTGAGGTGGTCGATCGAGATGAAGGAGGGCGACTGGCGCTCGATCTTTTCGCCGGCGTGGGCCTTTTCGCCACAGCCCTTGCAAGGGAATTCGAGCGTGTCGTCGCCGTCGAGGCGAATCCCGCTGCCGCGCGTGACCTTGAGTCGAACGCCCGTGGCGGCCCGATCGAAGTGCGCACCTCCGATGTCGAGCGCTTCCTCGAACGATTCAAGGAGAAACCCGGATTCGTGGTGCTCGATCCGCCACGCGACGGGATGGTTCGTCCCGCACTCGACCGGCTCGCAAAAATTCAGCCCGCTCGCATCTCGTATGTTTCCTGCGAGCCGCCAACTCTCGCACGCGATCTGGCCATCTTGCTCGCAGCCGGCTACGAGATTCTCGACATCCATCTCTTCGATCTATTTCCGCAGACATTTCACATGGAGGCAGTGACCCGGCTTCGCCGGCGCGAATGAAGCTTCCTATACTGTGGATCGCCGCAGCATTTGCAGCGGGCATCGGTCTTGTCACACGATGGCCGCAGCAACCGCTGACGTGCGCGGCCCTAGCTGTGCTAGCGATCCTCGCAGGATGCATTCTCATCTGGCGACAGCGTCTTTTCGCGGCTGCCTTATGCGCGCTCGCGGCGTGGACGGCGCTCGGCGGCCTTGCGCTCGGGATCGAGCTAGCGGTCGTACCGGCAGACCACGTCACCCACTTAACCGCAGCGAATCGCATCGACCTAACCGAGCCGCTGCGTTGGCGCGGACGTCTGCGTGAAGATCCGCTCGTGATGCCCTGGGGCCGCCGATACGAAATCGACATCGAGCAAGTGGAATCCGGCGGTCAGATCCTCTCGGCGAGCGGCGGCTTGCGGGCCAATATTTACAACAATCCGAGGCAGCCGATCGAAGTTCCTGAGACGCTTCGCGCGGGCGACAGAGTCGAAGCTCTCGTTCGCGCGCGGCCACCGCGAAATTTCCTCGATCCCGGTGCATTCGATCTTCACGGCTATCTCGCGCGCCAGAAAATCGACTTGATCGGTTCGTTGCGCAGCGGCGAATTGTTGCGTCTCGTTGACCGGCCGCCACCGACGCTGCTGCAACGACTAGCGCGAGCGCGCGGCAATCTGCTGGCGCGGTTGGACGCGCTTTTTGCGGGCCAGCCCGATCGCCAGGCGGTTTTGCGGGCGATGCTGCTGGGCGACCGCACGTTTGTGGATTCAGAAACCGTGACGGCATTTCAGAAAACAGCCGCCTATCACGTTCTCGTTGTAGCTGGTCTCCACGTCGGCGCGCTTGCCGTATTTTTCTTCTGGCTCGGACGCAAGTTGCGATTCTCCGTCAGCGTCGCGAGCCTTATCACGTTCGTGGCGCTCAGCGCTTATGTCGGGATGGTCCAGGACCGTCCGCCGATTCTGCGCGCGGCGCTGATGGTGGCGCTTTATCTGTGTGCGCGGCCATTTTTCCGGAGCGTCGAACTGCTCAACACGATTGCGCTCGCCGCTCTTGTAATTCTCTTCTGGAAGCCGTCCCTGCTCATGGATTCCAGCTTCGAGCTTTCATTCTTGGCCGCCGGGGTGATCGCCGCGCTCGCGCTTCCCTGGATGGACCGCACGAGTGCGCCTTATCGCGCGGGACTCGCGCACCTCGGCGACGTGACACGCGACATCGTACATTCACCGAAAGTGATTCAATTTCGGATCGAGATGCGAGCCGCGGCCAACTGGCTCGCCGCGCGAATGCCGCAACGCTTTGCGTCACGCGCGTCCGGGCTGCTTGCTGCTCCGGTTAGCGCTGGACTCCGGCTCTGGGAAATCGTGCTGCTCTCGGCCGTGATTCAGTGGGGCATGATGCCGATGCTGGCTCAGGATTTTCACCGCGTGAGTCTTGCGGGTCCGTTGAGCAATATTCCCGCCGTGATTCTCACTGGCTTGATCGTCCCGCTTGGTTTTCTCACGCTTCTTGCCACGTTTCTGTGGGCGCGCTTGTCTCTTCTGCTCGCCCGCATGCTCGGGTTTCTTGCGGCATTGCTTCTTGGCATCTTGAAGTGGGTCAGCACCTGGCCACACTTCTCGTATCGTATTCCCGGGCCACCGGTTTGGCTGATCGTGGCTTTCTTCGTCGCCTTGGTTTGCGTGGCTGCTGCCGCGCGCGCCGCGGTCGCGCTTCGAGCTACCCGGCTTGCGCGTCGCCAGTTCGCGCCACCGATTCGACCGTTGGAATGGGCTTCCGCGATCGTTCTGGCCGCGCTGACGGTGCTGGTCGCCACGCACCCGTTCGCTCCAGCATTGAATCGGGGAAAACTGGAAGTGAGCGTGCTCGATGTGGGACAGGGCGATTCAATCTTCACTTCGTTTCCAGATGGCCGCACGATGTTGATCGATGGCGGCGGCCAGCCCGGGTCGGAATGGATCGGCGGTCATCGCTCGGGAACCGACATAGGCGAACAAGTGGTCTCGCCTTACTTATGGTCGCGCGGAATCCAGCATCTTGATGTGGTCGCGCTCACGCACGCGCATCACGACCATCTCGATGGATTGCACAGCGTGTTGCAAAATTTTCGCGTCGGTGAATTATGGATTGGCCGCGACGAGGAAACTGCTGCATTTGAAAATCTGCTGAAGGAAGCGCGTGAGCGCGGCATTCGCATCGTGCATGAAGTAAGTGGAAGCAACTTCGATTGGGACGGGGTCACCGGCAACGTACTTTGGCCTGCCGACTTAACACCCGTCAGCGAAGCGTCGAATGACGATTCGCTCGTACTGCGGCTCGAAGACGGCAGCGTGCGATTCCTGCTGGCAGGAGACATCCAGAAGAAAGTCGAGCAGCGGCTCGTCGGCGAGCATGCGGAAATAACAGCCGATTTCCTCAAGGTGCCACACCATGGCAGCAAGACGTCATCCACTCCCGATTTCGTCGCTGCTGTCGCTCCGAAAGTAGCCGTTGTTTCCGCGGGCGAAGCGAATCCCTTCGGTCATCCGGCTGAAAGCACGATCGAGCGCTATGCCCAGGCGGGCGTACATCTGCTGCGCACCGATCGTAATGGGGCCGTCACCGCGATTACTGACGGGCACTCTCTGACGGTAACTACCTTCGCCGAATCACACCCGAACTAACAATATCGAACGGGGATTTGAGAATCGATTTCGGTGCGACCACTACATGGGGATTATTCGTCAGCGGAATCCGAGGAAGACGAAGCGGCGTTGTCCTTCAAGTAGTCTTCGATTAGTTGCCGCGCTTTATTGGCTTGCGATTCGAGGACGAGGATGTCGACGCCGTGGCTGGCGTCCAGGGGCTCGTTCAGCGGAAATGGATCGGTCGACTCGGAACCGGGCGAGTAAATACCATTGCTTGCGAGGAGGCCTCGGATGACCATTGCCTCCTCCGCATTCCCCGCGACATGAGCAACAACTACCTTCTCCTTCGAGTGATGCGAATCCGGTTGTGCGGCCTGGCTCATATTTTCCTGCTCCCGAGTACTATTGCGCGAATCACGCAACGAAGTCCATACTATTTAGCGAAATGCCACAGGCCACTTCCGAAGACGAAAATAATTCCCGCCCGACCCAGGAACAGATCGACGACGAAAGTAGACGTATTCGCAGACTGCGAATCCTCGTTCAGTTGACGATCGAATCGATCGCGGCCGGCGATTTGACTCCCGAAGAAGCGTCCGGGATGATTGCGGCCACGCGGCGGGTCGCGCTTGAAATGTTTCCGGGGAAAGAGCGCGCATTCGATTTGCTGTACCGACCCAAGTTCCAGCGCGTGATGCACGCTGTGTACCGGCTGCAGTAGCACATCTTCACGTTCGCTCGTTCTTCTTAATATCCGAACCGAGCGTGTATCCACATCCGCAGCCAGACCATTCCCATCGCTCCGACGGCCCCGAGAAGCGCTCGATATTCGCGATTGCGGCGATACTGCGCCCATGAAAATCGGCCGTCGCCGTTATCATCCCTGGTGGACTCCACCGGCGATTGCCATCCTCGGCTCGCAAAAATACTCGGAAAGAAAAGGGGCACGCGGGAAGCGTAGGCGTCGAAGTCTGTGCCAAACCTCATCCGAAGGTCTTCTTCTTCATTGCGCATCACAGCATAGTAGAAAATCGCGAAGTACGCGCTCACCAGCAAACCAGCGATCCACGAATGGCCTGCAACAACGAATCCTGCCGCCAAAATGGCGCTTCCCAGATATAGCGGATTGCGCGTCAACGAGTACGGGCCGGTGACAGCGAGTTCGCGGTCTTTGCGCAGATAGCCCGCAGCCGCTGCGCGAACCATCAGGCCCACCGCAGCGACGATAGTTCCGTACGCAATCGAACGCCACGTCGGAGCCGCGAACAGCCAGTAAACAATCGCCACCGGATAGCCGAGCCGGACGCGCCAACGCATCCAGAATTTTCGAGGCTGCGATTCATTTGCCGATGTGACTCGATCGGCCTGCTGGGTTTGCGTCATCAACGCAGCCCCATTCGGCGCTCGACGGCCTCTACAACTTGGTCCTCGGTGATCGATAGCATTGCGGAAGAGTAGGATGCGCCTCGAGCGTAAGTCGTTATCGAGTGGCGCGGATTTCGCACGGAAACATCATTCGGCGAAAAGGGCCCGTTGCGGGCGGGATCGGTGGGGCCGAACAAACCCACGACTGGCGTCCCGAGCGCTGAAGCAAGATGCAGCGGTCCTGTGTCAGCAGAAACCATGAATTTCGCGCGACGGAGAAGAGTCATGAGCGGGCCGAGCGCGAGCGGAATGGCGAGTGGCACCGGACTCCCCGCGGCGCGTATAAGTTCGCTCGCGAGGTGATCCTCACCTGGACCGAAGGTCACGATAGCGCGCCAGCCGTAACGTTCTGCCAGCTTGCGATGCAGTTCGCCGTAGCGTTCCGCCGGCCAGCATTTCGAAAGCCAGCCGCCGCCGGGATTTAGCACGTAGAAATCCGTTACGCCGCGGTTCTTCAGTTCGCGCGTCACAAGGTCATCGTCTTCCGGACGAATTGCGAGAGGAAATCTTGGCTGACCGACATGCGCACCAGCACGCTCCACCAGCGTTCGGTTGTGATCGACCTTGTGCGGTCCGCGCGGATTCACACGGTCCGTGTACAGCATCGCGACGAGGCCCTCGCGTGCGTAGCTGCTTTGAAACCCAATCCGGCGCGGCGCGCCGGAAGCCAGGGCAAGCAGCGCTGATTTATAAAGCCCCTGAAAATCGATCGCGCAGGTGTATCGAGCGGCACGCAATTTGTGAATCGACGATGGGAGTGCGCCGGCGTGCCTGCGATCATATGCAATCACTTCGTTGAGATCGGGATTCCCTTCGAGCAGTCGCTGCCAACGCGCATCGATTACCCAATCGATCTGAGCTTCCGGAAATGTATCGCGCAGAGCGGAAGCCGCGGGCAGAGCGTGGACCACGTCGCCAAGCGAACTCAGCCGCACAAGAAGAAATCGGTTCCGCGCACGGCCGGCGGCAGATTTTTCGAGGCCGCGATCAGGCATCGCGCTCGCGGTGAATGCGCGCAATTACGTCACGCGTGGAATGATCTTTGGGATCACCGCAAATTGCGGTGCGAATGCCGAGAAGCGCGGCGAGCTCTCGCTCGGGAACCGTGTCCACGGTGTAGTCGGTTCCCTTCGCGTGGACGTCGGGTTGAAATTCGCGAAGCAACGGGTTGACATCGATTTCGTCGAAGATGATCACGTAGTCCACTGCCGCTACTGCCGCTACCACCATCGCGCGGGCCCGTTCGGTCATAACCGGGCGTCCGGGACCTTTGCGCTGCTGCGTACTTGAATCGGAATTGATCGCTACGACGAGAACGTCACCCTCCGCCTTCGCGCCCTGTAGATAGCGTATGTGCCCAACGTGGAGCAGATCGAACACGCCATTCGCAAAGACAATTCTCCGTTCCGCGCGCCGGTGCTCTTCCAGGACGGCGTGAAGGCCTTCGCGGGAAATGATTTTTTCACGGGTGTCCATGCGGATTCAACGCTGCGCGGTTGCCTCACGGCGCAGTGTGGATTCAAGCTCGGCTCGGGTGACGGTGGCTGTGCGACGCTTCATTACGACGATCCCGCCCGCGTAGTTGGCGAGATGCGCCGCTTCGAAATAGGAAGCACCTGCAGCGACCGCGAGCGTGAACACTGCGATCACGGTATCACCCGCGCCCGTCACATCGACTGGCACATCCGAGCCGTAAATTGGAATATGGCGGGGCGGCCGATTGCCGCGCGCACCATTTTGGAATACCGCCATGCCGTCCTTGCCGCGGGTCACGACAAGCGCTTCGACTCCCAATTCGTGGAGCGCGCGCTCGCCGAGCTCGTCGAGGTTGCGCATGTTGTTGCCGATTTGCACCTGGTACGCCGCCTCGAGCTCCGGCTCATTTGGGGTGGCGGCGGTGACGCCTGCGGCGGCGTACTCGCGCAGGCGGTAGCGCGAATCGAGCATGATTCGCTTTGCTGCGAGTTTGCGAACCAGCTCAGGCGTGGCCGCACCGAGGCCATAATCGGAAACGAGCACGGCGTCGGCTCGCTTCGCGAGGCGGCGTGCTTTAAGTTCCACGGCCGCCTGGACTCTCTCGGCAAGCGTTTCAGTGGGCTCGCGGTCTACGCGTAGAACCTGTTGCTCGGTGGTATGCGTCCAGCCCGCAAGGAAGCGCGTCTTGGTGGTGGTCAGCCAATTCCGCGCGGTTACGATGCCGGAGGTGTTTATGCGCCTTCGCCGAAAGTGATCGAGCAGCGCACGGCCACCGGCATCTGTTCCGACCACTCCGACTGGAACAACGCGGGCACCCAAGTCTGCTAGGTTGTTGACGGCGTTGGCTGCGCCACCCGGATACGCTTCGGTGTGGCGGTGACGCAGGATCAGAACCGGCGCTTCACGCGAAACGCGCGAGATTTCGCATGAAGCGAACTCATCGAGCACGAAGTCGCCGACGACGCAAATCGTCTGTTTTGAAAATGCCGCCACGATATCGAGCAGTCGCGTGAGATCCACAGTCGCATCCAACGCGCGCTTGTTCGATTCGTTCGTCGACTGCTTTCGTGTTTTGCGATTCGGGCTCAAGGAATCTCCGCTGCCGGTAAATGCTCAGACACGCGCCGCGCGGAAACGTATCACAGCGCGCTTGAGCGCAGCAATCAGCTCTGCCATCGAGGGCATCGAGCGGTTCGCGACTATCGTGCGGCGTCAGATTTGTGGGACGCGATTGTAGCGATCATCGTGCGCCAGAAATCCTGCTCCCGTTCGACGCGCAGCGATATCGCACAGACCCAGAAATCCATCGCTGTGGCGCCGCACAGGCAATTGAATCTGTCTTTTTCTGTGCAGATGAGCCCGCCCGCGCCGGCCGCCCGTGCGTCCGCCTCGATTTCGTGGACGTCTCCAGGTGTGTAGCGGTAATGGTCTGGAAAAAACTTGTGCCCAACAATTTGAAATCCCCAACCGCGCAGATCGGCGACGAACGCACCCGGGTTGCCGATGCCGCAGAACGCGAAGAGCTTTTGTTCACGGGCATTGTGGGTCGCGAGGTGCGCATGACTTGGCGAATAGACAGAGTCAAGCTCCGCTTGCGCGTAGAAAATCGGAGCATTCGTTTCACGGTGAATCGCTGTTTCGACCGCGGGAGAATGGGAACTGCGTGTAACAACAATCAGATCTGATCTGGCGAGCGCGGTCTTTGGTTCGCGCAGACGGCCCGCCGGCAGTAGATGCCCAAATGGATTGGTCGCGTCGATCATCACGACGTCCACGTCGCGCGCGAGCTGGAGATGTTGAAACGCATCATCGAGCACAAACCAGTCAACGCCTCGCTTTGCCAGTTCCTGACCGCGTGCGAAGCGGTCTGCGCCCACTCCAAACGCGACACGGTCTCCGAGCCGAGCCTTCATTAATTGCACTTCGTCGCTCGTTGAGCCGGTTGCGTCCGTTCCAACGCTGCTGCCAGCAGCTGCAGGCTTTGACGGCGTCTCGCCGCGATAACCTCGCGTGAGGATCCCGACGCTCTTGCCCTCGGCCGCCAGCCGCTCGGCGATCCAGATCACCATCGGCGTCTTTCCCGTGCCGCCCGTGGTGAGATTGCCTACGCTGATCACATTGCCCGCGAGACGCTTCTGCTTCAAGATTCTCGTCCGGTAGGCCCGAGCGCGCAGATGCGAAATGGCGCCGTACGGCAGCGTCAGCGGCCAAAGAAGCGAGTCTTTCAGCGTCATGACGATTGACGGGAGCTGTTCAGTATCGCCGTTATGCGTTCGATTGTTTTCGCGGTCGCGCCGCGATTTCGTTCGGAAATCTCGCGCGCTGCGCGACCCATCCGCTCGCGAGTGGCGTTGTCCTCGATCAACTGCACCCAAACCTTGCCGAGTTGAGTTCCGCTAGAAACTTGAATCCCAGCGTGCGCCGAAAGGAATTGCTCTGCCATCTCCTGAAAGTTTTCCATCGATGCGCCGAAAACAGGCGGGCGTGAGAACCAGGCCGGCTCGAGAATGTTGTGACCGCCGGCCGGAACGAGCGATCCACCAACGAATACCGCATCCGCGAGCGCATAGACTCCCACGAGTTCGCCGATCGAATCGAGCAGCAGGACGTCGGCGTTCTCGCTAAGCGTCGAACTAAGATCGAGTTCGCTTCGGCGCACCACGTCCCAGCCTCCAGCCGACACGATCTCCGCAGCAGCAGTGAACCGATCGGGTTTGCGCGGAGCCAATACGAGCAAAGCATGGCGCCATTGCCGCTGCACGATGTCGTAGGCAGCGAGCACCGCTTCTTCCTCCTCTGCGACCACGCTTCCGGCCACGAGGATAGGCCAGCGTTCCTGCGTTGCGATCTGGTTCTTTAGCCAGCTCACGAATGGGCCGATCTCAGGAGGCACGCCGTCATACTTCAGGTTTCCAGTGACCTCGATTCGGTCTTCGGGAGCGCCCATTTCCGCGAGCCGCCTGGCGTCTTCGGATGTCTGGGCAAGAAACTGCGCGGCGTCTTGCAGCGTGCGCGCGAAAAAGTCGCCGATGAGAAACTTCCATCGCTGGAATCGAGCGAAGGAGCGTTCCGATATTCGCGCGTTTGCGAATACAACAGGAGTGCCTTCGCGCTTCGCCTCGTGAATAAAATTTGGCCAGATTTCCGTCTCCATGATGATCACAAGGGCCGGCCGGATCGACCTTAGCGCTTTTCGCACTGGCACGACCCAATCGAGCGGAAAATAAAATATGCCGTCGGCGCATTGCAGACGCATGCGGGCCAAGCGCTGGCCAGTCTCAGTTGTAGTCGAAACAAATACCGGCCGGTATGGAAACTTGTGCTTCAACGCTCCCAAAAGCGGGTTCGCGGCCAATACTTCCCCCACTGACACGGCATGTATCCAGATTGCGCCGCCGGATTTCGCCGCTGCTGCGGCTTTGGCCGCAATCTCACGCGAAACGATTCCCAGGCGTTCCCGCAGCGCGCTCGAAGGCTCGCCACGCCTCCATCCGCGTAGCGCGAAATACGGGGCAAGGAAGAACATTCCTATAGCGGTTAGGGTACGATACAAGAAATACATTCGGAGGGCGCCGCGCTGCGCCTAAATCCTTTCTTGCTAGCGAGCCGGGTATTATAGTTGCACGCGCATGAATCGCGCACAACTTCCCAAGCGATGAATACATCTCAGCCTCTGAAAAGGCAGGAGCGCCTGGATGAAATTTAAGTACCGGTTGCCGATGCGCCGGAATAGGCTCACAAAGCTTCAGAGCAAGTCAGCACGTCTGCGGATCGCTGTCCTGACGGCAAGTTTCCTGGTTCTTTGCGCGTGCGCATTTGGCCAGAGCGCTCCGTCGACTGCTGATGCAAAACCTGCAACTCACGCTCCGCTGCCTCGCGATCAGCACAGCGGCCTGACGGTTTCAGTCGATCCATACACTGAACCTGCGCGGACGAAAGACAAATTTGGAAAAGCGAATCCTCACGATGTGGGAGTTCTCCCTGTCGAGGTCTTCCTGCGTAACGATTCCGATCAGCCGATGCGCGTTAATCTCGAGACGGTTCAGCTCGAAGTTACGCTCAGAAATGGGGTGCGGCAGGAGGTTGACTGGCTCAGGCCGGAAGAAGTTGCCAAATTGATAGCACATCCCAGCGGTTCGGCCAATCCGCAGCAAAAACGCCTGCCTTTGCCGATTAACATCAGCGACAAAAAAGTGGAAAAGCTCGCGGCGGTGCTGCGTCCGCTCTCGCTCGATGCAGACGTGATCCCTCCGAAGGCTACGATTCACGGCTTCCTGTACTTCGATGTGAACCATGAATTTTCTATCGCGAGCAGGTCAAGCCTCTACGTGCCCGATGTCTCCATTGCTCCCTCGAACGAACCTCTTGTGTACTTCGAAGTTCCTCTTCGCAACTCCCCCACGGAGTAGCGGTGCAATTGCTTCGTTGAAGAAGTAAATACCATTCTGTACTGGCAAATGGCATGGTATACTGTATTCCATAATGACAAGCAAACTTACCATTGATAAGGCGGGCCGTATCGTTCTTCCTAAGCCGCTCCGCGAAGAACTGCAACTCGAACCGGGAGACTCGCTGGAAGTTAATACCAAAGGTGAGGAAATCACGCTGCGCCCGATTAGAGGAAACTCTCCGCTCAAAAAGAAGCACGGAGTCTGGGTGTTTCAGGCAGGCCAGCCCTTGGCCGAGGACGTGGTGGATAAGACGGTTCGCGAAGTTCGCCGCGACCGCGAGGAATTGATTCTGGGAAAGAATCGTTGAAATGGTTTTTTGACACCTCTGTACTGGTGCCTGCATTTGTTGAAGAGCATGTGCATCATGAACTTAGCCTGGCTGCCTTTCTGCGCGCTGATAAGAAGACCGGATGCTGCTCGGCTCACAGCCTTCTTGAGTTCTATGCCGTAATCACGCGATTGCCCGGGCGGGATCGAATCAGCAGCGATCAGGTTCTATTGTTGGTTCAGAACATACGCGAGCGTCTCACAATAATTTCGCTTTCCCCCGAAGACCATTTCGCAATTCTTGAAAAGAGTGCGGCGGCGCGAGTGTTCGGAGGCACCGTTTACGATGTTTTATTGGCGCACTGTGCTCTTAAGGCCTCGGCGAAGATTCTTTGCACTTGGAACGTTAAGCACTTTCAGCAATTCGGCGGCGAAATCGCCAAGCGAGTCCAAACTCCCTGACCGGAATTCAGACATCGATCTGCAATTCACTCAAGCCGTGCGGGACCTCCGTTTATTGACGAACGACCCGATTCCTGCTACAAAAGTTGGTTTGGAATTGCAGGATCTCGCGACCTATAGACTCCCGCTCGTGGAGTCCTATTCCGGAGGAAGAATGTCGGCAGATGCAGGAGCATGTTGTCTCACAGGTGTGAGCGCTCGATTGACCGGGCGACTTCGGTTTGCGAATTGGCGCGCACAATTCAGCGGGGTTGCGAGGGCGCTTGGCGGTGGCGCCGGTCTTGTTATGCTCGGCGCATTTTCGGCGTTCGGGCAAGAGGAAGGAGCGGCTCCTGGAGGCGAAGCGAACCTGAGGCTTCCTGATCTGTCGCAGGTGAAATTTCTTGGAGTCGACGGACACACGCTGCTTCTCTTCGGCATTGCATTCTGCATTCTTGGTTTGATCTTCGGATTGACCATCTACACCCGCCTGAAGAATTTGCCGGTTCACCGCGCGATGCGGGAAATCTCCGAACTGATCTATGAAACTTGCAAGACGTATCTCATCACGCAGGGCAAGTTTTTGCTCCTTCTCGAAAGTTTTATCGCCGTCGTGATCGTGCTGTACTTCGGCTTGCTGCTGAAATATGAAGCGATTCGCGTGATCATCATCCTGCTTTTCAGCGTGGTGGGAATTGCGGGGAGCTACGGAGTCGCGTGGTTTGGAATCCGCGTGAATACGTTTGCCAACTCGCGTACCGCGTTCGCGGGCCTGGGCGGTAAACCGTATCCGATCTACCGCATTCCGCTCGAAGCTGGCATGAGCATCGGGATGATGTTGATCAGCGTCGAGCTGCTGATGATGCTCGTAATTCTGCTCTTCATCCCGCGCGATTACGCGGGGCCGTGCTTCATTGGGTTTGCGATCGGCGAATCGTTGGGCGCCGCTGCGCTGCGCATCGCCGGCGGCATTTTCACCAAGATCGCGGACATTGGCTCGGACCTGATGAAGATCGTTTTCAAAATCAAGGAAGACGATGCTCGCAACCCCGGCGTCATCGCAGATTGCACTGGCGACAACGCTGGAGATTCGGTCGGGCCCAGCGCTGACGGCTTTGAGACTTACGGCGTGACCGGTGTTGCTCTGATTACTTTTATTCTATTGGGCGTGAAAGATCCGGTCGTGCAGGTTCAGCTGCTTGTGTGGATCTTCGTCATGCGCATCGCGATGCTTGTATCGAGCGCAGGCGCATATTTCATCAACGGCGCCATTGCCAGAGCAAGGTACGCCAACGCGGACAAGATGAACTTCGAAGCGCCGCTTACATCGCTCGTATGGATCACTTCCATCGTTTCGATCGCCCTCACCTACGCGATTTCATATGTTATCGTGCCGATCCTAGGCGACGACAGCACCCAGTGGTGGAAGCTGGCGACGATTATTTCTTGCGGCACGCTTGCGGGCGCGGTGATTCCAGAACTAGTGAAGGTGTTCACTTCTACCGAATCGCGGCATGTTCGCGAAGTGGTTAGTTCGGCGGAAGAGGGCGGCGCTTCGCTCGGAATTCTTTCCGGCTTCGTAGCCGGCAATTTTTCCGGCTATTACCTGGGCCTTGCGATGGTCGCGCTGATGAGCATTGCATATTTCTTCAGCCAGATGGGGCTCCATGCGTTGATGATTGCGGAGCCCGTGTTTGCATTTGGGCTGGTGGCATTCGGTTTTCTTGGCATGGGACCCGTGACGATTGCGGTGGATTCGTACGGCCCCGTTACGGACAATGCGCAGTCGGTTTACGAGCTTTCGCTGATTGAGCAAATTCCGGGCATCGAGCAGGAGATCAAGCGGGATTTCAACGTTGACGTGCACTTCGAACGCGCGAAAGAGCTTTTGGAAGAAAACGACGGCGCCGGCAACACGTTTAAAGCCACTGCCAAGCCGGTATTGATCGGCACCGCTGTCGTCGGCGCCACCACGATGATTTTCTCGATCATCATGGCGCTCACCAACGGCATCACGATGAACGTCGACAAGCTCTCCCTGCTTCACGCACCGTTCTTCCTTGGTCTTATCACGGGCGGGGCGATGATTTACTGGTTCACGGGCGCTTCCACGCAGGCTGTTACTACCGGGGCCTATCGTGCCGTCGAGTTCATCAAAGCTAATATCCACCTTGAGGGAGTCGAGAAGGCATCGGTCGAAGATAGCAAGAAGGTTGTTGCCATCTGCACCAAATATGCGCAGAAAGGCATGCTAAATATTTTCATCGCAATCTTTTTCGCTACGCTCGCTTTCGCTTTCGTGGATCCATTCTTCTTTGTCGGTTACCTAATTTCGATCGCGATTTTTGGACTCTACCAGGCTATTTTCATGGCGAACGCAGGGG